>Ga0209402_10000580_pt1 | contig 43536 bp, 30 predicted proteins | sample ArcticOcean_MG_C_3_FD_187437 | JGI IMG/M metagenome (GOLD analysis project Ga0209402, IMG submission 187437) | Marine microbial communities from western Arctic Ocean - ArcticOcean_MG_CB8_126 (SPAdes) (version 2) | ecosystem: Environmental > Aquatic > Marine > Oceanic | place: Arctic Ocean... | reverse complement strand
ACGATGAGCGACGATGACCAGATGCTCATCTTCACCAACACCAAGAGAATGGTTGACATGCTGGTTCAGCGATTAGCAAAGTTCCGATTCGATGCAATCGGAATCCACGGCGACCTGCCGCAGAACAAGCGAGAGCGCATCATCAACGATTTCAAGGCGGGCGCTACCAAGATTGTCATCGCAACAGATGTCGCTGCCCGCGGACTCGATGTTGAAGGAGTTACAATCGTAGTGAACTATGACCTTCCTTCGGATGTCGAAAGTTATGTCCACAGAATCGGGCGGACCGGAAGAATGGGTCGAAAGGGCGAGGCGTGGTCGTTCGTCAGCAACGACGACAAGCAGCAGTTGCAGAAAATCGCAGCAACTTGGAATCTTCAAATCCCCCAGCATGACCCCCCCGCTCTACCAGAGGGCGTTACCCGGGACCCAATCGGTCGCCAGCGCGACTGGGCTGAGGTCTCCAACAACTTCGGAATGGTTCCAGTTCGCTTTAGCGTCGGAAAGACAGAGGAAGCCTCCTCTCGCAAACTCTCTGACTGGATTATCAAAGAGGCAAAACTTCCTGAGGTCGCCATCGGTGAAATCGAAGTAAATGATGCTGAGAGCATCGTCGAAGTTCATGTTGACCGAGTAGAAACAGTGCTCAAAGTGATGAGCAGCCGAGATTGGAACGGTCAGTCAGTCAAGGCAGAAATCGCCAATTGATAGACTCAATTTGTCTTTGAAGCAAGATTACTCTTCTTCTGATTCGGGAGTTGGCAATTCGCCATCATCGTCTTCCCACTCGATTTTGACAGTGGCAAATAGTCCAATCACCGTCGCTACGAGCATAGAACGCCAAGCCAACCCGGTAACATCCGAAACCACGGCATTCCGGGCAGCACAGAGTGCCGGTGTCGCGGCCGCATCACAGCCGTCAGCCAAGAATCGAAGTTCTTCTGTCGAATCAGCGAACGCCAACACATAGGTCGCTCGAAGAATCATCAGTAGTGCGACAGCGAGGAGCGCCATCGACCAGCGGGGCATTGGTGTTCTACCAGAGAATCCTTTAGGTCTGGAAAATAGTGATTCAACTCCTCCCATCTTACGAGTCTTTGCTGGGCCGCCCACTGACAGGTACCAACCTGTCCAACCTAACATTATCAAAATCAGGAATCCGTAATCTAGCATGAATTGATGGAATTTCATCATTGGTGCCCAGCACCCATACTCGCCTGGATTCGCAACACACCCCTGAACTGCTAGAGGATAGAGAACTAACAATCGAACGATGTTGAGGACTGTGATGACACCTGCTATCGTCAGCATCCCGCGTAATTTATCCTTCGAAGAAATCCCCGGAGTCATCCAAATTAAAAAGGAAACAAAAGCGATTTCATGCACTGCAACGCAGTCATCTGTGACATCTAACGGAGGCATCCCACTCCCAACAAAGGAGGGGTGGAAGAACTCGAGAACTTTTCCAGGTTCGTTTGCGATGGCGAAGTAGGCGACAGTCTCACTACCGAATAGGAGGCCGTGAAGGTGAAACCAAATCCAAGTAATGAGTTGCTGATATAGGAGAAATGTATCGTCTGGAGTGGTCAACCACCGGTAAGTCACCTCGCCCAACATCAGAAGCAGGACAACACTGCCGATGATTTTCAATTTGGCAGCGATTTCTGACCATGAGACATCATCTCCGGCCTTCTGCATAGCCGTTCCTAGCCACCCTATCGTATCAACCCTACACGCCGGCATGGGTTCAAAAAAGGGGTCTTCGGTCGGGAGGTTCGGAGGGGGCAACACTGCGCACACTCGACCTGTTAGGTTACCACTGCCCCGTGCCCGTTCACGAAACACGCAAGGTCCTCGCTACACTTGATTCGGGGGCTGAATTGGAGGTTCTTGTTGATGACCCCGAGACAAAGCATGATATCCCCGCGCTCTTGGTTAAAATCGGTGCAACTTTGGTTCTCGTCGAGGAAGAAGCGGGAGAGATTCGATTCGTAATCAGGAGGTAGGAACAATGTCGATTGAAGATAAACATGTCAAAATTGCTGAGGCAGAAGACATTCCATCCGATGCGCGTCTGCCAACTTCACACGGAGAATTCAGAATTCGAGTGTTTCATGAGGAGAGCACAGGGTTCGACCATGTAGGGCTAACTCTTGGTGACATGTTCGGTCCAGACCCGGTCCTCGTTCGAATCCATTCGGAGTGTTTGACCGGAGATGCGTTGGGTAGCACTCGATGTGACTGCGGGGCTCAACTCGACGCCGCTTTGATGCAGATTCAGGAAAGTGGCTGGGGCTGCCTCGTTTATCTAAGGCAGGAAGGGCGAGGAATCGGCCTTCATGAGAAGATCAAAGCGTATCATTTGCAGGACATGGGTGCTGACACGATTGAAGCAAACTTGATGCTCGGGCATCCTGCTGATGCGCGGGACTATAGAATTGCAGCGAAGATTCTCAAGACTGTAGGAATCAGTTCAGTCTGTTTGCTCACCAACAATCCAGACAAGGTTCAACAGATGCGAGAATTAGGCATCAATGTTGTCGAAAGAATGCCGCTTGTAGTCGGAGTCAGTGAAGATAATGTTGACTATCTCACCACTAAAGTTGAACGAATGGGGCATACCATCGACCCAGATTCACTCAACGGAAAATGAATTACTACTGAGCGAAGCGAGGGAAGTTTGAACTTCGCTTGATAATTGACTTTATTTTAGCGAAGCAAACGCCGCATAACATCTCAATTTTGCGTTTGTGTTAGGTCTCGGCCCCACCGCGCAGCATCACGATTCAATCAATAAAAATCACGAAGGGGCCGCGACCGGGAATTGAACCCGGGTTGGCGGATCCACAGTCCACCGTCATAACCACTAGACCACCGCAGCCATCGTGTGAGCCGGCCGTCACACCGACTCCATATCAACCTTCCATGAGCCCGGGGATGCGACGGTTTGAAGCGTCACCGCCGTCGCAGGTGCACCATGAGAAGCATCCGTTCAGCAATAATAGCAATTTGCGTCACCTCCCTTTTCCTGTTTGCAGCGCCGAGTTCTGTCTACGCCGACACCGTAATTCGGTCCGAGGTTGTCGACCTCCTACCAGAGGGCACTCTCGAAAACTCATCAGCTTGGGATGTCACTTCTTGGTCCGGATATACTGTGACAGACCCCGCTGAATACACCACTGGAATGGTCACTGATGGGCATCTCTCATTCACCCACTCTCGCCCGGAATACTTCACCGAAGGGACAGGTTGGGCCCTTTACAGTCCGTCCGAGAGCAACATGTCAATTGGCGTACCTGATGGAGGTTACACTTGGAGCAAAGGGCCAACAATCGACTTGGAAAATTTTGATTCCTCAGCGTTCTACGGCAGCGACATCATCAATGTCTCAATAAAAATCGCTTTTGCAGTGCCTGAAGTACTTAGCGATGATGAAGTAAGAATCCAGATTTCTTGGGGGTCAAACATGGAGTTGGTCCGCAGTTTTGCCCACACACAGGCCCCAATCGACAACATGCAGGGAAACCCGCTCGTGATTTCACTCGACTCCTACGCCAGTTGGACTTGGACTGACTTGAACGACCTAACAGTAACAATCGATTATGTGTCGGTTGGAGGCATCGACGATTCGGAAGTCCAGGTTGATGCGGTTGGTTTGCAGGTTCGGGAGCGAAGTCCGTGGTCCGGATTTGAGAACTCGAAGGCTCTGCACTCTTCGGTGATGGAGATGGCGCCTTTCTTCGACTTCGACATCGCTGCTGGCTCATTGAGTGGCCTCCACATTACTAGTTGCGGGCTTGAAATTGATTCGTCTGGAAACCCCGGCGGCTGGCTCAGCGAATCGGTGCAACTACCTCACGACCAGACTTGGGGGAGATATCACCAGTATGGAAATGCGAGCGCATCGGTAAAAATCCAATCTAGTTCAGATGGTATCAGTTGGTCAACAGGTGTTACCATCAACGACTCTGAGATGATTAGTGGCGGCAATTTTGTTCGTCTTGATATCGCTATTTTCAGCGGCTGCCTAGCGGGTGCGCGCATCGATTTGAACGACCCGACTCTAACTATTACTGGAAGTGTAAGCGGTTCAACTGCAGATTTAGTTTCAAATTTCAGCGAGGTAAAGTTTGCTTTGGGGACTAACCTAGTCGCTACAACACCGGTATTAGCGGGTGGTTTTTCCCTCACAGTCCCAGTAGGTAGATTCCTACCCGAGGCTGGCGAATCTCTTGACATCGGCATTTCGACACGATTCCAATGGTCTTCCCAAGGTCAACCTCAAACGGTCGTCGTTTTGGTCGAGGATATTCTGCTGAGTGGAGGTTTCCTCGTAGAGTGGGATTACGACCCGAGTTGTGAGAATCCCGGAACCATCTATCTTCAAGAGGACGATATCGGTTCGATTACTCCCTTGCGTTCGACTTGTACAGATGATATCACAGCGGTTGAACAACTCTCGGTCTCAGCCATCTCTCAAACACCCACATTAGTCGCCGCATCAGTTGATGACGGGCGGCTTGTGTTGAGTCAACTTTCAGAGCAGTCAGGGGTTGCGCCAATCGATGTCGTCGTCACGGACGAAAGAGGAAATGCTTGGACGACAACCTTCGATGTAGTGGTGTCAAGTGTCGAGGATGCCCCTACACACGCACAACTCCCCCAAGAAGTGTTAGTGGCCGTTGGTGACGCCCTCACAATAGAATTGCAAATTGAAGATGTAGACACTTCAGTCAACGACCTAATCATTGCAACTGATGTATCATGGGCAATAATCGACTCATACAACAATTTGATTCTTGCACCAACCTCAGTTGGCTCGTTTGAGGTTAAAATTACTATCAGCGATGGTCAAAATGTGGTGACTGAATCTCTGATTGTTCTCGCTACTTCAGACCCAGACCTGCTCATCGAGTCAGTCGAAATCGATGGTGAAGAAGCAGGTCAAATTGAGAGGGGTGGTGTTACATCAATCAAGGTCTTTGTTCGTAATGAAGGCCTTTCAGCAGCGTCGCTGGTAACTGTTCGATGTTACGATGGTCAAACTCTCATCAATACCAGCGTTCCGATTCCAGTCATTGAGCCAAGCGGATTAGGTATTGCAACATGCGTTTGGTTGGTTCCCGCAGAAGTTGGAGATGTATCGCTTCGAGTCTATGTTGACCCAACTTACGATATTTTGGAGGTCTCGGAGACGAATAATGAGTATCACAGTACAATAGAAGTCATCTACGGCGAAAACGAAGGTGGCGGAGCAGGAAGTGAGGGAGGTGCTGCGAAAGCACCGTCAATGTCGATGGTCTATGTCCTAGCAGTTGTAATTGGACTTGGAGCGATAGTTGTAATGCAACTTGGGCCAGGTAAAATCCGCCGAGAGATTTGAGCATCGAGCGGCTAATCCCTCATCGTGGTAGAACCCCAGATTACCCCAACCGTGCTTTTGGGTCGGTTTTCCGTCAGCGAAGAGGTCGGAATGGCGGATAATCTGTCATTTTCGGACAATGATTAAGAGTAGCCCGTGGCTGAAAAGACTACTTCCGCATAGGCAGATGCGTCTGCCGGGGGTGGAAGTGGGGTATGCGAAATGGGACGATTGAAAATCCGTCTAGAGACGGACCAGTGGATTTACGAAGAGTATGACATCGAGTGAAATCAAGTTTGCACACAGTTTGTGCAAGGCCTGAGTTCAACCGATTGTTCATGGTTCAACGGTAGTTTTCGTTGGCGTCGCTCACCAGCGTTTGGGGTAGGCATCAGTTGCCATCAGAACTGTAATTGAACGGGCAATTTCCCCGGTTTTCATAGATTCAACAGATTCGCCAGCGACTCGCATCGTTGCAACGGCCACCGCCTCGCCCTTGATTGTCACAACCAATACCTCATCGCCGACACCCACCGACAGGTCAACCGACACCACCCCGGGCCTCGCAAGTGGGGCGCCATGTGCAAGTGCTGCAGCGGCTCCATCCTTGACTACAATCCGGGGCACTGAGTCGAGTAGGCTCTCAATTGGATGAACCAGTTTGAGCATCGCTTCGGGTTGGTCATGTTCTCTCCAGAGGTGGATTGCATCTGCTAACTGATGCATCGTGACCGCTTCTGACTCAAGATTGTCACTAGTGCGGCTACGCCGCAGTTCTAGCAGTTCTACCGGACCACCCAAGAAGAGGCCGAGGTCTCTCATCATTGTACGGATATAGGTGCCAGCTTCGCATTCGACGGAGATAAGGACAATTCTCCCGTCCCTCTCGATGAGGTCGAAGGAACTGATCGTCCTTTGGCGGACCTGGATTTTGACCGCCGATTCTTTGGGTGGCACATTGTGGATTCTACCAGTTTGATTTGCGATAGCATCAGCCAGCGCTTCATCACTAGTGTCGTCCGGGATTCGAATGACACCGACATACTGTTTCTCTCCTTTCAAAATTCGGGAGGTAAGTCTCATCGCCCCACCTGTGAGCAGTGTCAACGCGCCGGTAGCGAATGGGTCGAGAGTTCCGCCGTGGCCCATTTTCTCAAGGCCGAGCATATCCCTTGCCCATGCTGAGACTTGGTGGCTGCTTGGGCCTGCTGGTTTGTCTATGAGTAGCCAGCCGGCAGCGAGGCGTCCTTCAACATCTCTCAACAGCGGTTCACAGCCAAATTTCGCGTCGCTGGTAGCATCTGAGTCCAAAATTTTAATTTCTCCAGTCATTATTCAACCCCCTTTGCGTCGAGCATCGCTTCGACAGTATCGACTACCTCATCCGGGGAGAGGTCATCTCCATCGACAATCAAATTGTAAGGCGTCATATCGTCGAGTGTGATGTCGTAGAGTGTTTCGTATCTCGCTTGGTCATCTGCCATGCGTTGGCGGACTCTTTCGAGGGCATCTTCCACACTACCGCCCTCTCGGTTGGTAACTCGTTGTGCCCGCTCACTCTCGCTGACTGCGAGCCAAAGACGGATGCATCCTAAGCCATGATTGTGAGCCCACCAGCCGCAGAGCCGAGATTCGACCACATCTGGACCATCGGATGCCTGCATAGCGTCGAGTAATTTCGCATCAAGAATTTTGTCAACTTCTGGTTCTGACTCACAAATAGTGCTGAATTCCTCCACAGAAACACCCCTCTCGGATGCTGCCTCACGAAAGACCTGCCCTCCATTCAGGCTGCTCCAACCGCGCCTTTGACAGATGTTCCCTACCAATGTGGTAGTGCCACTGCCGGGGTGACCGCTGACAGTCAGAAAAACCAATTCATCGCCTCCAATTATGTCGGCAAATGATGCATCTGAATCTACCGTCTGGTGCCCTCTCGATTGAATCCGCATCACATTCAGGGCAACTGGTGCCCTCCTTTGGAGGCGCTCCGACAATCTTTGCCACCACCTCTGTTGCAGCCTCGACGATACCTTGCTTTTTGCGGGGACCATCTCGTGATTTTCTCGTGCCGCCACTGGATTTACTGGTGGTTCTGTCATCTTTCAACAGTGCGAGGAGAGGTTCTTGGAGGAAATCTCCGGCGGTGACGACCGGGTGGTTTCGGTAGCGCATGAGTTTGAGGTGGCGGTCGACGATTCTTCCGAGTGGTGCAGAGAGGCAGATGTAAGTGGCAATCCAAGCGGGGAAAATTAGGACTTTGTCTGTCAACAGACCCCATTCTGTTTCCCAAGGGAGAGAGACATAATCGACTCTAAACCGCATCACATTAATTTCCATCCATGAGAAAATTGCGATGATAAAAATGAAGGTGAACATCATTGGTCGCATCATTGCGTTCTGCAATTTCATAGATTCAGGCATTAACCGCTGCTGAATTTTCGCAATTTTATCGATGCGAACCTTATCTCGGTCCTGCATTGCTTCTTTACGCAACTTCCCCATCTGCTTGGTCCGGTGACCCAAGTGAGCCTGCTTGATAGGGTCAATGAAGAACGACCTGATGACCGTGTTCACAACCATAATCGAAGAGCCGACTAGTCCCACAGTGAGCACGAACCAAATGTCGGAGAAAGGTAACGCAGGCGTCAAAACCATATCAGCGCCGCTACCGAGAGTGGTCCGAATTTTTGGATTAATGAGAAGTAGTGACATCATCAAGAGCATCAATAGAGGGGTCGCCATTGAGCCCAAGCCGGGCATCTCGGGCTCATCGTCGAGTTCTGACACAATGCGTCGGCGATGCCGCCGTCGCATCAACTCTTCTATTAGCGCGCCTATGGGGCGTTAGACTTCGGACGGCAAATTATGAGAGTGAAGGCTCTACTCGGAGGTTGAAGACGATGGATTCTCCCGAGGATGTTTTGACCGCAGTTCGCGATGCGGTGGCCGCTGGTGACCTAGCCACAGCGGAGGTTGTATTGCGTCAAGCATCGAAGCGGTGGTCCAGAGAGCCGGAGTTTGCCATTCGGCATGCGAAGGTATTGACTCAGATGAATAACGAAAAATCTGCCTACAAAGTTTACCGAAAAGTGATGAAAAAAGCACCAGAAAGGTTGGATGCCTGTCGGGGTGCCGCTGATGCCGCAATTCAAATCGGCAAAGGTCGAGATGCTGAGAAATTGTATGGTCGGGCAATTGGATTGGGGATGTCATTAGATGAGGCAACAGCAGGTATTGCTCGTTCTTTCAGCATAAGAAAGCGATATGCAGAGGCGTGGGAGAAGGCGGTCACCCAGTTCAAAGATTCAGGCAGAAAGAGCAGAGATTTGCACAGTTTGCTCACGGAGATTTCACCAATTGTCGGAGCTGGAGTACCGCCATTGAATGAATTCGATATGGCAGATGTTGAGCAGGTCCAAGTAGAAGTTCGACGAGACCAAGATGACCCTATGCTGACAGGTAAAAGTTTCGAAGCCGGTAGTTTGGAAGCGATGGCCGGAGTCGATAAAGGGACTCTTGTCGATGATGATATTCTAGGATTTGAAGGGCTACTCGAAGAAAACAAGAGTACAGGCGGAGAAACTTCGCTCGGAATTGACCTCAGTTTCCTAGACACTTCTCCTCAATCCGCACCACCTGCACCGACTGGAGATGCCGCTTCGACGCAAACTGGAGCAGAAATCCAAACGGGAGCAGAGAGCCAAACGGGAGCAGAGATTCAAACGGGAGCAGAGAGCCAAACTTCTGGATTCTCTACAGATGACCTGGACCTAACTGAATCTCCGCCGACCACTGAATCTCCACTTTCAGCAGACAAAATAGAGGTCTCACCCCAATCTAAGGCCCAGCCTGTTGATGATGAGGATCCATTTGCAGACTGGCCTGATGTTTGAGCGTATTCTTACAACCAAGTAGGCGCATTGCCCATTGCTAGCGCGACATCCCGGATGCTGTTCCAATTTTGGGTCGCCACAACCACGATTGGAACGCCACAGACTAGATTGAAACGCCACATCCGAGATAGAAACGGCACAGCCGCGACCAACCTGTGAGAGCCCTGCCCTTAGGCGGGGCCGTCAATTGAATTGCGCTTCACTCAAATTCGAACGAGCAAGTACCACAAACATTGGCACCGGGCGGATTGGCTGAACTGCAAATGGGGCAGGTTCGACCTTCCCCATCATCTTCGGGGGCCGGTTCGTCGTCGCCACTTGAATCGTCAGCTTCAGCATCAGAAGAATCATCCTCTGAGTCATCTTCTCCAGTAATCTGTTGAAGTGCTGCATCCATTCCATCGTCGCCGTCTGCGTCGGAATCTGAATCGTCTTCGCCATCATCGTCAGCGTCGTCATCTCCGTCGTCGTCTCCACCGTCATCATCTGCGTCGGAGTCTGAATCGTCTCCACCATCATCGTCAGCGTTGTCGTCGGATTCAGTATCGTCTCCACCGTCATCGTCATCGGAGTCAGAGTCTTCGTCACCATCATCAGAGGTTGAGTCGTCTTCGCCTGCATCTTCATCAGAGTCAGCATCATCTTCAGATTCTTCCTCTTCAGGTTCATCTGCTGGTAGGGGAGGCAAATCCTCGTCGACTTCGTCGCCGAATGACGCTCCATGGAATTCTTGTGCTTCGCTGACCTTGTATTCGTCTCCGGAATCACCCACCAATTCGTAGATGACTTCGATTCTCTCATCTTTCTCAATGACATCAAGGTGCCAAGTTACCTTGGTTCCAGCCTCTGAAGACTCTTTTTCCATCTCTGCTTCTCGGTTGCCTTTGGCATCCGAACGGATGCTGTAGCCCTTAATTTCGAACGCTTCTGGAACGATATCGTGTAGAATCAAGTCCTCAAGTGCTGAGTCTGACCGGTTCTGGAACATAATCAACACCTCATAGCGGCCTGCGCCACCAGCGGGGAAGACCTCCTTACCAGTGCTGAACTTGCGTCTCTTGTGTATGACACGCACAATCGGAACTTCTCCAAGCATCCGGGTTGCGACTGGCCCATACCTTTCTGCGCTGAAGTCGCAGCGGAGTGGTCCGGCGACTACATCGTTGTCCGGACTAGGGTCGGGCGCAACTAGTGGATAGCATACAGTAAGTGTTTGACCAGGGTCAAGACCGATTGGTCCCTTGGTTCCAATAGTTAGTAACATCGTATGTCCCGGTCCGTCAGGGCTTATCCTGTCTGACTCGAGCGAGAGTCCTTCTCTCACCTCAACTCTGAACTGGTCTCGAATCAAATCCTTTCCATCGATTGAGCATGAAATCTGTTCAATGTCTGGATGGTTGAAAATACCGGGGACATCATCTGTCATTCGCATGAGGTTGATTGTCGAAGAACCGGTATTCTTCACAGTGACTTCTGCGTCGACACCAGCTTCTCGGTAACTTCTCAAGACATCAACAGAGTAATTCTTGTTGATATCTGCCTCAAGTACGGTAATCACATGTTGTTCCAACTCAATCGAACCGTTGGTACTGTGAGACACGCGCGGGATGACTGTAAATCCAAGTTCCTGGTTGAAATTTGGCTTTTCAGTAGAGGGTACGACTGCAACCTCACTTTCCCAGCGCCCATCAGGAAGAACATCCTTCTCAACATCAGTGATATCGAACAGCAAGTCGTCTGCGCCTGCCATCTTTACTTGAAGTCGAACCAAATCGACTGCGAATGAAGAGCGGTTCTCGAAAATTGCTTGACATCGCCAGTTATCAGGGCGTTCATCCTCATCAACATCCATGTAACTGAATCCTCTGCAGAAAGCATCCAATTCAGTGATTGACATCGCCGAAAGTGTAGCATCGGCGCGGTAGGTCGCTCGGGTTGTTCCGGCGTCTATCGGGTCGATTACTTCTGATACCAAGTCCGCATTCAAAGGAAGGGTTCTCTTTCCTCCGGGCGACAGAGTACCGACAGCCCATGTTAGTGAGCCTTGGTTGACTATGTGGGAATCGCCTTCGGCAACTGTGAGTTGTGAAGGGATGTCTCGGGAGACCTCAACATCGTGCAGGTCAACTGGACCTACATTCTCAACTTCAATCTCGATAGAAATCGTTTGAGCATCTTCGGAACAGACCGCAGATGCGCTGTCGTCCTGTCCGCGGTCTGGCTTCGTGTCCAGTCGCTCTCTAACAACCAACATGCGGGGTCCTGAAACCTCGTATTCTCGGGTGTGGTCATTTCCAGGGTCTAACTCCTGTACAGGTAGATGACCCTCATCAATATCGGTGTGGGAAAGGCCGTTAAGGAAAATGTCAATGTCCCAAAGTCTGTCTTTCTCGCTCGGGTTGTTGATACTGAGAAGTCCACTCACGCTTTGGGAGACGACATCTCCGTCCGCACTGAGAGTTGATGTTTCCTCCTCATGTAGAGTACCGTGCAACTTGTCACCAGGTATTCCGTCGACTTCTACGACCTCTCGAATTCCTGCTCCAGCGTGAAGGAACTCTGGCTCGGCCTCGGGGGTAGCCTCTTCTTGGACTTCCTCGGCTTCTTCCTCCGCTTCGGCTTCGTCTGCTTCAACGGATGCTTCTTCGCTGTCATCAGCGGCGTCATCAGAATCGTCACCTAGTGGACCCAACAAGTCAATCGCGGGTAGTTCTTCAGCAGATTCTTCTGCATCGCCGTCAGCATCACTATCATCGCCGGAATCATCATCCGAACTGATTTCAAGAGGTGCATCTAGCAAACTAGCAGCAGCGTCGTCAAGCAGATCATCGCCGCCATCATCGTCGCCGCCATCATCATCGCCGCCATCATCAGATTCCTCTTCTAGAGGCGCTAACGCGCCAAGTAGGTCAGCAGCCGACCCAATGTCGACGCTTTCCTCTTCGGGCGTTTCTTCTGGAGTTTCCAAATCAAATCCAGGAGGCGGTGGAGGTGGAGGTGCATCCAATCCGGGAGGTGCAGGGGGTGGCGCATCCATCTCAGGAGGTGGTGGCGGTGGTGCATCCATTCCGGGTGGCGGAGGTGGTGAGTCAGCGGGTGGAGGTGGTGGCGGTGCATCCAACCCCGGAGGTGGTGGGGGTGTATCCAATCCGGGTGGAGGCGGTGGTGGCGGTGCAGAGTCCATGCCGGGTGGTGGCGGCGGTGGTGGTGCATCTAATCCGGGCGGGGGTGGCGGGGGCGTGTTCTGTTCCTCATCTGTCATATCAACATCTCCTTACAATGAAGCACTTTCTGCCAACGCGCTCACTTCTATAACCGTTGTCACCGGTCGGGTAGGCATAGCCTATCGGATGACCTGTATCTCGATGTCAAGTTGACGGACGAATCCTTGAAAAACGATGGGCATGGGGATGACTACATGGCAGCAGCAGACGGGACCGCTCCTCCGGTGCTTTTCATCGTAGGAACAGCGGGCGCAGGAAAGTCGACATTAGTGACCGCAATCCAAAGATGGGCGCGGTTTCTTGAGATAGAGGCATTGACGATTAATCTTGACCCCGGTGCTGAAAGAGTGCATTACGACCCTGAATTTGATGTGCGTGATATCGTATCTCTTTCAGATGTGATGGATGAATACGACCTCGGTCCAAACGGCGCACAGATTCTTGCGGCCGATTTGGTGGCGATGCAGGCGAATGAAATTCAAGCAGAATTGGATGGACTGTCCGGTGACCTTCTGATAATCGATACACCCGGCCAAGTCGAGTTGTTTGCGTTCCGAGAGGCATCAAGTCACTTCGTCGAAGTTCTTGGCCAAGACCGAGCGGCACTCATTTTCTTGTTCGACCCCATGCTATCTCAGTCAGCTTCGGGATTCGTCTCTCAAATGCTGCTCTCGAACATTGTGCACTTCCGCCTAGGGTTGCCAACTGCCAACTTCCTATCCAAGGCAGACCTGCTCGAGCCAGACGACCTTGAGCGTATTCTTGAGTGGGGTGAGCGATTGGAGTCGTTGGAGGCTGCACTCTATGAGGAGGCCGGTGGACAGCGAACTGAGTTCGCAATCGGCCAATTACGAATGATGCAACAATCACAGATTCAACCAGGCCTAATTCCCCTTTCAAGTGAAAAGGAAGAAGGATTGGCAGACATCCTTTCTTTCGCACAGAACTTGTTCGGTGGAATGGCAGATTCAAAGGATGGATTCGCCAGTGACATTGGACCCGAAGTCGACGGGTGGAATGATTGAATGGCCCACCTTCTCGCAATCGATGATGTTGCAGAAGATTTTGAGAGCATTTTGAACTGGGCAATTGCCTTCAAACATGATTCAGACATTGCCCCGGATTTCAAGCCGTTGGACGGCTTGGCAATAGGTTCAATCTACGAAAAGCCGAGTACTCGTACTAGAATCTCCTTTGAGGTCGGGATTGACAAATTAGGAGGTCACCCACTCACCCTTCTGAAGGGGGATATTCAGCTCGGAAAGAGTGAGACTGTGGGTGATACCGCACAAGTTCTCTCCCGTTATCTAGGTGCGATAACCTACAGATGCTTCGGCCATGCCGATGTTGTGGAACTCGCGGACAAATCCACTGTTCCTGTCATCAACGCCCTTTCTGACAAGCATCACCCTTGTCAAGCGGCAGCAGACCTAATGACTATCAAAGAGAAATTTGACGACTTAAGCGCTGTGAAAATCGCCTATGTCGGAGATGGAAACAATGTTCTTCACGATTTGATGTTGGCTGCTGCAATCGTTGGTAGTGACATTACCTGGGCTACTCCTGTTGGCTACGAACCTGACGGGGAAATTGTGGCACGGGCTCAAGAATTGGCAGAAAATTCCGGTTCAACTTTGACTGCTACGAATGACCCGGTTGAGGCAGTTACAGATGCGAATGTAGTCTACACAGATGTTTTTGTTTCGATGGGTGAAGAGGGACTAAGCGACAAATTGGGTGATTTTGATGGCTTCCAAATCAATGACGAACTCGTCTCTAATGCCGATGATGACTATCTCTTCATGCACTGCCTTCCAGCCCACAGAGGTGATGAGGTGACTGATGAAGTAATGGACAGTGAGAATTCGATTGTCTTTGAGCAAGCAGAAAATCGAATGTGGGCTCAAATTTCAATATTAGCCTTTTTAATTTCGAAAGAGGCGTGGGAAACTTACGCTGAGTTCTTGGAACTCGAATGAATTATGTGGGTGCCTACGGGCAGCAGATATTAGGCAACCATCTGTTGTCTATAGTTGGGTCCGTTCAATTTCGTTGACTAGTTTTTCGTTCAACTCAACCCGCTGGCATAAATTCCAGTTGCAGTAAATCCTACCAGCCCTAACATTAGAGAGCGTTTCAGTAACTTGGATGCTTTCGTGTCTTCGCCTTTTGCGAGTGGTGGTTTTGTGGCGAGTAGAGTCAGCATTGCAGGCAACATCAGGACTACGAGTCCTTTCGGTAGAAGGTCAAGACCGAATGGCATTGCCATCGCAACGAAGCCTATCAGCGCGAGAACCCATGCCCATGAGCGTGCAGCGGCAGGTCCAATTTTCTTCGGTAGAGTTTCTCGGTCGGTATCACCTGCAAGGTCTTCGACATCTTTGACGACTTCTCGCGCGGTTCCAATCATCATTGCGCATATTGCTACAATCCACGGGAGAATGTCAGTGCCGTGACCAACCGATGCGGCTCCAAAAACAATGACGACTGCAATCAATCCTGAAACGGCGAGATTTCCGAGCAATCCTCGACGCTTCAGACAGACTTTAGATGGCAAACCATCGAATTCGTAAGCGACCATCAAAAAGAGCGCAAGAAGCCAAATTGCGGCTGAATCCAGCCATTCTGCTTCGCCGACATAATTCTCAGCGTGCCAAACTATGATTCCAAGACAAATTGCGGATAATGTCATCATAGAGATGCTGAACTTTTTCGCTGAATCTATTGTGATTGCACCCGACACTAGTGGGCGGTTTGGTTTGTTTACTTTGTCTACTTCAATATCCTTGATGTCGTTGAGGGCATTCCATCCTGCCATGAAACTAGCCACGCTCAATGCGTGGAGTGCAATCGGCAGTTCATTTCCAGATTGACTCGCTCCTCCGACGATCAGGGCTCCTAATCCAACTGTAACTGCGCCCATCACGACATTGACTCCGCGAGCCAGCGTCAACCACTCTTGTACGCCCATTACAATGTATGTGGAGGCGAAGGTAGTTCTTCATGCCTGTGCCGTTGAATCTCCGCGAGCATCACTTGCAAGATCCCACACACAGACTGTGTATCTGCCACCGCGAAAGAAGTCTCGGACATGCCCGACCTTTTCGAAGCGATTGTCTTTAGCGAGTATGTTGCCAACTTGATTCATTGTCGCTCCCCATGAGAAGCGGTCGTTCAGGTGGTCGAAGATGTCTACCGTGTGTGAGCTGCCATTCTCTGATAGGTAGACCCTCACGGCTTCTCTAAGCCTCTTCGTTCGGCTCATCCAACCACCTCGGTTGTCCTGATGATTCGCGCACGCGTTTGTAGGGTACGCCAGTCCGGTCGAGTACGGCAGTCTGATCGACTTCGAGACATATCAGTAGGTTTCCAAGCGGGAGATTCCACTCGGCCCGTACTACTCGCCAGACGGACGAGTCCATGTGAAGTGGTGACGGTAGCACTTCCTGTAGTTCGCAGGCTTGCGAGTGGGGTTCGAGCAATTACCTCGACTTCGTTCGTAGCCTGAATCAATTCCCTGACTTCTTGGGTTCGGTTCATGAACAGCACCAGATAGCGGGAGCATATCAATGAACGAAGAGGAGGCCAAACTGAAAGTGAAAGTGAAATTGGAAGCAGTGTGACCTTTCCAAAATTGAAAGTGAACGAAATTAGTAGCCATCGAGCCGAGCCATTCCGTTGATAAACCGAGGCCGGGTCGGCGGGCTGCTACGGCTCGTGTGGTGTAGCTCGGCCCATCATGACGGGTTCTCGATCCGTCGACCCGGGTTCAAATCCCGGCACGAGCACCTTCGCAGTACACCGTTTAGCAACGGTGCTCATGCCTCGCCACAACCTTCCCTCAATGCCGATGATTCCAATCGGAGTCAATTCGCTTCATTGTTTTCAGTCCAGGTTGTTGTCCCGTCACGAGCACTCCAATTGGAATTGATGAGGGTCGCTGCTCTTGCATGCTCCTGGTTCTTACCTACTTATGCGTGGAAATCATCTAGAATACTGTTCATCACAAACAATCATGCTTACAGAAATCCCAGAAATTTTCATTTTTTTTTCAGGTTTGCCAAGCGAAATCATCATTTTCCTATGGCTCCTGTGAAGAGATTGAGGAAGTTAGATGGTGGTGCAAATTGTTCTCGGCGAATCCGAGTTGAATCACCTTACTTCTTGCTGTAAAGGGCTTGAGGGATTACTTGAATGGCTAGACTCGATTGACCGCCGCCCGGGCCTCTCAGAACTTGATACTCGTCTCGCTGGGCTACCCGTCAATGTTGAGGAATTGCGCAAACATATCGGCTATGCGGATGATGGTTACCAGAGAAATGTGCTGAAAAAAACCGAACACTACGAGTTGGTGGCAGTCTGTTGGAAACCCGGCCAAGACACCCCTATCCATGACCACACCGGCTCTGACTGTGCCTTTCTGATTGTGGAGGGGACTTCTACGGAAACTCAGTATAAACTGAATTCTGAAGGGTTCGCTCAGCCAACGGGCCAGCAAACCTACGCGCCCGGCGAAGTTTGTGCTGCTGCTGAGCCTGAAATTCATCGAGTGTCGAATGAGGAATCAGGAGACCTCATCAATTTGCATGTTTACACACCGCCGCTTACAGGATTTGGAATCTATCAGCCGGCTGCATGAAAGGTACATCGTCGATCCATGAATGCGCTGCCATGGTTTCCGGTTGCATAGGTACATCGATGAGTTCATCGCCGAAATTCACTCCGGAAATTTAGCGAAGGTTTCGAAATCGCGCGCCCGATGCAGTCATACGCGAATATGCTTATATCACCCTCAGCGAGGCTACTGGTCAGTTTCGTATGACAATCGATTCAAAACCCGATGGGGACGACCTCACGCAGTTCGTCTGTTCTGGGGTTAATTTTGACATAGATGAGAAGCCAGTTTCGCGTAAGCGCCGGTCAAAACTAGATGGCGCCCAGCCGAGGGTCGGTTTTGGAAGTTTGAGAAGTCGTGCAGAAGCGGATAAACCAGCTAGGTCGCCGAGGAAAAAGCGAGTAAGGAAAAAGGACGACGCCAGCATGTCCTCCCTTTACTCATACGAGGGTGAAGGTTTTACCCCGATAACTGATTCAAGGCCTGTCCAAAAACACAAATTGCAATGCACAAATTGTGACGAACCCCACGATGTCGCCCACCTACTCGATACACTGGGGCCACATATCGAACAGATTGTCAAGCACAGAGTAGAAGCGCGTGAGTCTGAACTAAGGCAAGAGTTGGTCGCTGAGTTCCAGCGCAGAAAAATAGCCTCAGAACAGAAGTAAGGTTGAACTCTCATTCCACCTCGGGTCTCTATGGATGGAACTAGAGCAACTCTCCTCGAAGCACTCGGATTGAAGCAGTTGACAAGGGCTGGTTGGCTTAGGCTTGGCGTTGAGTCACCCGAGTCAGTAGCGGCTCACTCGTGGGGAGTCGCATGGTTGGTCAGTGCTCTTTGCCCCTCATCGGTTGACCGTGGCCACGCCATCGAAATGGCGGTTGTTCACGACCTAGCAGAAGTTCGAGTCGGTGACATCACGCCGTTTGATGGAGTTTTGAAGCAGGAAAAAGAGCAAAAGGAACGAACAGCGATTGAAGGAATTGCTGCACCACTGGGATTCGCTGGCGTTCGAGTAGTTGGATTGTGGGAAGAATTCGAAGCACAAGCCTCTCCCGAGGCAAAGTTTGTTCGGCTCTGTGATAAATTGGATATGGCGTTACAATCTTTGGTCTATAGCGAAAACTATGAAGGTGATTTTGAGCAATTCAGAGTTACTGCTGGGGCCCTTTGTGAAGAATGGGGTTTTGACGGTCTTCTGCCATGACACACTGCTCCGGTCAAGTGGTGCACTGAGCGTAGCGAAGGAAGTACGAAGTTCGACCCTGCCGATCAAGCGATGGTAGTCCCGGCAGGAGTCGAACCTGCGTCCCCTGGACCAAAACCAGAGATGATGGACCACTACACTACGGAACTGATGAACAACGCCGAGTGCGTACGGGTTTTGGACTTGACGCTTTAGCGACCTATGCAAGAAGCCAAATGAGGCGAGCCAATTTTCGCCATAGTTCGCAACTCACGCAAAGTCTCGACAGTTCATCGGCTTCTCATGCGGGCGCACACTACGGGGCGAGTCCTTCAAGGACTCGTCAACCGCCCGACGCAATATGCGTCGCAGTTCCTCGGGGATTCTTGCGGCGATGATTGTTCTCTTGATGGTGTCAACTCCTTGGGCCGCGGTTCTTCCACCAACTTCTCAACCCGAATCAGATTCTTCATCAGCACCTTCTTCTCTCTTCGTCGATGCTCAAACGGAATCGATACAACCTATCTATCCGGTTGGCTTGGCAACCCTTTGGCCACCCGCAGAAGAGTGGTGGGCTCGAGGTCAAGAGCAGGCCTCAGTCTATGTCATTACCAGAGATTTGGCAGAATTACACGGTTGGCAAAATAGCCACAGTCTCCTCACCCCACAAACGGAAATCGCTGGACAGGCTCTCATTCCGATGGAACCCAGTAGCGGCATTTTGGAGCATCGTCTCATCACTATGCCAGCAGAACTCGTCCCGAAATTGATAGGGATTCCGGGTGTCACTGTTGTCTTTGAAGACCCCGGGCCACCCGAATCATATTCCTCAAACGAGCCAGCGCCAACCTCCGTAAAGTCAGGCGAAATACATGGCGCAGTAGACGCTTGGGCAGCAGGAGTCAATGGTTCTGGCGTCAAAGTCGCAGTAGTCGATTCCGGTATCGATTTCGGTCATCCCGACCTCGATGGAACCCAAGCCCGCGTGGACGATTTGCAAAGCCCGTGGAACGGTTGGCCAATCATGTGGGACCCTCGCTCATCGGACATTTGGTTGAAGGATGGCACGGCATACCCCGGCAACGGCGGCTCATGGTATTCCGACACCGCCAACATAGACAACGACAGCAACAACGACTCTCTCCTCGACCTAACCGGCTTCAATGTCACAGGCCTCCCCCCTTCACTCTCCGGGGATTACCACCACGGCCTCCACCCTGACTCCCAACTCAAGAGCAGGGCAGGGGGTGAAGTCGATGTTTTGGTAGTCGATGACATTACTGCAGGCGTTTACGAAACTGTCTACATCGATTTTGACCGCGATGGAAACTTTTCAGAAGAGAAGCCGATGAGAAAGGGCAACGAAACTGCTGGACGGGACACCGATGGTGACGGATTGTGGGACCAATCCGGGGGTCTCCTCTACTGGATTAGTGATGGCCTGAACGGTATTCCCTATGGGCCGACTTACAGTGCCAGAGCCGGATTCCAAAATCGAATTGCTGGTGCTGGTAATCTGACTTTATTCATGCTCAATGACAAAAATGACCCTGGCGGCAATCATGGGACTCTCTGCGCTTCTGCAGTTGCTGCACAAGGGGTGGTCAACAACGGCAACGTAAAGGGAATGGCTCCTAATTCAGAGTTGATTGCAGTCTCAGACTTCTACGCTGGCGGCTCTTTCCTTGATGCGTGGCGATTCCTCACCGAAGGTTACGACGGAAATGTCAGTTCTGGCGACGAAGCCCAAATCGGTTCATTCTCTTTCGGCTGGTCAAACATTCACAATGACGGAACCGACCAGATGTCGCTCTATCTCGATTGGCTAACAAGGGTCCACGCACCTGAAACGACCTTCCTCGTTGCAACTGGAAATGGTGGCCATGGCTATGGCACCACCGCTTCTCCGGGGGGTTCTCATGGTGTCATCTCAGTTGGTGCATTCTCGTCTCGCACCGGAGAGCCTAACGGCGGAACTTGGGGCGACTCGGCATCTTGGTCAAACCGTGGACCAAACGCTGGCAGTCGGCTTGACCCCGATATCGTGGCTGTTGGCTGGTCAGCGACCGGCGACCGAACATTGAACGAGGTGACGAATGCCAATTCGGCAACGACGACTTGGGCTGGCACTTCTCTAGCGACACCAGTTGCTGCGGGACTTGTCGCCCTAATCTACGACGCTTGGATGCAAGAAAATGGAGTTTGGCCCGACTCTCAAACCGTGCGAGATTTACTGATGTCAACCGCTGACGACCGCGGCTACGATGCTCTAGTTCAGGGTGGAGGTTGGGCAAACATCAGCAGAGCGGTAGAAACGATTCAGGGGGTAAATGGCTCAGCATGGGTCACTCCAGCCGCTTGGATGCCGGGTTCAAACAATGGTGCTCATCGAGATGCAAATACCAACATTATGCTACCCGGTCAATCGAGTTGGGTGAACCTTACTATCAATGGAACCGGCGATGAACCGGTTAACCTCTCTTGGAATGGCGGGATTCTGCAACCACTTAGCCACTATACTCGAGAGTGGAATTCCTCGACCTCGTTAGGCTGGGATGGCCACCAATCGGGCAGGCCGGACCTATTGATTCCAATCCATATCAAGGGTGATGCAAACCTCTCCCTCCCCAACGGTACTTCTCTCGTGCGTGCTCGCGCCGCACTGGCAGGCTACGGATTTGACGGCGACCGTAACATGGCAGAAGAGAATCGAGTTTGGGTTGAACTGATGCGCTGGCATGATTTAGACGGCGACGGAAGCTGGTTCAACGACTCCAACAACAATTCGATGGTCGACGACGGTGAGTTAGAATCTTCAAACGAATACTCGATGGTAACTTTGCATCAATATACATCGGGGCAAGTTGAGGCTCGAATCGGTCTGCCAACCGAACGGGCAGGTGATGGCATTCTGATGGGCGTCTACAGGCAAAACATTCGGACTAATCTAATGGACCCAATTCCAATTCAAGTTGATTGGACCGCTTTTGGGCCAGTCCAAAATGATAGTTGGTTATCCCCTTGCAGTGGCAATGCAACGCTGGCAGCGAATGGGACACATTACATCAACTGCAGAGTTAGTGTTCCTTTGAACGCGATTCCCGGGATTAGGCAGGAGCAGGTGAGAATCCAGTATGAGCAGAATGGAACGATGCGCGAGTGGCCTCTACCAGTGGTAGTGAATGTCGCAGCGGCAGGACCGATTCAATTGACTCCCAAACCAATAGATGGCAATGTGAGCAACCAGACTCTCTACTCCGAGACTTGGATACAAGGGGCTCAACGGTGGGGTTGGCGAGCGGAATCCGGCGATTGGAAATTTCTCACGCTCGACTGGCCTCGAAATCTTACTGGTGATGGAGCGATCGTAATCGATGTCGATTGGCCTGACAACAATCTCACCGATGTCGATGTTCATTGGATGTCTGAAAACGGCCATCCATACTATCTCGATGACCCTGCGGCGTATGGTCCAATCAATCTTGTTCCCGAAATTTCTTCTAAAAACACCCATATTGGCTCAGGAAAATACACCTGGGAAACATCTACTGGCTCCAGTCGTGAAGTGTTGGTGGCGGAGGCGACTCCGGGCCTAAAACAGATGATGTTACACTCTGCTGTGCACGGTGTGAACACCAATGACAACCCGCTCAACATCAGCGTTGGATATGTTGCTCCGATTAACGGTTCACTCAACAAAGTGGTTGATGACTGGGCTGATGCTGCCGGTCAAGAGACCATCACTTTTGGTGCGACGCTCCCCCTCGATGTCGCTTCAGTGGAAGGTTTCGGTTGGACTCAACCGGTTCTGCTTCCGACGGAAACCGCAACCCAAGACTCACCAGGAAGTTGGTCCTCATCGGGATATGCATACCAATTCACAGTAGAAGATGCTGAGATGCTAAAAATTGAAATCGATTCTTTGGCAACCCGGACAGATTTGGATTTGGCTCTTTACAGAGATTCAAATGGAAATGGAGTTTTAAATTACGGAAGTGAACAAAACTCGGTAAGTGGTAATTGGAATTCCGATGAGGAATTGACCGTTGAGAATCCACAAGATGGCACATGGTGGGCTGTAGTCCACGGCTACGATGTTCCGACAGGCAATGCCTCGTTTTGGCTGCGTAGTACGATTGTGGCAGGTGATTCTCTTGAAATTGACAATGTGACCCAACTCAACAGCAGCGAAATTTCTCAGCGGTTCCCCAACGGCAGTTCAGCTCTTGGTGGTCTGCCGCCAGAATCTGCATTCGATGTCAACATCACTTACGAAGCGCCGGATAGAAACGGAATCTGGGAAGGCTTCATTGTAGTCAACTTGGCAAGTGGTGGGAGTTTGCGCCTCGGATTCGACTACCGTTTGGAAGAATTGCCGCCTCAACTCTCCTTCGACACACCACTGAACGGCACTCGCACCAATCAAAGCATACCGATTTCTCTCGCCGCTCACGATTTCGGCGGTGGCTTCAACCTCTCTTCACTAAATCTCAATACTACACCTCAATTGGATTGGCAGAATGCATCTTTCACTGTTGATACCTTACAAAATCGGGATGGTTCCACAGTAGATTTGGCAGAATCATGGCGCCATTGGAATGACAACCTCAGTCTAGGTCCGGGCAGTCATTTTGTCGAGTCCGGCGGAGCGCTAACCATTGAGGCTGATGAGGCGACTGCCACGATTGTCGCAAATGACCCAACTGCCCCTGAATGGGTTGATGTCAGCAGTAATTTAAGTTCAAATGGTGTCTGTGTCGGGACGGAATCTGATTCAGGTTGGTCGTCGAATAACTATGATGATGGGTATCGATTGGATTACTCTATAGATTTCCATACCGTTGGCAGATACTATTTGTGGCTAAGAATGATAGCGCCGGACAGCGATGGTAACTCTGTCCATGCGGGGGTTGACGGATTACCTCTTACAATGGGTACTGATGGAATCACTGTCTTTGGTTACAACTCAACGCAATGGTCGAGTAGTTCTCTCAGTTCCAATACCACCTCTCAGGTGTTTTTCGACATCGGTAGTCCGGGTAGACACATTCTCAATCTGTGGACTGCAAAAGATGGTGTCTGTCTAGATCAAATCCTGCTAACTGACGATTGGACTTTTGTTCCCTCAAATGCAAGCCAACCAGACTCGATTATTTCAGATTTGGAACTCCGTTCCGCTTGGGTCAATTTGACTATGCCAGCAGACAACACTTGGCGAACTTTTGCAGCAAATGTCACAGATGTTGCAGATAGGGTAAATTTCACGACAATTATCGTCGAGCACGACGACCTTTCCCCTCCCTTAATTCTGCATGGTTGGGAGTTACTGACTAACACCTCAACACCGGATGGCATGTACATTCAAACAGACCCTGAAACTCGAATTTGGCTTAATGGCACAGAAATACCGGTATCTTCCGACGGGCGGGCGAATCTCTCTCTTATCCTACATCCAACGTATTGGACTGTGAGAGATGGCGACCCAGATGATGTCAAAACTTGGCGATGGACTAGCCTGAACGAATTCGACCTATTCGCAGTTGACCCCTCTGGAAATGACAACAGCCTTGATTTTTCAGTTGTCTACGACCCTTGGGGTGCAGAGAACTCAGTGCAAAATCAACCTCAGATAGTAGTCAATAGATATTCAGGAACATCAGATGATGGCAATTGGAGTTTGGAGCCATTCTCACCCCCTGACGCGCTGAACGCATTAGATTCACCTATTACCATCTCACTCGACCTGTTCTTCGATACCCAAAGGGTCTGCATTGGAATGATGGACGAAGAGGGGATTGAGCGACATCGAGGTTGTTTTTGGGCGGAAGAGCCGCCTTGGCCGTTGGAAGACCCGATTTACGAGGAATTCATTCCACTCTACATGGGCATTGCCGATTATCTTCTACCATTTGATGTGGAACTGGATTATTCGAATCTAACTGATGGAATTTGGCAACTGAACATTGAGACTCTCGACTGGGCTGGAAATTGGGGGTCACATGTTAAAACTCTCAAACTTGACAGGACTGCGCCGCTCATCGAAGTCATCTCCCCAGCCCAAAATGAAACACTCTGGCATCATCGATTCGATTTGAATTGGAATATTTCGGAGCCTGCTCAACAATCGTTGGTTCTTGATGGCGAAGTCGTCGGAGAATTCGCAGCCGGCTCATCCCAGTATTCCACGATAGTTGAACTCCAAAAAACTGGTTGGCATCAACTTTGCATTCTCGCAACCGATTTAACGCTCGGACCGAACCCGAATGTTGCGACAAATTGTACCGATGTCTACCTAACTCCAGAAGCATATCTACCGACTGTGACCGCATCTTGGAACTACCAAATCCTGAACACTCCTACTGTATTCGCTGAACTCCATCTTGGGCCGGAGCAGAGTTGGTCGTCCAGCCTTTGGGACGGAACGGCTTGGATGGTGCAGAACGGCTCAGAAATCTCGTCTGGTGACTTTGTCGTGCCTGTTGAATTGGAGGAAGGGATGAACCAAATCCGCTTTGAAATCGAGGCGCTTGAAAACATCTATATTTTCGATTTAACCGTGACACTAGACACCCGTTCACCTTTACTCACAATCGCCTCACCCGCACCTGCCACTCACACTTCGGTCCGTTCATGGAATGTCACTGGAACATGTGAATCTGGAATTGAAGTCGCGGTCACTTTACATCTCGAGATTCAGACTGTCGACTGTGAAAATGAAGATTATTGGGCGGAGTTTTCACTTCCTGACGAAGAGTCAATTTACGAGATAACCGCAACATCGGTTGATGCTGCTGGAAACCATGGTGGTGTGTCAGTTTTCATCACAGTAGATCGGACAGCACCTCGAGCCGCACTCTCCTGGGATGAACCAAACTGCGAGGATCAACCCCCTTCAACTCTCTTTGAGCCAGAGCCCGTAGCGAGTTGCGCACTCGGATTGAGCGTCGATTTCCTTGACGAGGACATCACATTTTGGTCGCTTTCAATCAACCGGGAGAGGACGATTGTCTACAATGAATTAGGTGGTGAACCAATTTCACCGTCATTGATAGTTGACCTCACCGAGTTTGGACAACCCGGTGCGTGGGTGACTGAACTTGTGGTTGAGGATGCTGCTGGAAATAGGCGCGAAGTTCTGTTAGCCAATGAGGTTGTGACGAGTGATTCAACCCTCGCTGCAAAGGTTACTGCTCCGGGTTCTTCACTCAATATTCTACTCGTCGCCTCTATTCTGGCTGGATTGTTCGCATTTACACAGACGAGAAGGGACTCTCGCTCAAAGTGGGATGAGCCAATTGGGACTCCCATCGACCCGGAACTACTTACAGAGGAAACCGAAGTCGATGAGGCTGATTTTGATAGCATGATTATGCCCGGTTCTCAAGGCCCGATAGGGCCTCCGCCCTCCGAACAGAAGGATATTGATGATGCAGATTCCAGTTTGCTACAACAGGTCCATGACATTTCCAAAATATCATCGGCGAGCGCTGAAGAACTCAATTTGGAAGAATTACACGATAATGCGCAACCATCAAGCGATGATGAGGGGGCAGACGAAGCATGAAGTTGAGCAGTCGCGCTATCGTCATGGCGTTGCTGATGGTCGGAGTGACGATTTCTCTGGCAATTCCTGCAGTTGCCGTCGATGGCGATTACGATGGCTTCGATGATGCAGTCGATGATTGTCCATATGCATGGGGTAACAGCACAATCGGTTACGATGGATGCCCCGACGCAGACGGAGATGGCAACCCTGATTTTGTCGGTGCCACAACTCAAGATTGGAGGGACTCCAATCGGGCAGCATACACTTGGTTCACCAACGCTCGCTCGAGGGCTGTCGTGTTCGACCCAACCGGTAATTGGATTGTTGCAGGTGGAGACAACGGAGATGTGACTCTTTTCAGCTCAACTGGGGCCATTAAATCTGTTCTCAAGAATGTCGGAACTGAAGTTAGAGACCTCTCTTTTTCACCCAATGGCACATACTTGGCTGTTTCAGGTTACGAATCTAATGGGGCCGAAACAGTTCAAGTCTTGGAGATCGATTGGCAGACAAAAACTGCAACTTTAGTAGTTGACCTTGCGAGTGACCATGAAGGCAATGTATATTCTGTCGAATTTTCAGGTGATGGTGATTATCTTTTCACGGGTGATGAAGATAGGTGGGTCCGTTCCTATTGCGTCTGCAATTGGTCATTGACTCATGATATTCGTCTTGGTGACCCGATTTACAATCTAGATACTAGTCCTGATGGGAGACTGATGGGGGTAACTCATGGACAAGAATTGACACTACTTTGGGTGTCAAACATGACGGTGATGATGAATCGCCATGATGCATCAGGAACAGTATCCGGTCTAGATTGGAGTCCGAACGGGACCAACATAGTCACGGGAAGTGACGACAATTATTGGCGCGTTTACGATGTGACAAATAACTCCAGTGTTGGCAACGGTTGGGAGAACAACGATGTACGCGCAATATCGTTCTCACCTGATGGTGGCTTCTTCGCTATGGCGGGAGCAAGAAATGATGCTTACATGGGGCTCGCATCTAACTGGTCCGGCCTCTACGATTTCGCAGACTTTAGTAGCGGCCAAGGTAGCTCTAGGGGTGCCCGGGATGTCGCCTGGTCGCCAGATGGTACACGAATCGTATTCGCGACAAATCGTGGGCGACTCGCAGTCTATGCTGGTGATGATGCTTACATCAGACTTCACGGGGAAGTAACAAGTCAATTGATGCGCAGCCGATGGAGTTCGGCATGGCCGGACGATGGGCGATTCCTCTCACACGACAATGCAACAGCGAGCCAACTGACCCAATCCCTCTGTAACGGGGAGGATATTGTTGGCGTAGTAAGCCACGGTTCACCTGAACATCTTGCCGGTCGGCTAGCCAACCATTCAACCACAGGTTTGCGCGACTGTGCAAACACTCCTAGACAACTGTTGGAAGTTCCAGTAGGAAGGATGCCTGCGGCCTTGTTTGTGAAACAGACGAGCAATGCACAGTCTTGTTTGAGCACAATCGGGGGACTTTCCATGGCGCAATTGAGGTGGATCTTTTCGAGCGCCAGTGATGCCTCTCTCAGCCAGAATGGTTGGGCGCCGGGAGTCTCGCTAACTTCTGTAGCACCGAATAATGATGGGGACGGGGTCAAAGAGTGGGGTGACCTTCATCCATCCTGTCCACAAGAAGGGATTCATCTGACCGGGCGATGGGATAACCGTTCTGTACCGATGATGATGGAAAGGATGTTGACCTGTTCGGATTGTGAATTCGCAGAAGGTTTCTTTGCTTCAAATAATGAGCGCTACCGATTTCAATTGGAAACGCGCAGTGGCATTCTTTTTGCTGTCTCTCAAGATGATAACACTCTCGGCTTCACAGAACTCGATGTCTCACTCGCCGCCCCCGGTCTATGGCTAGTTCCGATTGCAGATAATTGGACACATGGTGCATCCGACCATATCTCAGCGGGAGGTGGAATGGTTCTTCCTTCAGCAGATAATAGTTCAAATGGAACCTGGCCGGTTCAAGATGATGTACATTTCATAGTTAATGAAGAGCATATGGATGACCGCTTCAATCTGCTGAACTGGCTTTTGACAGAAGAAGGCCAAATCGAATGGGAGAGTATGGGATTCGTTCGATTGGGATTGATGGCGAGAGTCCTCTCTTGGGGACGGATCGGCGTCGATGCGACCAACATTTTGCCCGACACCGACGGCGATGGCATTTGGGATGGTGCCGATGATTGCCCCGATACCAACTTGGGCGAAACAATCGACGCGTTCGGCTGCGCACAGCATCAAATTGACGACGATGGTGATGGGATTTTCAATCACGAAGACGACTGCGTAACAGTCGCTGGGAACTCAACCCAACCGGTCATTGGATGCCTTGACCAAGATGGCGATGGTTGGGCAGATGATTCGGACGCCTTTCCCTTGGTGGGGAGTCAGTGGTCTGATTCGGATAGTGATGGATACGGAGATAATTCGAGTGGTTTCAATGCAGATGATTGCCCCGGTTCTTTCGGCAATTCTACGGCTGACCGTTTAGGTTGCCCCGATACTGATGGTGATGGTTATTCGGACGAGGATGGCGATTGGACAATCACAGATGGGGCTGATGTTTTCCCTCTTGACGCTGCACAGTGGGTAGATACTGACTTTGATGGCTGGGGTGACAATCACTCCTTCGACCTCGATGGTGATGGTCTCCGAACTAACACCCAAGGCGATGCCTTCCCTGACGATGTGACACAATGGCGTGACATCGATGGAGATGGCTACGGCGACAATCCTACTGGCGATTTGGCTGATGACTGCCCTAACGCAGCCGGCAATTCTACGGAAGATAGCCTAGGCTGCCCTGACCGCGATTCTGACGGTTGGTCTGATTCTGCAGATGCATTCCCAGATGAGGTGAGCCAGTGGGCCGATGGAGATGACGACGGCTATGGTGACAATTGGAACGGCGCTTCGCCGGACGAATGCATAGAAACGCCCTACGGCGAGCGCAACGATGTCAATTCCAAAGGGTGCGGGCCATCAGAAAGGGATACTGATACTGATGGAATTGTCGATTCAAACGACTTCTGTCCGAACACACCTATAGAAGAGGCGCCATGGGTCCATCCTGACGGTTGCGCCGAGTCAGAAACCGACTCAGATGGAGATGGTGTGTTCAATCCGGTAGATGGGCCAAATGGGCTTTTCAAGAACGAGCCTAGCCAATCTGCCGATACTGATGGAGATGGTCATGGTGACAATGCTGACGGACTGAATGGCGATGACTGTCCTAATCGGGCTGGTGATTCATCGAAGGACCGGGATGGCTGTCCCGACGAAGACTCTGACGGATTTAGTGACCCCGATTCGGAATGGACTACAGAAGATGGAGCTGATGCTTGGGCAGGGGAACCAACTCAGTGGTCTGACATTGATGGTGACGGATACTTCGACAATTACGGTGACCCAACTTGGACGCCCGGTCGAGACGCCGATTGGCCCGGTCAGTATGTTGAGGGCGCAAGGAATCCCGATGCTTGCCCAACAGAATCTTCTCCGTTCGCCGATCCGCCTGGCTGCCCACCTTACAGTGGGGGGGGTAACTCGAACATCGGAGGCGATTCAACATCCGGTGGAGGACTGCCATTTGGCCTCATCGCAATTTTGGTAATAGTGGTCCTAGCAATAGGCGGCTTAGTCGCAGCGATTGTGGTGAAACAGAAGAAGCCGAAGAAGACGAGAGGGCGCCTACAACAAGCACTCGATGTCGTCGATGAGGCTGGCGGTGAGTGGGCTTCCGAGCAGGAAGGCGAGGGCGTTCGGAACGCTCAAGCTGCCGAGGCAGGAGGTGTGGACTCTGCCTCAGGTAAACCACCATGGAAGTTGGAAGGTGAAGTTGGCGACGACGGTTTCGAATGGCTTGAGTGGCCAGAAAACAGTGGGCGCTGGTGGTTCCGCAATGATTCGGGTTACTGGGGCGAATGGTCTGATTGACCAAAAAGTGAGTTCAGAACCGATTTCCCACATTCGATAGCACAACGATATCGCTTCAAATGTATATTCTCATCGAATGTACTCAAAGAGAACGGCTATGCAGCCGACCTCAATCCCCGCCCTATGAGTATTGAGAGTGTCGGCGTCTTAGGTGCAGGTCAAATGGGGAATGGCATTGCACAAGTTGCAGCTTGTGCAGGTTACCAGGTAACAATGGTTGACATCAAACAGGAGTTTGTCGACAACGGCCTCGCCGCAATCGAATTTTCGCTTGGTAAGTTGGTTTCAAAAGATAGAATGACTGCTGATGCCGCGTCAGCGGCACTCGCTAGAGTGACGATTTCGACTGAAAAATCATCGCTTTCAGACTGTGACCTTGTGGTCGAAGCAATCCCCGAAATTCCCGACTTAAAATTCTCAACTTTTGCTGAGTTAGATGGATTATGCAAACCTGAAACGATATTGGCGAGCAATACTAGCAGTATCAGCATCAATGACATCGCTGCTTCAACTACTCGTCCTGACAGGGTTATTGGGATGCACTTCATGAATCCAGTGCCGATAATGAAATTGGTTGAAATCATCAACGGTTCAAAAACTTCCACCGAGGTCTCCGATGCTGTGGTCACTGCTGCTGAAAATATGGGTAAGGTCGCCCTCTGCTGCAATGACTCCCCCGGCTTCATCTCAAACCGACTACTCTGCCCGATGCTAAATGAGGCAATCTTGTCACTTCAGGAAGGGGTCGCAGAGCCAGAAGCAATTGATGGAATCATGAAACTCGGTATGAATCACCCAATCGGGCCGCTCGCATTGACCGACTTGATTGGATTGGATACAGTCCTCCACATCATGAGAGTGTTGCACGAAGGGTTCGATGACGACAAGTACGCTCCCGCAAAATTGCTTGAGGAAATGGTTTCCGAAGGTAAACTAGGAAGAAAGAGTGGTCAAGGATTTTACGAATACTCCTAGAGACCCTACCACTCGGCAGGTTCCACTATCGAATTAGGTAATGCTGATAAGACCGGATGGAGGGGTCGAGGTTGGGGTTGAGATGCCGGGCACGAACAGAGTTGAGATTCGCACTTTGAAGGTAGGGCGGTATGTCGCTCTAGATGATAATGCATTCAAGATATTGAGTATCTCAAAATCGAAGCCAGGTAAGCACGGTAGCGCCAAGGCGCGCATCGAACTTGAGAACCTATTCACGGGTCAGAAGAGGAGCCATGTCGGTACAGTAACAGACAATATCTATGTCCCGATGATTGAGAAGGGTTCGGCTACAGTGACCCACATCACAGGTGAGGAAGTCCATGCTATGGACGCTAAGACTTACGAGATGATGGTGCTACCTCTTGATGAAGGAATGAACATAGTTGCTGGCGGCGAAATCATGTGGATGGAAGCGCTCGGCCGGTACAAAATCATCAGGGACCATTGAACCTCTTACTCAACTGATGACCTGCCTCCTTCGGGGCAATCGTATTGAAGAGAAGCGCGCTGTGACCACCTGCCCCTAAGGGCAGGTGAGTCAATTTGGGGGTGAAGCGTTCTGCATATCGTCAGCCGGTCACTGCCGACGGTTTGAAGGCGATTGAGGACGGCAGTCTGACTTGGCTCGACCAGGACATGTACAAGAATCTCAACACCGGTCTACTCGAACAATATCTCGAAGAGAAGAACCTCGAAGAGGCGTTTGAAGTCAGTCACTGGTCGCTTAGCAAAGTTATCGTCGGGATTTTGATTGGTGCTGTTTTCAGCGGCGTCACCGCTTACATCGGATTGAAGATTGGACTTGCTGTATCCGCCGCTTGGTACATCGCCTATCTGTTTGGGATGGCGATGCGCTGGACCCCCTCCGAAGTGAATATTGCAACCAGCGCTACAACTGGGGCGACCCACGCTTCTACTGGATTTATTTTCACATTCCCAGCAATTTTCCTCCTCGCCTCTAGTCCGAATTATGAAGTGGCAGGAGGCCACCTCATCAACAATGTCGATACATTCCAACTCGCCTTCATCGGCATCATCGCCTCGATGTTTGCGGGATTCCTCGGTGTGATGTATTTCATCATATTCAGACGAGTTTGGTTGGTTGAAGACCCTCTACCGATGCCTGGATTTGAGGCGACTCTCGTTCTGCTCGACATCGCCTGCGATGTCTCGACCGGAGCGGCGGAACAAGCGAAAGAATCACTCGCCACAGTAGGCAAGTCGACGGTTGCAACAATGTTATTCATGTTCTTGATTGATTATCCAATCTCTTGGAAGCGCCATTTGGATGGAGTCTCTGCCTCTATCATGGATGTCATCGCCCAGAAGTTGTCCTTCGCTAAGACCGGCTTCGCTTCAATCTTCAGCCACCATGCAGTTCACCAGCCCGCCGGAGTTCAGACGGTAGCGGGAGAGCACGGCACATGGGAGGGGGTTTCCAAGGGAGTAACCTACTACGAAGAGGGCAGCATGAACCCATTCATGTACACCTATCTCGGGGTCGAACTCTCACCAACCTTGTTCGCAATAGGGTGGTTTATGCGACTCAGAGTGGCAATTCTCGTCAACTTGGGGACATTGGTCGCATGGTTCTACTTGGTGCCGATGGCAGTAATGCTTGATGTCCCTGTCTACATTGCGAGTTTGGGTGATTACTATCTCCTCTCTGACATAGGTGACCCGGCCACTCAACCTTACAGTCCGTTAGTTCAAATGACGGTCTATGGAACTCTAATTCGGGTTGTCGCAATCGGCGCAATCCTCGGTGGCGGATTCCTCGGACTGGTGAAAATGGCGCCAACTTTCGTCGGCATTTTCGGTGATATTCGAAAGGCTTTCCGAGGTGAGCAAGGGGCTGAATATATTGAAGGAAAAGGGTGGTACGAATGGCCGCTTTACCATCTTCCGATTTTCATACTCATAGCGTTTGTCGCGATGTCGATAATTTTCTGGATAGGGGGCTTCCCTCTGATTCCGAGCATTCTATTTTCCTTAATCGTCGGAGTAGCTACTTTCCTACTCGGTGCGATTGCAGTCCGCGTCATGGGTGAAACTGGAATAGAACCCGTCAGCGGGACCTCATTCATCGTGTTGCTAGGGCTGCTAGGCCTGTTCCTCAACTTGCGTGATACTCTTGGGCTTTCCAAAGAGGAGGCGATTCTGATGGGACTAGTTGGGACTACCGTGTTCGGCTCTGCGATTTCGATGTCCGGGACAGTCGTTGGTGACTACAAAAACAGCCTATACATAGGGAACCGACCCTACCACATTTCCAAGGGCAATATCATGGGGGTCGTACCCGGAGCCATTCTTGGTGCTGGTGTTGCAATCTTCCTCTCGATGATGTTGGCGAGTGGTAAGATAGACCTGCTCGCCCCGCAAGCAAACGCTTTCGCTACATTCACCATTCTACTCGCCGAGAACGAGGGCAACCTGAAGGCCCTCGGGCTCGGATTTGCTTTGGGCTGCTTCGTAGAATGGGCGACAGGAATGGGCACATCTTTCGGGCTCGGCATGTATCTGCCGACCCTCGCAACCTTCCCGATGCTCATCGGTGGAGGATTACGCGACTGGTGGGAGGAAAAGCGGCTCAAACCTAAGGTTGAGAAAATTCGTGAGAAAGAGGGTAACAAGGAGGCTGAGCGGGCGCGTGCAATCATGTTGCTCGGTACATTCATGCTCGCTGCGGGAATGTTGACCGGTGAAGCGTTCCTCGGTGTAGAGAGCGCAATCTTCGCAGTTGTAGATGAACTTCCGACAGGTGACATGGTCGAATTGACCAGTGAAGGTGCTTCAGTCATCGGGCCGGATGGTGAGCCACTCATGGAAAATGTCGTTATGGGCGACCTCTCATGGTATCCATATGCTCGATTTGGAACATTTGTTATGCTGAATGTACTGTTAGCAGGAGCAATTTATGGCCTGTTCAGAAAAGCCGGAATCATCGGTCCAAAAGACCAGTTGATGGAAGCAGAACTCGGATGAGGTGACCAGCCGTGGCGAACCATTCGCCTCCTACTTACGCCTGGTTTATTCTTGGTGCTGCAGTGATTGCTGTATCGAGCGCAGGGGCGGTATTCCAACTCATCGACGATGTCCCACCAATTCTGAAAGCCTCTTGGAGATTACAAGTAACTGCTCTAATCCTATTACCTCCGTTCTTGTATCAATTGATTGCTTTCAGAAGAGATTCTCCTGACCAATTCCCTCGACTGTGTGAACGGCGAGTAATCCTCGCAGTTGTCGGCTCAGCGATCTGTTTGTGGATTCATTTTGCGAGTTGGGTCTGGTCACTTGACCATACTTCACTGACCCACAGTCTTCTGTTTGTTACAGCCCACCCCCTGGTCATCGTTTCAGGGCTATATCTCATGGGCCGAAGCATCAACCGGAAACAAGCTACGGGCGCGATAGTCGGCTTTCTTGGGGCTGCAATAACTCTTCTAGGAGTCACTACCGAAGGTGATGTCACTTTAATCGGGGATGCGGCGGCCTTCATCGGAGCAATTGCAATCGTAGGATATTTGGTCGCTGGAAGATATTTGCGTGGATGGATGCCACTTTTCATCTACGCCTTCCCAGTCACACTCATCGCAGCAGTATTACTTGCATTATCTTCCATGGTGGTTGAAGGGTCCACACTCAGTGCACTGACAACCACCACATCCCTTCTAGGTTGGAGTGACCTCGTCTATCTCCCGGCGATTGCCTACCTCGCGTTTGGCCCTGGACTTATCGGCCATACAGGTATCAACGCAGTACTGCGCTATTTCCCTCCAATCATCATCTCAGTGGCAGTCCTGTTTGAGCCACTCGTCGGCTCTCTAATCGGTTGGCTTCTCGGAACCGCAGTTGCTCCTGGCCTGTTCACTCTACTCGGTGGACCGTTTTTGGTCGCAGGAGTCATATTGGTGACGCTCGGACTATCAGAAGGTGAGGGGGCAGTGGCCCCACAATTAGAGGAGGAGTAAAGTTGCGACATACAATTTTAATCACAAATGACGATGGAATTGAAGCACCCGGTTTGGGTGAGTTAGTCCAAGGTCTTCACGATGAAGGATATCCGCTGATAATCTGCGCACCAGACCGCGAGCGTTCCGCCTCCACAATGCATATCACTCTTCACAGACTTCTCACGCTCCGCTTGAGAAACGACATGCTAGCAAATTTTGAGTTCGCTGAAGATGGCGCCCCTGTTTGGCTCTTCGACCTCTCTGGATATCCTGCTGACTGCGTATTGACTGCACTAGGTGGGGGCTTACCAGATGGAATCCCGGCTCCCTCTCTCTGTGTTAGTGGAGTAAATCGGGGACCCAACATGTCTGTCGATGTTCTCCATTCGGGGACGATTGGAGGTGCTAGACAGGCGGCGTGTGGTGGATTGCCAGCGATTTCGACTAGTTTAGACAGTTTTGAACCAGTCGATTTCCAAGTAGCAGTCAAGGCGACAATCGAATTGGTCAACCATGTTTGTCAATTAATTCCGGCCGAGCCTGTGAACCTCGGCCGAGTTGACGGCAGTTCCTTGAAACCGAAGGGTGGCGATGAAGAAGAATATCTTCGCAACGCACTATCTCTTGGTGATGTTTTCCTCAATCTCAATGTCCCAGTCGATTGGAATGGGGTGTTTTCCTCCACCCACTTGGGAGGCCGTTGGTATAGGGGGCACACAAGAGTAGTCGAAGGAGGCGATGGCGAATGGTCTGTGAAAATTGGTGCGGCCACAATCGTCGACGAGCCCATTGAGCACGGTGATTCACACTGCATTAGACAAGGAAGGGCGAGTGTTTCCACTCTCGGGACTTGGCCACAAGGTCACCCATTATCGATTTCTGACGAGATTCTTGCCAGAACTGTAACTGCAGATGGATTGCCATCGTGGGTTGTTAAAGGCGATTAAGTGTTCGCTCTATAGAATTGCGGCGAGTTTGCCTGCGCCTTTTCGCTGGCTGTTCCCTTTAGATATCGAGTGGTCGCTGCTCATCCAGCATATGGTGGATTATTCCGATGGCGATATGGCCTTGTATCCATTTTGAGCCGATTGACCGAGCCTCCATCGATTGGGCGAGAAGTATGTTTTCTTCATCAGTGAAAGAGCGGTCATCAGAGAGTACGAAACCGATTTTTTCGGGTATTTCCTTATGTTCCTGTGCTTCGAGAGCGGTACCTTCTGCATCGAGTTTTACCAATGTTACATCTTCTCTTTGCCACTCACCGATGGTCGTCGAGAGGTCACCACCAGAATGCCAGAGGCCTGGCCAAATTTCTACCAATTGGCCGATGGGTGGAACGGGATACTGCAGAACTTTGTTGACCTGACCTGCAATTGCTCGTTCATCGCTGTGCAGCCCTTGTAGTCGGGAGCCATCAAACCAGATTCGCCGAGGTGGCCCCGGTCCACCCATGAGATGGAGTGTGATGTGGCTATCTTCGCGCATACCATGCGAGAGGAACAGAGCAGCATTGACTGCCCTTACTAGAACATCCATTCTGCCGGCGCTGCCCGCTAAATCATTGAGCCGAATTTTACCCGAACTAGTGGCTCTATGGCCAACGATTGCAAACCGTCTTTCCATCGAAGTCACCTACATCGGTAGGTCAACATCGTCGACATCACTCATCATCTGCTTCATCTGCTTGCGCATCTGGCGGTTTCCTTTCATCCCCTTCATCATCTTTCGAGAGCGGTTCCATTGCCCTATCAAATCACGAACATCTTTCTCAGTAACTCCAGAACCGCGGGCGACCCTTCGGATTCTCTCTTGCTTCAAAATGGTGGGCTCGTTCTTCTCCTGCGCGGTCATACTGTCCATGATGACTCTGAATTTCTCGAGGTTTCCTTGCATCTCATCTTTCTGCTTTGATGACATGTTGCCCATGCCGCCAAACATCCCCATCGGCATGTGAGAGAGAATTTTGTCGACGGTGCCAATCTTAGACATCATTTCCATTTGCTTGTACATGTCATTCAATGTGAAGCGTCCTGACATCAATCGCTCTGCTATTCTGGCAGCTTCTTCTGCATCCATGTCTTCTGGAGCGAGGTCGATGAGACCACGAATGTCACCCATTCCGAGTAGACGAGAAATAAACCGGTCCGACTCAAAGAGTTCGAGGTCGACAACTTTCTCGCCCTCTCCGATGAAACAGATCGGTGCGCCGGTTGCGGCAACTGCTGAAAGGGCGCCACCTCCTCTTGCTGTTCCATCGAGTTTGGTTACAATGACTCCAGTTACTCCGACAAGGTCGTGGAATGATGCTGCGACTGGTCCAGCGGCTTGGCCGACTTGAGCATCGATGACAAGGAATCTTTCAGTTGCATTTGCAACCTTGTGAATCCTATCGAGTTCGTCAAGTAGTTCTTGGTCGAGGCTGTCCCGGCCAGCCGTATCGACGATTACAAGGTCGGCTCCGCCGACTGCGGCGAGGCCATTCTTGACGATTTTGAGTGAATCCGTTTCATCGGGTTCACCATAGACTTCAACCGGAGAATCTTCGAGTAACTGTTGTAATTGTTTGTAAGCACCAGGTCGATGTACATCAGCCTCTATAACGGCGATTTTCATATTGTGTTTCTTACGCCACCATTCAGCAAGTTTGGCTGTTGTCGTGGTTTTTCCTTGACCGAAAAGTCCGACCATCAGGATTGTCTGGTTGTGTGGTTGAATCTCACGAGGCGCACCGAGTATTCGGACTAATTCTGAGTAGAGGATATTCAGTGCATGAGTTTGCAAAGTCAATCCGGGTCGAATTTCCTCATCTCTCATTCTATTTTCTAGCCGTTCTGTGATTTCCTTGGTCTGTCTGACATTGAAATCGGATTCAAGAAGAGCGCGCCGAATGCTGCGTACCATTTCTGATAACTGAGCCTCATCCAACTTGCGTTTTCCTTTGAGAAGAGCGAGTGCGCCAAATATTCCTGACTTGAGCCCTTCCAACGCCATGGCACTCCCTCGCGACCATCGCTCACAACCGTTCCGTTTGAATCCGCCGCTCTATGCGGTTCGCAGTCCGGTGAATACATCAACGGTTCTCAAGTCGGATGTAATATGGCGCTAGGCATCGCTCAGTCAACATTTCAGATATTGACTGCCATCGGCATGGTTGGCATCTTCATCGGTTGGCGTGGTGGAATGCAGCGAATGGCTGGATTCTATGATATGCCAAGCGCCACGAAGCATCTTGCATTCGGAATTGCAATCGGTTCGTTCACTGGCTGGTTCATCGACAATCTGTTCGTGCAACAGGTAGTTGCAACTAGATTTGTTTTGATTGACCGAACAGTCGTTTTCATGCTGCTGTTAGGCTTTGCACAGTCACTGCTTCTTCATTTCATTTTAACTCGCAAAGGCACCTTGAATGCCCGCGCCTGCGCCACCTCTGGTTGGACTCTTGGGCTAGGGATGGGGGCTCTCCAAGCGGTCTATCTGATGATTCGAATGGCGGACCCACTGTGGCCCGGGTTCGTTTCGGGATTCAATCCAGAAATGCTGCTCTTCGGATTTTGGTTGGTCATACATCTGCCGGCACTCGAGGCGATTCTCACTAGTTGGCAAGGCGCCTCCATCATAGAGAAGCGACCTTGGGGTGTTCTCTGGAAGTCAGGTGTATTGAGAGGGTTCATTTTGATAATTGCAACCGTTGGAATAACTTCACAGCCAGTTCTGCTAATCATAATGCTGCCAGCAGCAATTTATGGGTTCAGCATCGCTGAAAAAAAGTGGCTTCCAAGCGCCTTGTTACCAGAAATTAGGCAGGAGTTTGACCGTACTGCAAGAGCATCATCGCAACGGCATCAACAGAAATCCGAAAGAATCCGCGGCGAGATTGTCTACGGTGAAGATGAGTGACACAATTCCAGCGTACCGTTCGTTTATTCTCCCAACCCGACTACCCAATCTAGCGAATTTAAGCATCACCACCTCGTCTCAAGCGACCACTCCCCCGGAAATCGCGTAAAGCCTGTTAGTGGGCAGAAAACGGCCTTCCGTTGGAGAACCGTTTTAGAGCGCTGTGACACACAAAATGAGTAGTGACCCGCTGTCCTTACTGCATGTCACCTACGGTGGCAGGCCAACCTCTCTGCTACGATTGTGGCAGAATCATCAGCGGTTCATCTGGAATGGCTGGTCGCGTCAAGGCATTTCCACCCACTTCGGGGAAACCTGCCAAGACTCGGTACGGCCCTACACCTAGAGAGAAAGCGAAGAGGGCAGCGGTGGCCAGAAGGCGTAAGAAGTCAGGTAAACAGTACAGGAATCTCGTCATTGTGCTCGTCATCGCATTCATCTTCCTTTTCACCCCGGCGCAAGAACATGTGAACAAACAATTGAGCAGTTGGTTGGATGAACTATGGAAGGCAGTTGGCCCGTATCACGAATACCCGGTTGAGTCGTCGTACACTCTTCACAGGACAGTGGTCATCGAAAATTTCGACAATACTGAAAGAGAGTTCACATTCTGGCTCAACATCCCAATCCAAAGGACTAGCCGAGGCACATGGGATACCACCTTCGATAGAGGGGGCTTCCAAGATACCGCTTTCACCTTACAAACTGTAACTTCGATGGGTGTTGGTGCTTCGATTCCTCATATTGGTGTGCCAGTCTTGACTGAAGAATATCTTGAATCTGATAATGCCTTACTTTTGGAGGATGGCAGAACATCAGTCCATTGGCCATCCCTTGGGGCGGGCGACGGCCGCTGTGAATACACTCGCTGCCTGCTTTGGGAGGGGGCGATTCCATCACAGAGTTTTGCGCAACTAATCGTAAGTTACGACATCACCGCGTATTCCTACACTTGGTGGAAGAGTGGTGATGTTGACAGTTTGGTGAATGGGAAGGTAGTTGGTATGGATGTTTCAAATTCTGGAACTTTTGATGACCTTCAACGAAATGGTTGGATTCGCTCCACCACGCAACTGATTGGCGAAGAGTCGCAGTGGTATGACCGCACACATGGGGCTGGCAATCCAGATTGGGCAATCGATGGCACGAATGGAATAGTCATATCAGCCGCTGACAATATTCTTGCGAGTTTGCCAGCATCTCAGCAGAATAATGTGTTCGCATTCTCTAGGGCTGCCTTCGACTATATGCGAGAAAATGTCGATTATGGTGAAGGCAATCCATTCGGTCCACCGCGCAATGGACCGGCTTGTTTGGCACAAGGAATTGGTGACTGTGATGAACAATCGAATGCTTGGATGAGTATATTGCGGGTCAAAAACATTCCAACTTGGTATGAGTTCGGAGCGCTTACTGACAAGGACCATGAGCGGTGGGAACCACACGCGTGGTCGAACATTTTGATCCCTTACAGTCTCGATTGGTGTGATGACCAAGGTATTGACCCTGAGAGCTGTTATCTCGAAGGTTCGGTGGATGTTGTGAATAACAAATGGCTTTTGCACACGCCGACAGCCTTTTCCGAGTTTATTGAACCTGCCAGTCCAAACGGAGAGGCTCCCATGGAATTCTATAGATTGGCCACAGTTTACGCAAATCAATACAATCTTTATCAGGAGTTGGAAACAATTGATGGACCATATAATTCAGGTGGAACATACAAAGTACCGTATATTTGAGATGGTGAATGGCTATATGGTGGTTGCAAGGCGGAAAGATTGCCAAGAGGTGATTCATTGAGGATCGTAATCGGCGGCGCCGGCGAAGTCGGTAGGGGGGTAGCGAAGGCTCTACGCTCCGAAGGCCGCGATGTAGTACTGATTGACCCGGACCCTACTGCAATCAAAGAGGCTCAAGCCCTCGATGTAATGATTGTACAAGGTGACATCAATCGACGCAAGGACCTCAAAGAGGCTGAAGTTCACAAAGCGGAGGTCTTCATCGCCGCCACTGACAGAGATGAAAAGAATCTCATCGCCTGTGCGCTAGCCAGAGATATCAATGAACATGAGGGCAATGGCGTCAAACTGATGACAATCGCCAGAGTTCATGGTGCAGAATTAGTCCATGCTGAAAAACCGGAAGCGTTCAAGCGATGGTCAGGTGTGGACCACGCAGTCTGTTCTGACCTATTGGTGATCGGGGACTTGAAAGCGGGATTGAAAGCATCATCGATGCACGAAGTTCTCTCATTGGGTAATGATGCTTGGGTAGCAGTAGTTCAGGTTGAGCCTAGTGCAGACCAGATGGTTCACAAGACTCTCGAGGAGGCTGAGAATGAAATCGATGGTTTGCCTCGAATCTTTGGCATGAAGCGGCAAAAGGAGAGGAGCAAGATTCCTGGTTGGCAAGAATCGATAACTTCTGGTGATTTGCTCGCCTTCGCCACCATCGGCCAGCACTCGTTTAGACGAATTCTGCAAGCCGCCGGACATACACCACCAAAATATCCAGAAAAACCTAGAGTACTCATTTTTGGTGCAACTCGGTTAGGTCGGCAGATTGCCGCATCTTATCTCAAAGATGGAAGTAGAGTCACCGTAATCAGCCAGAGTTTGGAGGGTGCGAATGAATTGGCTGGTAGCAAAATCGGGGAGGATACCAATCTCGATGTGATGCATGGCGACGCGATGGATGCTGACCTTTTGACAGAGATCGACATAGACAACCACGACATCTCCATAGCAGTTCTTTCTGATGACCACACAAACATGGCAGTCTCAATGCAAGCCGCTGAAATGGGCGTGGAGAGGACAGGTCTAGTACTCGATGACAGTAGAATGGCAACTGTAGCTCGCAGAATAGGACAATCGTTTGCAGTCAGCCGTCGAAGAGTAGCAATCAACAACATTCTCCGCCAAGTCCATAGTAAAGTCGAAGGAAATTATCACCTTCTCTCAAGTGTTCCCGAAATCGTCGGGATGTCTGCAACAATTGGGCCGGGTCACAAGATGCTGGACAAAGAAGTTTCAGTTCTTGAAAGAGAGGGGGCACTCTGCAGAGTAGCCTTCATTTTACGCCCGGTAAGGGGTGGGAAAGAGAGTATGCTCCGCGCCTCGGGCGACCAGGTCTTCAAGGAAGGTGACAGGCTGATGCTGTTTGCCCGGGTAGAGGATATCGGTAAAGTCGAAGAGCGGCTGCTCACGGGAAGTTGACTGAATGCGAAAGGAGATTCTCGCCTATGTGGTGGGCTGGACACTAATTCTTCTCTGTCTGCCCCTCACTATTGCTCTGTGCGCCTCCATCTTTCTCAAAGAGTTAGACCTCACAATTCGTGCGTTCCTTCCTCCTCTTCTGCTATGCATGATTCTTGGCGAAGGGTTGCGCAGATACGGTGGTCGCAAAAGCGGTGATGGGAGCCAACTTCGTGACCGCGAGGCGTTTGCGGCGGTTGCATTTGGTTGGCCAGTTGTAGTCGCCATCGGTGCCTTTCCATTCTGGCTTGGCGGGATGTTCTGGGGTCCAGTCGAATTTGCTGCCGGAGATGCGACCTTTCAGGAGGCGTTGGGTGGCTGGATTCGATCGTGGTTTGAATCGATGTCCGGATTCACTACGACAGGGGCGACAGTCATCGACCCTAGCACGAGCCCGTCCTGTATACCTGCAGTAGTCGATTGCATCAATTCCCAAGGTCGAAGCCTGCTACTTTGGCGCAGCATGACTCAGTGGTTAGGTGGTATGGGAATCATCATGCTCGGGATGTTGCTTCTATCTCGCCACCTTGGCGGTGGAATGAGTATCGCTAGGGCAGAATTGACCGGCCCATCTCTATCTCGGCTACGGCCAAGATTGCAGGAGACCGCCAAAATTTTGTGGGGAATTTACTCATTTTTCACCATAGCTGAGGCACTCATGTTGCGTTATATCGGAAAGTTGAGTTGGTTCGATTCAATCAACCATGCGCTAACAACAATGCCGTCAGGCGGATTTAGCACATATGATGCAAGTATAATGCATTTCGACAGCGTCGCAGTAGAATGGATAATCATTCTATTCATGGTAATCTCAGGAATCAATTTCAGCATCTACCATTTCATTCTTGTCAAAGAGTGGTGGCGTGCTGTTGGCGACCAAGAATTGCATGTTTATTTCGGAGTTTTACTCGGTGCTTGGGTGTTGATGATTCTCAACTTGACAATGACTGATTCTCTCTCTTCAATTGATGCATTCAGATATGGCGCCTTCCAAGCGGTGGCAATCGGAACTTCGACCGGCTATGCAAGTGCAAATTACGCGAGTTGGCCGACTCTTTCGCTAATGATTCTACTCTTCCTGATGATTGTAGGTTCCTGTGCGGGCTCGACCGGAGGAGGTCTGAAGATTCTGAGGTTAAGGATAGCGTACCAACTGGCGAAGAGGGAAATTTCCCGCATTGCGGCCCCACGTAAAGTCCACCTCGTGAGAATGAATGGCGAGGTTGTCCCCGATGACAAATTGTGGATTATCGTTGGCATGCTCTCTTGGTGGGCGGTCCTTGCGATGGGCAGCATGATTATCTTCGCAATGATAGAGCCGACACTCGATTTTGAAACTACCATCTCGCTGGTCGTCTCTGCCCTCGGAAATACAGGTCCTGCGCTAGGAGCGCTCGGACCTACCCATACTTGGGCGGGATTGAGTTGGTTTTCGCTTATTCTTACTACCATCCTGATGTGGCTTGGCAGACTGGAGTTGCTGACTGTGTTGGTTCTATTCTCTCCAAGAGTTTGGAAGAAGTGACCGTTCTATAGAATATCGGCGCTATCGATATTCTGTGTTTAGAGTCACGCCAGTAAGCGTTGAGGCCCAACCAGCCAGCACTAAGTACAGACCAGCCAGCGTTAAGA
>Ga0209402_10000576_pt1 | contig 43737 bp, 33 predicted proteins | sample ArcticOcean_MG_C_3_FD_187437 | JGI IMG/M metagenome (GOLD analysis project Ga0209402, IMG submission 187437) | Marine microbial communities from western Arctic Ocean - ArcticOcean_MG_CB8_126 (SPAdes) (version 2) | ecosystem: Environmental > Aquatic > Marine > Oceanic | place: Arctic Ocean... | reverse complement strand
TCGTCTCGTCATTTTCTCGCTCCTATTTCTAGAGGCACCATGATGCCTCACTCAGGCAGCGATTCCACTTATCCCACTGTGCAGATTTCCGGGACCACCTCTATTTGCTTACGTTCAGCTACTCCGGGCTGTATTTCGACACGATAACCGGCGAAGAAGTGACTGTTGGAGATCACTCGGGAACAGGGCGCCATTATGCGAGTTACAAAAAGACAGACACGTGCTCAGGCGTTGCGACTGCGGCAGCGAAACTGGATCAACTGGTTGAAAGAATCGTCGAGTTAAATCCTGCGATCCGCATCGACATTATTTCACATAGCATGGGCGGATTGGTGACGGCCTACCTGCTAGCGACCAGTGACGGCGAGCATCTCGATCACATCGCCACTGTGACCACTCTCGACTCGCCTATACAGGGTACAAATCTTGTTGATGGAGTAGGTTTGGTTGATTCTGTATGGGATGTGAGTGTCTGCCTTTCTCTGCCGAGAAGTACGCAGGCTCACCTTGATTTGTTGCCTCTGTCATCGGTAGTTAATGTGATCTCCACCCTCCGAGGGTCTGCACGGGCTGAAACGTTCTATTCGATAAAATCGGAACTGCAATTTGGCGCCGTATCTGTCGGATCACCGCTGCCAGACGAACCGGTTTGGGTAGTGAAGTGCGGTGGAAATTTACCGCAAATAGCACACTCATGCGTTTGGTTTGACGAGGCAGTGCTCACAGCTATAAGTGGTTTGGTCAATCAAAACCTGCCCGTGGTTCATCGCTTGAGGTGGACATCTGATTCGGGCGATGAGATCCAAGTGATCGATCGCGGTGAAACCGTGAGACTCACAGCAGTATTCGGGAATATTCAAGACTCCGTGGTTGGTGTCACTATCTACGAAGTCGACCCGGATAGTCCTGACGATTTTGTCATCGCCTTAGAGATGAAAATCATTGATGGCGTCGGGAGCGTCAAGTGGGTGGCGGAGTACCAGTCTGACTTTTTCGGGTTTGGTGGTGACCCTGAATACAAGTTTGTTATCTTGAACACTAGCTCTGGCGAGCTTGTGGTTCGGTAGTTAACACCTTGCTGCGATGCTGACTCCGTAAGAGACCAGCTCGATGCCGCAGGCATTTCAATTTCCGACACCGGCAGCGAAACGACCTGGAGCCGGGACTAGGCGCTTAGCGCTCCGACTCACGCCGCGACCTTCGATTTCCCGAGCGGAGTGCATCCGTAGCCGAGGGATCTGGTGCGGGGTCGCGAAACGTCGTCGACTGGAATGGTCTGTGCACCCACCTGCGTGCGAGATCCTGAATCAAGTTCAGGATGACGATGTTATCGAGGGGGTACCAACTAAACCAAAGGATTCAACGTGACTGTTCCGGCAGTGCCGTCGACCGAAACTACCTGACCGTCGGCGATCTTCGTCGTTGCCTCTTTGGTCTGGATCACGCAGGGGAATCCGTATTCGCGTGCGATCAGCGCGGCGTGCTGGAAGAAGTCGCCAGAGTCGAGTATCAGTGCACCAAGCAAAGGGAATATCAGAACCCAGTCGGGTCCGGCGTTTTCAGCAACAAGCACGTCGCCCTTTTTTACGTCAGGCGGCGTTGATGTTCTTGTGATTACCACGCGAGCCGTTCCGGTAAACGATCCTGCAGACGCTGGCTCGCCGTGCAGTGTTTCACCGTCTTTGCTAAGACCCCTGAGTGGCTCGTCCTTGTCTTTCTTGTCTGTCTCTTCATCAGGCGGTTTTGTACCAAGAAAGTCGGGCCGTTCGAGTTTCGAGTTCTCAACTTCGTCCTCTTTGGCCTGTATGACCAGCGCTCTTAACCCTGAATAGTCATTGGCATCCACGGCATCATCGAGCTGCCCGAGGCGCAGGTAGAAAATATCGTCCGGCGCGTCGATCCAGCCACCTTCAACCAACACAATTCCAGCCCGATTAGACGATTCTCGATACGCACCGAAAGTACGCTGCTCGATCAGGTAGTTGTGATTTTCCATAGCCTGAATACGATTCGTCTCGACGAAAAGCTCGAAATCGAATTTCTTTCGAACTTTCGGATTTCGGCCAATTATCTTGTGGACTTCACGAATCGCTGCTTTGCGCTTTTTCCGGAGATCCTTGTGTGACCGGCCCTCAGCCTTAACGTCCTGCCTTGCATACGAACTGATTGCATCGAGCGGTATTTCAGGCTTCATATCCCAGGTCGGGTCGATCGGAGTCCATGCCGAACCGTAGCCGATCCCATTTCGGCAACCCCAGACTTTCATCATCGAGTTAAATCTCGATCGGAAGCGGCGCACGGCGGGGCGTTTTCCTGTACCGCGGGCCATCAGTGCCCTGTAATCCCGAGATTCAAAAATATTCGTCAGCCACTTATCGGAATTCACGAGCTCCGCCATGCCAACGAGCCGTTTAGCCAGGAGGGCGGACATGTGTTCAATGCCTAGAAGAAGATTCGAGGCTTCCACGTTCGGCTTGCCGGTAATCTCGCTGAATGCAGTGGGTTTCTTGTTGTCCTTACGATCGAATCCGGCCCAGCTACGCCAGTGCAGATCGTTCATATGATCTGCTCCCGTGTGCATTGCATTTCGAAGGTAAGCAACGTGCTCGGGAATCGGTGCATCGTCGGCCGGACGAATCTTTTCCAGCTCATCCAGATTTTTCAAGAGAAGCGGTTTCACCACTTCGTTGAAGTAAGTCGTGCCCTTCTTGAGGTATCTGCGACCCTGCAGGTGATGCTTCAGAAGCGTCGCCTTGGTAACTTCGGGATCTCGCGGGGTTTCGGCATAGAAAACGTATCCGTTTACGATCTTTTTGAGATCGCCTCGACCCATGTACTGACCGACTGTATCGACTGATCGTTTTTCGGCTTTACCAGCCATAAAAATGTAGTCGATTACCAGCGGTAGTTGCGGCTTTTTGTCCCCTGCCTTCCAGTGGAACTTTTCTTGCTCTGGAGAGTCCCACTCGACCGGGAATTCAGTTTCTTTCTTCTCGCCGGTAGTGATAGGGCGAGACTGCAGGATGTGGACCGTGTTTTCGAGGATGGCGAACTCAATATCGCGGTCGCTTTTGGCAGCAGCTTTAATTGCCGATGCAGCTTTTGCCACAGCGAGAAGCTGTGAATCATTCAAAGCAGCAGTGCTTCGTTTGTTGGCCGGAACAGGTACACGGTCGGTCGAACCCGCCTTGCCGGAAACAAACATCCACTCCTTATCAACCACGTTGCGGTTCGTGATTTCGAGGGATTTAGAGTCGAGCGTGAACGAGTCGGCACGAGCTTCACCCGACACGACGCCTTCGCCGAGCCCGAGTGCTACGTTGACGAGGATATGGTCGGTGCCATCCCGAGGGTCGCGAGTGAAAATAACCCCACCAGCGTCGGCGTTTATGAGTTCCATTACAAGCACGGCCATCGAACCTGATTCGTGCGGAATACCCTGTCGATGGCGGTACGAAATGGCCCGACCCGCGTAGTACGAGGACCAAACTTCACGTACTCGCCTTAGGACTGAGTCGGCGTCCGTGGCATCGAGAAACGTGTCGTACATGCCTGCGAACGAAGCGCCTTTGAGGTCTTCCGCTGTAGCGGACGAACGCACCGCGAGCCCGGTCGTTCCCGCAGGTACGCGCTCTGCAATTGCTTCTGCCAGACCCTGTGGAGTTGGCAACGATTCGAGGATATTTAGGATCGATTTCGATGCATCGAACGATGATGAAGCAGATTCGATGTCGACGTCTTCGAGGGCGACTGCAATCTCGGTCGCAGCGGGTTTGATGAACTCAGCGAATACGCTAGCCGCAATCGAAAAGCCAGCAGGAACCGTCACGCCGCTTGAAACGAGATCAGCTACCGAGGCAGCTTTGCTCCCTACGACGTTGGGGTCGAGTGCATGGGGAGAATCAAGTTCAACTATGAAGAAGGGTGTACTGGCGTTCGGCATGGCGAACGATAATACCGCTATCGGAAATGCAACGGGCATCAAATAGGAGCAAAAAAACAGGCGCTTTCAAAAGCGCCTGAGGTTTTCGCAGCCAGAGTGACCGAACAGCTAGCTGAATCGAACGTTAGCGATTGCTACACCAACGAAGACAAATGCGAGAACGATAGTCGCACGGAAAAGGAGTTGTTCAACACCACGTCGTGATCGGAACGTGCTGGACGCCTCGCCAAACAGCGAAGATCCGGAGCCGCGAGCCTGTAGAAGCAATACCGCGATAAGCGTGATTGCGGTGAATAACAGAATTAGGCTAAATACGGTTTCCATTGATTCTCTTGGGGACTTTCCTGTACGTTCTGTGAATTCACAGTGAGTGCGCTGTGTGTCAACAGCTATCTATGTTAAGGCTAGATGACCAGTATCGCCACACGTCACCGCACATCATAGTGCGAATGTTGGGGTGGCAACGTTGATTATCGCTCTGCCAGCTTTTCTTTGATCATGTCGGTTGCTTGAACCGGGTCGGCCTGACCACGTGTTGCCTTCATGACCTGGCCCATCAGTGATTTCAGGGCGACCTCTTTACCGCCCAGATAGTCGGCGACCGCTTTTTCGTTGTTTGCGATCACTTCGTCGACGATGGGTCCGAGTGAGTCGGTACCAGAAACAACGCCAAGACCAAGCTCTTCGATAATTACTTCGGGAGCAGTGCCTTTATTGAACATCAGTTCAAATACTTGCTTGGCAGAATTGTTGTTGAGTTCACGCTTTCGGAATTTTTCAACAAGCGTTGCTAGGGCCTTAGGCGTTACTTTGGTGTCGGCCATGTTCACAACTTCAGCGTCGTTCATCATGCGAGCCATTTCACCGGTTAACCAGTTCGCAGCTGCCTTGGCAAAGGCGTGCTTGGCATCAGAAGAAGAAGCTTTTTCGCCTTCGCAGACCAATTCGAAGTAATCGGCAGTGGAGCGGAGCACAGTCAGCAACTCTGCGTCGTACTCGCTGAGACCCCATTCGGATATGAAGCGGTCTTTTCGTGGGATCGGTAGCTCGGGAATCTTTGCTTGTGTGCTTTCGATCCACTCTTCGCTGATAATCAGTGGCGGGATATCGGGCTCGGGGAAGTAGCGATAGTCGTTGGCTTCCTCTTTGCTCCGCTGGGAGATTGTGACTCCCTTGCCATCGTCCCAGCCGCGTGTTTCCTGGATGATCCGTTCACCGCTTTCATAGGCTGCGATCTGACGTTCGATTTCATATTCGACTGCTCGAACAACGGCTCGAACACGGTTCATATTTTTGACTTCGACCTTGGTCGTAAGTTCGGTTGCGCCCTTCGGTCGAACGCTGACGTTCGCGTCGCAGCGGAACGAACCTTCCTCCATGTTGGCGGTTCCGACACCCAAGTAGCGAATGATGTGCTGGAGATTGTTGATGTACGCCTCGACCTGTTCAGAGGTGTGCATGTCGGGCTCGGTAACTACCTCCATAAGGGGAGTGCCGGCGCGGTTAATATCGAGCAGCGAGTGAACGGTGCCGCCCTGTGGTCCCTCTACGTGGATGAGACGTGCGACATCTTCTTCCATGTGGACACGGTTGATGCGCACACGCACGGGTTCTTCGAGGGGTAGATCAACGTAACCTTCGTAGCAGATCGGCTCGTCCATCTGGGTGATCTGGTACCCCTTCATCAGGTCGGGATATGTGTAGTTCTTGCGGTCGAACTTGGTGATGCGGGCGATATTGCAGTTGATCGCCATACCGATCATCATGGCGTATTCGACGGCAGTCTCATTCACGACGGGAAGCGTGCCCGGAAGCGCCATGCTCACCACGTCGACGAGCGTGTTCGGTTCGGCAGACTGGTACTCAGCGCTTGATGTTCCGAACATCTTCGAGCGCGTTTTTAGCTGGACGTGCGTTTCGAGACCAATAACTGCTTCGTACTCCACGAGTTCCCTTTCATATTGCTTATAAATCCCCCAGTATGATGCTCTGAGCGAATAGAAGCGTCGATTCGGCACAACCGAACTGAACGACTAATTTATTTTAGTCGAATTGAGACGCCGAAATTTGAATATAGCACCGGTATGTCATAGTCTCCCATCTAAAGCCCGCATACCGGCGCATTTCAACGGGCAAGTTCCTGCATCGGATTGGACCGCCGGTCGTCAAATATGGATGGGCGTCGGCACGGCGACCAGAATAAGGACTGAGATATGCCCTATATTGATCCCATTGAAAGTTCGCCAGATCACTACACAGTGCTGCTAGAGAACGAGCATGTACGAATGCTCGAAATGATCGTTCCGCCGGGCGAATCCGATATCAAACACTCGCACCCCGACGAGACGGTCTACTTCATCACCGGCGGCAGCGCAAAAGTGACCATGGAAAACGGTGACATCGCCGAGATGGAACTACCCGACGGCGCAACAATGTGGCACGAGGCATGGACGCACCGGGTCACGAACGTAGGCGACACCGAGATCCGAGCGATCATCGTCGAAAGCAAGAAGTAGCGTTCGCCGGAGCGTCAGAGGCAACCGTAAATCGCCTCGGCGAGTGATGCTTTTCCCGGATCGGAACCTCTCGGACCGTCCCAGAATCTGTTCATCACGTAACCAAAACTGACGTGGTGGTCAGGATCAGCAAATCCGGCAGATCCGCCGGCACCCGGGTGCCCGAATGAGCGAGGCCCGAGGAATTCTCCGAAATCAAGTTGCACCAATTTGTAGCCGGTTGCCCTGACGGCGTCTACTTCCAGGACGATGTCGTTCCCGCTGACCTGCTCGACGATCGCTGCATCGATGGTTTCCTGACTCATCAGATCAACACCGCCGTAGTCTCCGCCCATAGCTAGCGGTCGATAGATGGTGGCTAGTCCCCGGGCATTGCCATAAGGGTTACTAGCGGGAATTTGTGCGCCCCTCCACTCGCGGGAATTGATGGCATTGATGCCGTTCTCAATGTAGTCCAGGAGCATCGCGGTCGAACGCTGGTCGTACGTTGGCGGCGGGGATGGAATCTCGGGTGATTGATCCGAAGCGGGCGGCGGCGGCGGAACGGTGTCGGCCACGAGTCGATCTTGCGACTCTGCTAGACCGATATAAAACTCAGCGTTCAGGGGTTTGGTGATTTCACGGGCGATAAGCGACCCGGGCATTTCGCCGGTTACTCGACGCAGCACCTCTCCGACGATCCAACCGAACGTAATGGCGTGATATCCATGAGTGGAACCCGGGGCCCACTCCGGTTTCTGGGCGGCACAGGCTTCGGCCATCGTCTCCCAATCGAACGGCGCACCAACGTACAGTTCGGCATCGATGAAGGCCATCCCGGCAGTGTGGGCTAGAACCTGCCGCAGGGTAATATTTTCTTTACCGTTTTGTGCGTATTCCGGCCAGTAGTAGGCTATTGGAAGATCGAGATCGACTTGACCTCGGTCGACGAGCATGTGGGTAACGGTTGCAAGAACGCCCTTGCCAGCTGAATGAACACCGCAGATTGTGTCTTCTTTCCACGGACGGGTTAGTTCGGCATCTGCGGAGCCGCCCCACAGGTCGACAACCATTTCACCCTCGACGGTTGCCGACACGGACGCTCCGATTTCTCCGTGCTTCGTAAAGCACTCGGTGAACGCGTCCGCCACACGTTGCAATTTCGGATCGCAGTGACCATTGATTTCCGCCACACTACACCAGCCCTTCAATGTTTACGTGACGCAATATTGCGCTAATTTATGCGCCACTGAATATCGTGCAGCATACTCCAAGTTCATCGGCGATCGACGAGGGTGCAAATCAAAACGCCCGCAAAACGCGCTTTATCGCACGTAAATGCTGGTCGCTTCGCACGTGCACCAGTATCGCTTCGCAGTTACGAATATCGTTGACGCTGTTCCGTATCGGTTTTAAACTAATTCCGTACCGAATGGGTCAGGAATAGAGAAATCGGGTATTTGAGTTCAAAATCCGGGCTTTCTCACCAGAATTACCTGATTAAACTCTTGGACGGAGAGACATTTTTTGACTAACCAGAACACGATTTCACGCGAATCCGACCTTTCAGGCGGTGAGTACAAGTGGGGGTTCGTTACTGACGTTGAGACAGATCTCGCCCCAAAGGGGCTGAGCGAAGACATCGTCCGACTCATCTCTGCGAAAAAAGATGAGCCCGAATGGCTGCTGGAATGGCGACTCAAGGCCTACCGGCACTGGGTAAAGCTGAACGAGGCAGAGGGCGAACCCGACTGGGCGAAGATCGACTATCCGGGTATCGACTACCAGGACATCTACTACTATGCCGCCCCTAAAGGTACGAACGAGGCACCAAAGAGCCTCGACGAAGTCGACCCCGAGATGCTGGCAACTTTCGAGAAACTCGGAATTCCCCTTCAGGAACGCGCGGCGCTCGCTGGTGTTGCAGTCGACGCCGTATTCGATTCGGTGTCTGTCGCAACGACGATGAAGAAGCAGCTTGGCGAATTGGGAATCATCTTCTGTTCATTCAGCGACGCGGTGAAGAATCACCCCGACCTGATCAAAAAGTATCTCGGTTCGGTCGTTCCATACACCGATAATTTCTTTGCCACGCTCAATGCTGCGGTGTTCAGCGACGGATCGTTTGCCTACATCCCGCCCGGTGTGCGGTGCCCGATCGAGCTGATGACCTACTTCCGGATTAACACCGAAGGATCAGGTCAGTTTGAACGTACGTTGATCGTTGCCGACAAGGGCGCATACGTTTCCTATCTCGAAGGCTGCACGGCTCCGTTCCGCAAGACGAGCCAGCTTCACGCCGCAACGGTTGAGTTGGTCGCTTTAGACGACTCCGAGATAAAGTATTCGACTATCCAGAACTGGTTCCCCGGCACGCCTGAAGGCGAGGGCGGCGTGTACAACTTCGTCACCAAGCGAGGTCGTGCCGACAAGAACGCCAAGATTTCATGGACGCAGGTCGAAACCGGGTCTGCGATCACGTGGAAGTACCCGAGCGTGATCCTCAAAGGCGACAACTCGGTTGGCGAGTTTTTCTCCGTGGCGCTCGCAAATAATCACCAGCAGGCCGACACCGGTACGAAGATGATTCACATCGGCAAGAACACCAAGTCGACCATCGTGTCGAAGGGTATTTCTGCCGGAAAAGGCAGCAACACGTATCGGGGCCAGGTGCAGATCATGCCCGGTGCCGAGAACGCCGTGAATCACACCCAGTGCGACTCGCTGCTTGTTGGCGACGAGTGCGGTGCACACACGGTTCCCTACATCGAGGTACGGAATCCTACTGCTCGACTCGAGCACGAGGCTTCGACTTCGAAGGTCAGCGACGACCAACTGTTTTATCTGATGGCACGTGGGCTTTCTGAAGAAGAGGCTCACCACATGATCATTACCGGCTGGAGCCGTGACGTGATCAAGGAACTGCCGTTCGAGTTCGCACTTGAGGCAAGTCAATTGCTGAAGGTCTCGCTCGAAGGCGCCGTCGGGTAGCAAGTGTGCCGTGGCACTTTTTCTTTTTTATAACTAACAAGTCAATTCGAATCCGGTAACTAGAACAAAAATGCTTGAGATAACGAACCTGCACGCGTCCGTTGTGGACATTGAAGACTCAGAGATTCTTAACGGAATCAACCTGAAGGTGAACAAGGGCGAAGTGCACGCCATCATGGGACCCAACGGCTCCGGCAAAAGCACGCTGGCAAACGTCCTGATGGGTCGCTTTGACTATGTAGTCACCGACGGCGACGTTCTTGTAAATGGCGAGTCGATCCTCAAACTGCGACCCGACCAGCGCGCTCACTTAGGCATGTTCCTGGCGTTCCAGTACCCAGCAGAAATTCCCGGCGTTCGACCGTGGCAGTTCCTAAAAGCGGCGCTTGATTCGAAAGCCGAGGCGAACGGCGAAGACAAGATGTCGATTCGTAATTTCTCAAAGCTATTCGACGAGAAGGTCGAAGCGGTTGGGATCGACCCAACGCTGGTGAAACGGTCATTGAACGAAGGCTTCTCGGGCGGCGAAAAGAAGCGAAATGAAATGCTTCAGCTTGAAGTTCTTCAACCATCTCTGGCAATTCTCGATGAAACCGACTCGGGACTCGACGTCGATGCGCTTCGCATCGTTGCCGAAGGAGTGAACTCGATGCGCTCGCCTGAGCGATCGTTCATCGTCGTAACCCACTACCAGCGGCTGCTGAACTACATCACCCCAGACGTAGTTCACATTCTGGTCAAGGGCAAGATAGTGAAGACAGGCGGCCCTGAGCTGGCTCTGGAAGTAGAGAAAGACGGCTACAGCCAATATCTCGAAGCTGCCGGAGCGAATGCGTAAAAATGACACTCGCTACATCACCGGCAGCGGTTGATAAATATTCTTCAGCGTTCAAATCGTTCGTTGAAGCGCAAGCGGCGTCGCCCGCGTGGTTAACCGATCTACGCAAGCAGGCATGGTCGACATTCTCCGAGCTTGGCATCCCCGTGAAACGACGCGGCAACGAGCTCTGGAAGTACACGAATCTTCGTCCACTAGCCGACGCAGATTTCGTGTTTGAATCGACTGGTACAGCCACACTCGATCAAATCAAAGCCGCGGGCCCTTGGGACGACTCATGGGACACCGTGGTAGTTGTCGATGGCAAATTCAGCGCTGAATTGTCGAATCTGCATGGAACTGCCGGTCTAGTCGCCGTAAGCCTTTCAGGCGCAATTGCTTCGGGAAGCGGCGAAATCGAATCGCAACTGGCGAGTCTTGCGGGTCGTGAGGAGTACACGTTCACCGCATTGAACACTGCGTTCCTCGACGACGGAGCCTACGTCACGGTAGCCGACAACACCGAACTGGCCGCTCCGGTTCACGTAATTTTCGTGACATCGAATTTAGACGCAAGTCGGGTTATCTACCCGCGGCTTTTGGTCGATACAGGCGCAAACAGTTCTGTCGTCCTCATCGAGACCCATCTGAACCTTTCCGACTCCAGTCAGTTTTCGCTGCCGGTGGTCGAGGTATTCACAGGAAGTGGATCGAACATTCGCCACTACCGTGTGCAGATGGAGAATGAACACTCGTTCCATTTAGGCACGACCAGAGTTAGTCAAAAAGACGACACGACGTTCACCTCGACAAGCTTTGCAGTAGGCGCTTCGATCGCCCGAAACGATATTCACACGTTGCTCGATGCGCCCGGCGCTAGCTGCACGCTACGTGGTCTGTACATGACCAGCGGTCAGCAACAGCAGGACCAGGAAATCAGCACGACGCACGCCAAGCCGCACTGCACGTCCGATCAGTTCTATAAAGGAATCCTCTCGGGCAAATCACACGCAGTTTTCAGTGGCAAAGTAGTCGTCGAACGAAACGCCCAGAAGTCGGCAGCAACTCAGAAAGATCTGAACCTGCTGCTATCACGTGGAGCCGAGATCGACGCCAAGCCGTCACTTGAAATCTACGCAGACGACGTAACCGCCGCGCACGGCGCGACGGCCGGTCACGTAGACCGTGACACGCTGTTCTACCTCCAATCCCGCGGCGTCGACGAGGAAGCTGCGAAAGCGATTCTTGTAAGAGGATTCGCCGAAGAAATGCTGAACGATTTCAAGCCACATGCGCTGAACGACTTCGTAGAGCGGATCACCGATGAACGCATACCGATTCTGCTTGCTGAGTCGGACTCGTTGGGAACGGCATGAGCAATTTCGACGTTGATGCCATCCGGGCTGATTTTCCGATTCTTTCGCGAAAAATAAACGGACAGGATCTTGTTTATCTCGACAACGCTGCGACTTCCCAGAAGCCGAAGCAGGTCATTCAGGCGCTGACCGATTACTACGAGCAGACGAACGCCAACGTTCATCGCGGCGTGCACACTCTTTCGATCGAAGCGACCGACGGTTACGAGCTTGCCCGAACCAAAGTAGCCAAGTTCATAAACGCACCTCGACCCGAGGAAGTTATCTGGACCCGCAACACCAGCGAGTCGTTGAACCTCGTCGCTATGACCTGGGCGGAAGCCAACATCGGTGAAGGCGACAACATTGTCATCACTGAAATGGAACACCACTCGAACATCGTTCCGTGGCAACAACTTGCGGCGAAGAAGAACGCTGAACTGCGGTATCTGGCGGCCGGAAAAGATGGACTTCTCGATGTTTCAAATGTCGATACGATAATCGACTCACGAACAAAGATCGTCGCTGCGACACACATGTCGAACGTACTCGGCACGGTGAACCCTATTGCCATGCTGGCTGCGAGAGTCCACGAGGTCGGCGGAGTGATCCTTGTCGACGCTGCCCAGAGCGTTCCGCACATGGCCGTCGACGTGCAACAACTCGACGCCGATTTCCTATGTTTCTCAGCCCACAAAATGCTGGGCCCCACCGGAATCGGTGTTCTCTACGGCAAGTACGATCTGCTGGACGCAATGCCGCCGTTCATGTTCGGTGGCGACATGATCCTTGAAGTCACATATGAAACCGCCACGTGGAACGATCTTCCATACAAGTTCGAGGCAGGCACACCGAACATCGCCGATGCGATTGCAACCGGAGCCGCGGTCGACTATCTGAGCGAGCTCGGCATGGATAACATCTGGGAGCACGAGCAGGAGCTAACTGCTTATGCAATGGAGCAAATGCTGTCGCTCGACTCGGTGAGGGTGCTGGGTCCGCAGGATCCGGCGCTTCGTGGTGGTGTAATTTCGTTTATCCACGATACGATTCACCCGCATGATCTGGGCACAGCGCTCGATCAGCAGGGAATTGCGATTCGCACGGGGCACCACTGCGCTATGCCGCTCGTACGCAGTTTTGACGTAGTAGCGGCCGCACGTGCAAGCTTCTACATCTACAACACGAAATCCGAGATTGACGCACTGGTCAACGGGATCAGTGAAACTGAAGGGTATTTCAGCCGATGACAGGTGGCACGTCTGGCCTGAACGAGATGGACGACCTCTACGAGGCGATCATTCTCGACCACTACCGTAGCCCTCGGAACACGGCTCCTGTTGAGTCACCTGATATCGACCTTGAAGTGAACAATCCGTTCTGCGGAGACGAGTTTCACATTCAATTAAAGGTTGAAGACGACTCGGTTGCGCAGGTGGGTATAACGGGTCGCGGCTGCGCCATATCTCAAGCCTCGGCATCGTTGCTTGCTGAGCTGGTTGAAGGTAAGTCTTCGGACGAAGTGCATGCCGCAGTCGCTGCGGTTCGACGGCTGCTCAAGGGCGAGGATGTTACCGAAGAAGAGCGAGATATTCTAGGCGACCTCGAAGCGCTCGAAGGCGTCCGAAAATTCCCCGTTCGGATCAAGTGCGCACTGCTCAGCTGGGTCGGCCTGGACGACGCTCTGAAAGAGCATCAGGCAGCCGACTAGCGTTAACTAATTTCCCGGCGGAGTCCTCGTAGCCGAGGGATCTCGACGGACCCAACTGTGGCGTAGGCGACACCGTGCACCGGGCGTTCGGACGCAAGCTGGCAGTTGGCAGAGTAGATTATTCCCGCGAGATCCCTCCACTTCGCTTTGCTCCGGTCGGGAAATTGGTGTCTGGCTAATTTGAGGATTGATTGAAGTCGTACAAAAATGGGCGAGCCGCCGACTAGCTCGGGCGCTCAGTCATCCAGACTCTGGTCAGAAAATCGGTGTCGCCCCGAGGCGTGACCGGGTTGAAGTCGTTCACGTAGTTCCACCACATCCAGTAGGTCGTTCTTGATTGAGCGATGAACCTGTGCGATCCGGCAAGTATTCTGCGTTGCAGATCAATCAGCAAATCTCCGCGCTTCACCGCGTCGTATTCTTTCGCTTGAGCCTCGATGAGCCTGTCGATTTCGGGATCAGCGTAGCCCGTCGAATTCCACGGTCCGTTGGAGTGGTGTACAGCGAAAAGGTAACCGGTCGTGCTCGAAACCGGCGGCGGCGCGCCGACCGCGATGTCGAAGTCGCCGCCAATCCAAACATCATCACCGAAGACCCGGGTTGTAACCCGTTCAACGTCGGCTCGAATGCCAACAGATGCCAATCCCTCGGCCATGGCGTTGGCTTGATCGATGTAGTCCTCGCCGAACTCGCCGACCTTGATAACTACATTATCGGTGGGCTTGAGCGCGGCGGAAGACAGGAGCGAGTTCGCTTCGTCGGGGTTGTTGAATCGGCTTGCCAATTCATCGGTTGGCAACTGCCAGTCAAAGCGTGTTAGCGGCACACCCGTTCCGATTTGCCCAAAGGGTGGATCCGGAGTTTGAATACTAGGATTCTCGATAGCGTCGGCAAGACTGCCATCAGAGTATTCGGTGGCGAAAATCATTGGATCCCACGTCAGCATCATGGCTTCCCGAACGGCCAACGTATTCATCGGACTACGTGTCGTGTTGATTGCAACTTCGACACCAGCCGACAGGTTAGGCACCCCGGTCCACTCAATATCGTCGAATCGTTTCCGTGCTTCATTCACGGCGTCGAAACTGCCGGACGCCAGATCGATAACTCTCGACCGTACGCCGGCTATTCGTGTTGAACCAGATGGGATTACCTGAATATCTAAACCGTCGAGGTATGGGATTTCATCTTTGTAGTAATCCGGATTAATGATCATCCGTGCTAGGTCGGCCTGTACTTCATTGGCGACCCACGGCCCGGTACCCACCGTTGGCCCACTGCGCAGATCGCCGTTCACATTGACCGCCTCGGGTGCGACGATACGCGAATGCGAGTCGGCTAGCTTTTCGAGTATTTCGGAATCGGGCGCTTTGAGTCGAATGAGGAGTTTAAGCTCCCCAACGGCGGTAAATTCAGAAACATTTGAGAATAGATCGGAGTTTGGATAGCCCGAGGTTGCCTGACGATTGAGACTAAAAGCCACGTCCTGAGCGGTAAGAGCCCGCCCATTGAGCGGGGGCAGATTTTGCCACACGACATCATCACGAAGCTGGATCGAAAAAGTCAGTGGTGCCGACTGCGTCCACGATTCGCACAGATCGCAAATGACCAGTGCATTGCCGTCAGAGGTGTCGAACGTGAAAAGGCGCGAGTAAGCCTGCGCCGCGCCCCAGCTGAGCAGGCCGGATGAGACCGTCAGGTGAGGGTCCATGTGAGGTGGCCCTTCAGGTACAGCAAATCTCAGAATGCCGCCTCGCTCCAGATTATCCGGGAGGACGAACGAGGTCGGCTCAGGGATAGCTGTCGGAGTAGCGAACGGTGTGGCGGTCGGCCCGGGAGTCGAGGTTGGCGTAGGCGCCGGAGTTAAAGTCGAGATAGGAGAGGATACGGTCGGCAGTGGTTCGTCGCTCGAACACTGGGCAAGCACGGAAAGCACCACAAGCAGAACGCCAATCACTGGCGCACGGGAAACTCGATTTCGACGAGAAAAGATCGTTCGCTTCCTGATATTCGGTTTATAGCGAGAATTCCGTAACCGCGAGGGATGCATAGTAGGTAAAGGATAACTACCGCCCACACGAGATGGACGCCGATAGACGTTCAAGTTGCCGGAACCCCGTACAAACCGCAACCGACCACGGCAATTACCCGATGCCTGAAATTCATTCCCGAAATACGGTGTAAGTGATTAGTAACAACGTAAATAGGCGTAATTGCGGCTGTTTCACGTTCACTGCGCAATTTTGGTCTGGTCAATGATTCGTAACTTAGATGAAGCAGATTTCGTTCCTCGGCTTGGATTGACGGCTGGCACATTCGCTATGTGGGCAGCTGTCTTTATGTCGTTCGTCGAAATCGCACCTGTAACGTTTAGTGGATTACTGGCTGTGCCTGTGGTTTTGGCTGCAGTTTTGTTTGGAGTCCGCGGCGCCGTTGTTGGCTCGGCGATTGGAATCGTTTTGATTAGCGTTCTCAGCGTGATTTCAGGCGCTGGATCGATTGCCGTGTTGACTGAGGGCAGCGGGCCAATCAACGTGGTGGTACTGGTTTCACTGGCAACGATGGTCGGATATGGGCGGCGCTTTAGTAAAAGCGAATCACCAGTCGAATCGGGATCCACGGTAGGTGTAAAAACTGGCGAAACCGATTCAAACGCACGCCGAGCGCAATTGAACAACATTGCAGGCGATTTCATCGATAGCGTACACGACACACTTGTAATTGAGGAAGTATCGAGATGCGTTACGACGCATGTCACCCGGGCACTAAAACCCGATTTCTTCGCCATATCGGTTGCTGATGTCGTCAATCGAAGGATCAAAGTTAAGCAGTCTATTGGATTGCACCTTCTCGGATTCGGTGTCGGCGAGTATCGCTCTGTCAGCGCAACTCTGGAAGATCCGATGTCGGACGGCGAGATTGAGGTCTGGCGCGGTCGTAAATATTCAGATTTGACTGATCGTTCGCTGTTCGCTGCGACGGCGATTCCAGCAGGTATGGATAGCGCAATGACGGCTAATTTTCGCCAGGGTGATGATCTGATCGCCCAACTATGGATTGGTTCGAGTAAAACCGACTCATTTACACCTGATGAAGTCGAGTTCGTTGAAAAAATTAGCCATCACCTTGAATCGGCGCTGGTAAATGCGAGAAACGCCGAGTCCGTAAAGGAACTGCAAAGACAGTTGGTCGGGCAGAATGAAATCCTTGCAAATATGCAGGATGGAATCGAGTACAACGAAGGTGAACTGCGACTCGACCACGAAGAGTTAGTCGAGCTCAGCGAGTCGAAAACTCAATTTATGTCGGAAGTGGCTCATGAGATCAAGACACCGCTCTCGGTCATGATTGGCTACGCGGATCTTCTACGCTTCGATACGGAAAATTTGGGCAATGACCAGCGTGAGTACGCCGAGTCAATCGAAAAATCAGCTCGCCAACTTGCCGTGTTGATCGATGACTTGAGTGATATTTCCAACATCGAATCCGGGCATTTCAGCATGTCGAAAACTGAACACGACGTCGTTTCGGTGGTGAGCTCGGTTATAGATGGGCTTGTGGTGTTCAATCCGCTCAACTCTGAACGGCTGGATGCCACGGGTGTAATGGCATCGCAATTCATCGACGGCGATCCAGCGAGACTCAGCCAGGTGTTCACCAACCTGATCACCAACGCGCTGAAGTATTCGTCCACTGAGCATAAAATCGTGATTACTGCGATGGCAACAGATCAGAAGTTCGAATTTTCCGTCAAAGATAGCGGGCTCGGTATCTCTGATGCCGATCTTGAACGGTTATTCACGCCGTACTTCCGCTCATCGAATCCCGACGCTCTCGAACGAGAAGGCACTGGGCTCGGATTGTTCCTTTCACGATCAATCGTTGAGGCACATGGTGGGACTCTCACGGTGTCGAGCACAGTTGGTCTCGGCTCGACGTTCAGCGTGAATCTGCCGGTGGCGGAAATGAACCTGAATGCCCGGGCTGCGTAGTGAATTGCAATTGAAGAATTATTAGGTGCAAATGCTGTGCGAATCCTAGTCGTAGACGATCATCCGGATATCCGAATGCTTCTGGTATCGATTCTTCAGCGCGCCGATTATGAAGTCATCGAAGCAGCGGATGGCACAACGGTCGAGACGTGGGTGGCAGACACCCATCCCGACTTGATCATTCTTGATCTAACGATGCCGGGGATGGACGGCTGGGAGACGCTCGAGCAGTTGAAATCCGATCCCACATCGCAGGATATTCCCGTCATCATTTCGTCGGCTTTGAGTGAGCATGAAGATCTGGCGAAGGCGCGTGATATGGGTGCCATCGACTACATTCCTAAGCCGTGGTCATCAGAAGACCTACTTGAACGAATTCGCTGGGCGATCACTAACCGTGCTAAGCACAAGAAAAGCGCTTAGTATTCGCTCCCGCTCCGAAATTGCTTAGCCGCCGCACCCGGGATCACGCTGTATCGCTACTTCTCGCTTTTGATCTGTGATGCTGGTTCAATACATTGGAACTACAGTAGGAAGCTAACGACGCGTGATTAAAAACCTGCAAATTTCAAGGTGAGTTATTGGTAAAAGCTCTGCTCGTGATAGCGCTGATTGCACTGGTCGCCGGTTGCAGCGGCGATTCCGCTGACGAGAACTTCGATCCAGAGGTGGATGATCTATTTGGTGGACCGACCCTGCGGTCGCCCTTAAACACGTACTCAACGCATTCCGCCAATCGATATTTTTCTGGAACCGGGCAGATTTCCAATGATCCGCTTCGGGTCGATCTATCTACCGTCATCAGCAACCCGAAGTGGATAACTGCCAGTAGTGATTCCGTATTTGGAATGGTTTGGGGCGTTGTTGGCACAGATGGCAGGCGGGCAACGTTCCAGATTCTGAACGGCGAACTATCAAAGTTGAAGATCGCTACGCTGCTGGAGGGCGAGATCATATCGCCACCCGAACTCGTGGTTGACGATGCGGGAGCAAGTGAATGGATCAACACCACTAGGGTTGTACAGGGCGAGCCAAAGCTCCGTGCGATGTTGTCGAGATTACGAAACCTTCCGGACGCTTCGACGGTGGTCGATGAAGCTGCGATCATGTACTCGTACTCCGATCCAACCGATCGATACCCGCACGGCGCCCTGGGTGATCCCACCGAATGGGCCGGACTGGCGGCCGGATTTATCGACGGTGTTCGACAGCCAGATCGCTTCAGACTCTCTGATGACGAGGTGTTTGAAGGATTGTTTCCGCTGGTAGCCGATCTTGATGGTGACGGCCAGAACGAAATCGTGACAACGGTTAGTGACTTAGTAACTGGTTCTAGATTAGTGGTGTTCGAATACGAGGAAGATCAATTTCGAATTATTGCTGAATCAGATCCGATCGGGATCGGATTCAGATGGCTTCACCAGGTCGCTGTCGCACCGTTTGGACCTAACGGTGAAGTTGAAATCGCCGTTGTGCGCACTCCACATATCGCTGGCATCGCTCAGTTCTACCGATTAGCGGGAGATCGCCTCGAACTGGTCGCCTCCGACAGGGGCGGATACATGTCGCATGTGAACGGATCGAGAAATCTGGATCAAGCTGTTGCCGGAGATTTCGACGGTGATGGCTCGGTCGAGTTGGTGTTGCCTTCAAGGGACCAGTACACGCTTATTGGGCTGCGTCGAGTTGGCGACTCGGTGGAAGAAGTATGGCAACTATCTCTTGGGGCGCGGCTCGCTTCGAATCTCGTGGTAATTGAGTCGGAAGATGGCGGATTGGTTCTGGGCGCTGCGAATGAAATCGGCGAGTTGTTGCTCTTCCAGTAGTCCTCGTTTGTTCCGGCAGTTGCCGGTAGTCCACATTCATTCGGGTAGTTCATTCCAACGAGTGAGGCGTAGAATCCGGGCTCACCGGCTCAGCCGTTGTAACTCACCATCCGCACAGGACAGAAGAATGACCAAACTCAACATCATGGCTTCCCGCCACTCGGCTTTCTACAGCCCGATGATTTGCACGATCGCCGGAGGATTTCTCGAGAAAGAGGGGCTTACGGGCGAATACCACGTAGTTGAGGCGGGCAGCAGTAGCGGTGGTCAAGTAGCCGCGGGTCGCATGGACGTTGCACAGGCGGCCGTTTCCGCTAGCTGGGGTCCGTTGGACAACGGATCGAAAGCACCGTTTGCTCATTTCGCGCAGATTAATCGACACGACGGATTTTTCATTTTAGCCCGGGAAGCCGATTCCGATTTCTCTTGGGCCAAATTGCTGAAGGGCAAGTTCCTTCACGTGCACGGCGGTCAGCCCGAGGCAATGCTGCGTTACGGTGCGCACAAGCAGGGCATTGATCTGGCAAACGTCGATGACATCGAGTCGCCCGGCGGTGACGCGATGATGTCGCAGTGGCGAAACGGTGAAGGCGACTACTTCCACGAGCAGGGTGCGTTCCCACAGCAGCTCGAACACGATGGACAGGGGCACATTGTTGGCTCTGTTGGCGAAGCGGTTGGTCCCGTGGCATTTTCGAGTCTTGTTGGACGCTGGGACTGGCTTGAGACCGACGATGCGAAGAGATTTGCCGCAGCGTTCAAGGCTTCACGCGAGTGGGTGAACACGGCCGATCCTGCCGAGATCGCTAAAGCCGAAGCGAGCTTCTTCCCCGATATGGCGGAATCGGCTATTGCTGCGGCTGTAGGCGCCTACCAGAAGCTTGGTACGTGGTCTGGCGGTATCGCAGTCGAGAAGCAGCTCTACGAAGCAGCGCTCGATGTGTTTGAACATTCGAACATGGTCGGTTCCAGGCACTCGTACGACGACGTCGTGGTACCGCCCCCGGGGATTTAGCGTTTGGGCGCGGCGTTTAGCTCTGGCGTCATAGGATGACTTGTCGCTAGCCGCAATCTCGTTTAGCTCCGGGCGTCATCGGATGACTTGGTCGCGGCACCGTGTCCCGAGCGAAGTCATCGGAGTCGAGGGATCTGGTGTGGGGTCGCGAGAAGCGTGCCATTTGAATGAATCTGTCGACCGTGGGACGAATCTCCCTCACCCCAGTCCTCGTTTAGCTCCGGGCGTCGTCGGACGACTTGGTCGCGGCATGTCTGTGACGCGGCCCTCAGTCCCTCCCGAGGGAGGGAGGAAGATCAAGCACGCGTTGCGACGATGAACATTCGCTTGAATGGGAAGATCGTTGTGCCATCGGACTGCTTCGGGTAAGCGGCTGCCACAAGCTCTGCGTAGGCGGCTTCGAATTCGCTGCGTTCGGGCTCTTCAAGCGCATTTAGCAGGGGCATAAGCCACGTGCCTTTGGTCCATTCTTTGACAGGATTTTCGCCTGAGAGAACCTGCATGAACTCGGTCTCCCAGACATCAAGCGAACTCGTCATGCTCGACAGAATGTCGATGTAAAACGGCGGCGGCTCGACAGGCGCCGGGCGCAAGATCGGTTCGAGCTTGCTGCGCCACGGTCCACCGAGCGCAGCCTCGGAAATCGAGGTATGCGACACCGCACCAAAATTGCGAGGCATCTGAACCGCCAGGACTCCGCCGGGCCTGACCGACGACATGAGGCGGGTGAACAGATCTGTGTGTCCTGTGATCCAGTGCAGCGCGGCGTTTGTGAATATAAGCTCCGCTGGTTCACTGGGTTCCCACGTACCGATATCGCCAACTTCCCATTCGATGTTCGACGCCCGCTCGGCAGCCTTTCTGAGCATCTCTTCCGAATCGTCAATGCCGATCACTCGCGCCTCTGGCCATCGGTTTGCGAGCAATTCCGTAACGTTGCCAGCGCCAGCGCCAAGATCGTAAACAACAGACAGTGAATCGAGGTCGACACGATTCAACAGATCGACCGCGGGTCGAAGTCGATGATCGGCGAATTTCAGATACTGAGAGGGATCCCAGGGCATTTCAAAGTTCTTTCAGTAGTGGTTAGGCGAGGGTTTATTTGGGCGGACTCGATGGCCAGGCATTTTCGTCAAATGGCTTGTCCAGAACTTTGAACACTCTTGCCCATCGCTCGATCATACCGTCCTGGAAAAGAAGAGGTTTCCAACCAAGTTTCAGGTAGATGCTTATCGCCGGAATGCGGAAGTCGTCGGTTGAAAGGTACGAATATTTCGGGGCGTGTTCGGTGAGGAGTTTCGACGCAGCAGCGATAGCCGACTTTCCAGCACCGGTACCTCGATGATCGGAGTGCGCAACTACCCATTGGAGGCTGTGCCCATCGGGATGCTGAGACTTTTGATAGACAGCGGCAGTCGAGGCAGCAACGACTGTGCCCGTTGGTAGGTGCTCAACAACGAAGAATCCTTCCGGGAGGGTGTGCTTCATCAGATCACCAAACGGCGATGGTTCATCGAAGGCCGTCGCGAACGTCTGAGTGTAAGAGTGACGATCCTCAAGTTGAACCTGGCGTAACTCGTAGCCCGGAGCCGGGTTAGGCACAACTGGTACGGGCTCGTTGCCACGGATCATTTCCAGTTGAGGTCTTATCGACCTACCATCCGGTCCGCGCAATTCGCTCAAATCGGTGCCACTCCGAGCCGCTCCATGAGCGAGTCGAGTTCACGGAAAATACCATCGTCAGGTTTCACGGCCGGGAGCCGTGGATAGGCTTCGGTGAAAACGCCTCGCCTGCGCAGAATTTCTTTGGCGACCCAGTAAAGCTGACCTTCGGCGAGCGTGTAGAGCTTCACCAGAGGTTGATAGAGATTCCAAGTCTGCTCGGCCGCAATTTCATCGCCAGCTTGGAAGTGATCCCAGGTTTTTCGCACGATGTCGCAGAGCGCGATTCCTTGCATCGTGCCTTTTGCCCCACGTCGTAATTCCTCGATGAAAAATACGCCGTTTGCTCCGCCGAACATCGACAAGCTGTCTCCAGTGAGTTCAGCCGTCTCAGTGAATCTGTTTGGAGTTGGAAGTGTCTCAATTTTTGCGTAGCAGAGGTTTTCGTGCGCCTGCGCAAGATCAGCGAGCAGGGCGGGGGCCATAGCCGCACCGTTCATGTCCTGCATAAAAATTGGGAGCTCGGCACTTTCCGCAACGTCGACGAAATGCTGCCGAACCAGTGGTACGGGGATTCCAGCGATTGCCGGTGGTGCGATCATCACGGCGTCGGCACCGAGCACTTTGGCGACACGGGTGTAGTGAACAGCCTGCACCGTCGATGATGCGCCGGTGTTCATCACCACTTTGATACGACCGTTCGCCTGATCGACAACAGTGCTCAGCACTTCGTCGCGCTCGTGGTCATCGAGCTTGTTCACTTCCGAGCCGTAGGCGATCCCTACACCGTGAACGCCGCCACGAATGGCGTATTCGACTTCCGCTCGCAGATCGTCGTAAACGATCTGACCAGCCTCATTAAAGGGCATCTGCAGAATTGGGAAGACCCCACTAAACGTGCGATCTGGCATAAATTCACCCCCTGTATTGCCGAACTGGACACCTGTTTTTACACGGCGTCATCGCCCGGTGATCAACCCGTTACGTTTGAGAATTGGTGATCACCGGACGCATAAGCTATCAGGGATGCTATCTAAGTTGCACTGCGGTCGACGTAAATCGTCTTCGTTTGAGTGAAGAATTCGATTGCAGCCTTGCCCTGTTCCCTGTCACCAGAGGAACTTGCCTTCATGCCACCGAACGGCACCTGCGGTTCGAGTCCTGCGGTTTCGCCGTTGATCTTGACTACACCAGACTCAATACGGTCAGCGAAGTCGAGTACAGAGTTAAGGTCCTTGGTGAATATGCCCGCGCTCAGTCCGTATTCGACGGAGTTTGCGATGTTCAAAGCATCTTCAGCATCGCTAGCCGGGAGAATCGAAAGCACCGGCCCAAAGATCTCCTCGCAAGCGACATAAGCGTCGGTCGCAACGTTGTTGATCACGGTCGGCTGAACGAACGTGCCTTTATCGAACGGCGATCCCGAAGGAACTCCGCCACCTGCGAGCACTGATCCGCCATCGGCAACACCGCGGGCGATCATCGATGTGATGTTGTCTTTCGACGCCTGATCGATAACCGGGACGATAATTGATTCGGGGTCAGAGCCAGGTCCGATCTTGAGGGCATTGGTCTTTTCGACAACTAGGTTGGTGAACTCTTCCATGATGTTCCCAACGACGATGGCGCGAGACGTTGCCGTGCACTTCTGTCCGGAGTACTTCATGGCACCTGAAACGGTTATTTCAGCCGCCTGTTCGAGATCGGCGTCGGGAAGAACGATCACCGGGTTTTTGCCCCCCATTTCAAGCTGGTAACGCTTGCCTCGCTGGGCAGCTTCGGAAGCAATGTTCATTCCGATTCGAGTCGATCCCGTAAATGAAATTGCTGCTACTTTCGAATTGGTGATCAACTCGTTACCAACGGCTCCACCCGAGCCTGTCACGAGGTTGAACACACCGGCTGGCAGATCGACAGCTTCCCACATTCGTGCAATGAGCGTTGCGACGTGCGGGGTTGCTGATGCGGGCTTCAGTACGATCGTGTTGCCGTATACGAGTGCAGGAGCCATTTTCCAGATTGGAATGGCGATCGGGAAGTTCCACGGCGTGATCAGGCTGACAACGCCGAGCGGCATTCGATTTGTGTAGAGCAGAATATTGGGATTGACCGATGGAACGACGGTTCCGACCGGGTTCGATCCTTCAACGCCGTAGTACTGGAGTAAGGCGATCGCTCGGCCGACTTCACCACGTGATTCGAGTATCGCTTTTCCAGATTCTCGAGTAACGGCCTGTGCGTACTCTTCGACGTTCGCTTCGAGATAGGAAGCAGCCTTTAGCAGGTACCCACCACGTGCCAGCGACGATGTGCGTCGCCAGCTTTCCTTTACATCGTGAGCTGCTGTGATCGCCGCTTCGACATCGGCGATGTTTGACGCCTGAAACTCGCCGACAACATCGGAAAGATCTGCCGGATTCGTGCTAGTTGAAACATCCCCGGACGTCGCGTCGGTCCAGCCGCCGTTTACGTAGTTTTGGTACCGCTCAGCCATCACATTTCCTTCCACATTTCGAAAGATCGGATTATTTGAAACTTACATTACGCTATGGCTGGCGTTGAGTTGTAGAAATCGTGTGAGTAATGGCTCTTGAGCAGTTGTGGCTGCGGTGGGCTGCGATAAAGCTGAACGCGGAAAGTGGCCTTCCGAAGAAGACCACCTTGAAGTGCAAAGAAGTGAGAGGATCTCTGACTATTTATCGGCACGATCCGCCGAGACAATCGGCAGGTAGTGCGAGTTCATGCTGCCCGAAACGATGCTAGCCGGCGAGTCGGTTTTGCTGCGACTCACGTTGTCGCATAACCGATGTGATTGCCCACTGGACGCGCAGTTCGACTTCACCATGAGCCCATGGTTTGTTGATGTAGTCGAGCGCACCAAGTGTTCGAGCTGTTTCCAGATCGGTTGGGTGCCCCTTGGCTGTGACCATGATTACCGGAATATTTCGGGTCCTCGGGTCTTTTTTCAACATAGCCAGTGCCTTGAATCCGTCGACGCGCGTCATGGCAACGTCGAGCAGAATCATGTCTGGCTCATACGACAACGTGGCAGCGAGTACTTCATCGCCGTCGGTCGCCTCCGACACGGTATATCCAGCCGCCTTGAGCGTTCTGCTCAACAGCAGTCGGATATCCGAACTGTCGTCCACTACTAGTATTTTGTTCATAACCATTTCCTCTCACACACTTGTGTAAATCGATTCCGCATCGTTTACACACGTCAACAAATAATTAGGCCGTCTCTCCGATGTCTTCCCAGTCGGTGTCTGGGTAGAGTCTTGATCGCTGTGACAAGAACATGTTTTCGGCCTCTTTTTCGGGATCGATGGCAGGTTCGGAGGTGATTCCCGGAATCGTGAATGCGACGGTCGTTCCCTGACCTTCAATACTGTTCAGCCAGAGATCGCCGGCATGCAGTTCAGCGATCGATCGTGCGATGACAAGTCCGAGCCCAGTACCACCAGCCTCGCGGGATTCTCGATTGTCGGCTCGGAAAAACGCTGTGAACAACTGCTTCTGATCTTCTTCCGAAATACCTATTCCTTCGTCTTCTACAACCACGCTCAGACTCTTGGCTTCTTCAACGAGGTTGATTCTAATTTCAGATTTTTCAGGCGAGTACTTGTGTGCATTGCTGATGAGATTGGTAATCAGTTGAGCGATTCGACTGCGGTCTGCATCGATCCACATATCCGATGTAGGAATTGAGATAGCCAAATGCTGAGATTTTGTTTCAAGAATGGGTTCGAAACTTTTCTCGAGTTCGGTAATGAGATCGTTTACCAAGAATGTTGTCGGTTCAATTCGCAGATTGCCAGCGTCCATCCTAGAGATATCGAGCACATCGTTGATTAGAAGCCCGAGTTGCGTCGAATTCTTCCGCATGATGTCGAGTGCTTCGATGTGATCGTCATTTAGTTGATCGGAATCGTCGGCAATCAAATCGATAAAACCGGAGATGATCGTGAGTGGGGTTTTTAGTTCATGAGAAACAGTCGATAGGAATCTTGTTTTCGCCGTGTTTGCGTCCTGAAGTTCCTTGTTCTGCGAGTCGAGCTGATCGCGCAGTCCACGTTCCATTTCGAACATTTGCGCGTTCTTTAGCGACGGTGCTATCTGGCGCGCGATGCCTTCGAGGATATCGATGTGAACAGTTGTGTATGCATCGGGCTGGTAGCTGCGGAACGTTAGGTAGCCCATCGGGTCGGTGAGATCGCCAAGTGCAACCCGGATCCATGATCGGAGACCGTCTTTGAAAATGTTTGCATCTTTGATTTCGCTGGAATCGTCGTGGTTACGAATAATCACCCGCTTCGAGCGCAACTCGTACCGCTCGTCTTCGGCCGGCTGGGTGATACGGTCGCCCTCCTGGCTGCCTTCAACCGCCATGCCATTGACGTAGGCGACGTCCAGAAATTCCTGCTCGGACATCGTGATGCTGGCGACAAATCGATCGAAAGGAATTATTGTCTCGAGCTCTTCAGCTACGACCGCAAAAATGCTTCGCATCTCGGTCTCACTGCTCGCTGCACGACCGATCGCAGCGATCACGCGGCGCTCTTCAAGTGCACGGGTGAGATCAGCAGTGAGCCTAACGTTCTGGATTGCGGGTGTTATCTGGTTAGCAACACGCTGGAGAAGGTCGGACTCGTCATCGCTAAGAACGGCGTCAGCAGGAGCACTGACAACCAGCATGCCCAGCGGGTTGGACTCCTCACCGAGCGGAACCTGCATCCACAGGCGGTCCTCAGATTCTGAATTCACATCTGGTGTACTTAGCCCCAGTGGGTCCCTACCACGGCCCGATAGAACACCCGAAATGCTCTGTATCGAATCTTTGTTTACGCTGCTGCCAACACTAAGCCCAAGCAGCCCGGGTGTTGACCAACAGACGACCGATGCATCGCCTGTGTCAGTGTCGGTCAGAATCGTTCCCAGATGATCGAACTTCATCAGATTGGAGAGTGCACCACTTACGACCAGCAATATTGAATCAAGATCGGTTTCGTGTGTGGTGGCTCGTCCGATTTCAGCGAGAGCCGTGCGTTCCATCACTCGATGCTGCGATTCCTGATAGTTGATCGCGTTACTGATACCCGGTGAGATTTGCGCCACGACCTGTCGCATGATGTCGACATGGCGTGGTCCGTAGGCGCCACGATCTCGGCTGCGAATCGTGATGGTTCCGTCGATAGCTGAGATAGGAACAGTCATCTGGGAGTTGAGACCGTAGTCGCGTGGGTTTACGAGTCCGTCGGGATTACCTACGACGGAGATGACCAGCCCACCGATTTCGTCTTCAGGAGCCTTCATTCCGGCAACGAATTCGAGTTGCATTCTTCCGTCACGCCTGGCAGTTGTGATTGTCAGGCGGTCGTAATCGATCAGTGTGGTCAGGTCGTTACTGAACCGTTGGAAAATACGATTTAGATCGAGGTCCCAGTTGGCACCAATTCCGATGGCGGAGATTGTTCGTCGTTCGTCTTCAGCAGTGTTGAGAACGTTCATCGCGTGGGCGGCGATTCGAGATTGACCCCATCCAAACCAAAGGGTTCCGGCAAGAACGCTCGCCATAACTGAGAATACTTCTATGAGAGGCAGCCACGAACCAGCCCCGGCTCGAATGCCGCTGAGTCCAAGTTCGATCGAAAGCACCGCGACGATAGCGACCATTGCGGGCGCATACGCGACCATGCGCAGGCGATCCGAGCCATCGCTTTTTGTAAAACCGCGCACTGAACGTAACGAGCGTTTCAGCCCGATTTGTTCATCTTCTAGATGTGTAGAACCTGCTAAGTTATTCGCCACTTGACCTGTAATGACGGAACCTGATGAATTCAGCGCAACGCGTAGCCGCGTCGCATGCATAATTCATCTGCGCCACCTAACGAGTATTGCTTACGTTCAGATCGTTCTCGTCAGCACTCTCGCTACACACCGTGGGTGCAATCCCCAATCCGTCACTGGGTCTGAATGGTCATAGCGAGTTGGTAGCTAGGCTCAGCTTGATGAGCGTGTTCGGTCAATGAACGCCTCGCCTGAAGCCTTCAACCACAACTGCCATGGAACACCTACGCACTTCACTCCCATATCAAGAAAATGGTCGAGATTGCTGTCGTTCACAAGTGTCCCTGCTACTCCACCGCCGTCTATCACCAGCCGTATGGCGCGTTCAAGTGCTGCCTGTACGTCAGGGTGCCCGGGATTACCGGTGTGTCCCATCGAAGCAGCCATGTCGGAAGGTGCTACGTAGAAGACGTCAATTCCTTCGACTTTGGTGAGTTCCGGCAGGTTGTCGATCGCCTCGTAATCCTCAATAAGCGCCATGCATTGGACTTCTTCGTCCGACCTGCGGAAGTATTCGTCAACACCAAGTGCTCTTCGCCCTCCGGCAACGCCACGGACGCCGTTTGGCGGATACTTGCACGCACTAGCAGCACGCTCGGCCTCGGCGACCGTAATGACATGTGGAATCATCACCGCGCTGGCTCCCTGATCGAGAGTACGCAAAATCAACGCTTCATCGAGCTTGTTTACGCGCACGGCGCTCGACATGCCCCACAGCTCACAGGCTCGCGTTATGTCGGCGAGTTCCGACCACGAAACTCCCCCGTGTTCGAAATCGACGAATGCGGCATCGAAACCGACGTGCCCCAGATAATCACACATGTCTGAGTTATTTGGCCCGTTGGCAATTATCCCTACGCCGCCTTCGTCGATAGTTTTCTTCAGTTGGTTGATGCTGTATTCGCGTTCTCGTGCCAATTCGGTGTTCCTTGGTTTTGGGGTTTTGGGGTTTAGAATTCGGATTATTTGTTTGATCCGATAGCGCACGGCGTCGATGAAACTTACACTTCTTTAAGCAATATTTCTGCAATGCCCCAGATTATGACGCTTTTGTAGCGACTTAATCTCGACCAACCACAGTTCGATCAGGATTGAAATGTCACGATTTTCTAGAGCAAAAAATGTACATGGCCAAACAGTAGAAGGCCGGCGCGCCGTGTTGGAGTCGCTGCGCGCAGGGCGTGACATCAAACGATTAATCATGGTCGAAGGTGTTGATATGGGCCCCCAGTTGCAGGAAATAGTAGTTCTCGCTTCCGAGGCCGGGATCGAGGTTGAAGCGGTTTCGCGAAAAGAACTCGAAGCGCAATCTCAAACCAAAAAAAGCCAGGGTGTGATCGCTGTCGTTCCCGATCCTCGGTATCACGATCCCGAAGACCTAATGCTTTCGGCAGACAGAGACGGACGAGCCCCGTTGCTCGTGATGCTGGACGGGATTCAAGATCCACACAATCTGGGTGCGATCGCTCGAACTGCCGATGCCGCTGGAGCGCATGGAATCATCATTCCAGAACGCAGGGCGGTTGGTGTAACTCCGGGTGCCGTACGGGCTTCTGCCGGTGCGCTTGAGCACGTGAAGATATCTCGCGTTGGTAACTTGAACCGGACTATCGAGCGGCTGAAAGAGTTTGGGATGATGGTAATAGGGCTAGATGCCGACGGTGATATGAACTACACCGAGATCGACTTCACAGGACCGGTTCTGCTCGTGGTTGGATCTGAAGGTAAAGGTCTTTCAAGGCTTGTGCGAGAGAACTGCGACCAGATCGCATCGATCCCGATGACGGGCAAGCTCTCGTCGCTCAACGCGTCAGTAAGCGCAGGCATCGTTCTGTACGAAGCGTTCCGCCAACGGGCGGATTAGGGCGGGACGTTGTTGCTCCGGGCATCGTCGGGCGACTTGGTCGCGAGCTGCAATCTACCCTCCCTCAGTCCCTCCCGAAGGAGAGAGGCCGGGGAGCGCCCTGTCATTGCGAGGAGTTCGACGACGTGGCAATCAGCCAGATCTGGAACTAATCCTCATTATGAGCGACAAGCTCTCCGACATTCAGAATCGACTTCTCGACCGAAGTGGAGAGACCTTCGGTGGTACGGATGTGCTGGCGTTCCTGCGGCACCATGCCAAATAGTTGCCGATTTGATTTACTGATATCTGATAAACGTGATTGCCACGTCGTCGAACTCGTCGCAACGACATGAAACAAGGGCGCAGTGCTCAGGCAGTCAAAATTCCACTGACCACGTTCACCTGTGCTTGCCCGTAGCAGGTCTATAATTCGCCATCGTTCCTAGCCCCCAGACAGTCCTGAAATCGAAGATCGAGATAAGCCGCGCCAATTGACAACTGAAACCACAGCACCGAACGATCAGAGTCCGTCTGGTCAAAAGGGTGATAACTACCACTGGAAGGTGTTTTGGACTGTCGGCATCGCATTATTTGCGATGGTTCTCGATTTCTCGATCGTTACGCTCGCACTCTCGTCGATAGCCGACGAATTCAATGTCACGCTCCGAGCCGTCACGTGGGTAGCAATTTCGACCGCACTGGTGACCAGCGCAATAATGCTCCCGCTTGGTCGAGTTTCGGATATCACCGGCCGTAAGAAGTTCCACATCGCCGGGCTGTTGTTTTTCGTCGCCGGCGCGATTATGGCGTTCTCGTCTCAGAATTTGACGATGTTGATTACGTCCCGAGTCGTAATGTCGATCGGTGCAGCTATGGGTCAGGCAGTCGTATTTGCGATCGTCGTCGGCGTTTTCCCCGATAAAGAACGAGGCAAGGCGCTCGGGATGATCACGACCATGGTGGCGATCGGCGCCGCATCAGGGCCAATCATCGCTGGCCCGGTCATTCAAGATCTCGGGTGGCGAGCAATATTCCTGGTTACAGCGGTTCCTAACGTGATCGCAATTGTGGCCGCGATCTTCATTCTCGACGATTCACGTATCGGATCGACTGCCCGGAAACTGGGCGCCAAATATGACCTGCCGGGCGCGCTCTCATCAGCCGCCGGTCTGACGTTGTTGATACTGACTATTTCGAATCCATTTGCGCTCGAGTGGGGCTCTATTTACATCATCGGCGGCTTCGCTCTCAGCTTTAGCATGTTTGCGTTCCTTATCTGGTGGGAGCTGCGTGTCCCCGAGCCGATGTTGAACTTGCGCTTCTTCAAGAACTCAACGTTTTCGTGGTCTTCATCAACCCGCTTTCTGGCGTTCATGGGGGGATCAGCAACTTTTTTCCTGATGCCGATATTCGTTCAGAGCTTTATGGGTTACGACCAGCGATCTGCCGGGATGATCATGTTCGTCGGTGCTGTGGGAATGGGACTCACGTCGCAGCTATCAGGTCGGCTCTCCGACCGATACGGCTTCAGGATATTCACGTTTTTGGGTATCGGACTTCTGCTGCTCACAAACATCGGATTCTCGTTCTTCAAAGCCGATACGGAACTCTGGATCGTGATGTCGGTCCTGTTCATGAACGGAATCGCAATGGGCCTGTGGATGGCTCCCAACATGAGTGCCACACTTTCGACGGTTAGCCGAGGCGATCTGGGCTCGATGAGTGCCTTTCTCAACCTTGTTCGGAACGCCGGTAGCGTAATCGGTCAGGCTGTGGCGATTGCGGTCATTTCGGGAATAATGCTCAGCCGTGGAGCTGAGGTCGAACTAAATGAACTCGCTGATGCCGCAGAAAATGTAACTCAGGCGTTCCTCGTCGGATGGAGCATCACATTCCTCGTTCTCACAGTGGTTACAGCCATTGCACTGTTTGCGGCATTCCGGACGAAGGTCTATACAGAGACCTCAAAATAATATTTCAGCAATACTTGCCTTACATTCGCAATCAACAGGAGATAACTAATGGGCCAGATGGACGGAAAAGTCGCAATTGTTACCGGCGGTGGAACAGGAATCGGCAAAGGAATCGCAAAGGCGTTTGTTGATGAAGGATGTTCCGTAGTTATCGCTGCTCGTAACGCTGAAAGATTGAGCGAAGCCGCAACCGAACTCGCAAGTGGTGGCGGAACAGTCGTTGCGATTCCAACCGATGTGACCAATGAAGAACAGGTGATTGACCTGTTCGCGAAAACGATGGCTCAGTTCGGCAAGCTCGACGTCCTAGTTAGCAACTCGGGAGCGTTCGACGGCGGCCCGATTGAAGATCTCACAATGGAGAAGTGGCAGCGTGTGATGCAGGTCAACGTTACCGGTCCGTTTCTTGGAGCACGTGAAGCTTTCAAGATCATGAAGAAACAAGGCGGCGGTCGCATCATCAACATCGGCAGCATCGCTGCACAGAAGCCCCGACACAGCTCTGCCCCCTACACAACGAGTAAACACGCAGTCTGGGGTCTTACGCAGTCGCTGGCGCTTGAAGGACGTGATTACGGAATCGCCGTGAGCGCGCTTCACCCCGGAAACGTGATGGTCGAACGCCGTGGCGATGGCAAGTCGTCAACGGGTCGAGACGAAGGCGCGGAGCCGATGATTTCAACAGCTGACATGGGGCGCACGGCGCTGCTGATGGCGACCCTTCCTCCCGACGCCAACATGCTTGAGGCGATCGTCCTCCCGCTGGGTCAGGACTATCTCGGCCGAGGTTGAACGGCCTGATCCTACCGAAGTCGTTCCTAAGTCACACCAAACGTAACGTAATCGTAGTGTGGGCATTGCTAAACTCGCATGAATTCCGTAATGCTCTGCTCGGAGAAACTCGATGCGAAAAATTCTCGCACTACTGTTGGCTGGCCTGTTTCTGATTCTATTTTTCATCGCTGTGACGGTGAATCAGGTAGTCGATACGGCGTCCGATCCCGATGTGATAACCGGCATGATCGACGACGCCGAACTGTATGACTATGCCTACGACAACATCATCGGCAATCTCGTCCACGATATGGTCGACAAAGGCATAGAGGTCAATACGGGTCTCGATGATTCGTCTTCCCCGACGGTTCTCAAATTTGAGGACACCGACGCTGCAACGCTTGCGATCACGAACCTGATCGAAATGCTTGTGCCGCGGGAATATGTGAAAGAAAAACTCGAAGAGGGTCTCAACGGTGTGGTTCCTTACGCCCGTGGAGAAACCGATGAGTTCGAGATCGACCTTGAGGTTCAGGAGCGGGTTCGTGCCGTTCCCGAAGCCGTTCGGCAGTTGGTCTCGGAACTCGATCTAACCGAGCGAATTATCGCCGACATTCTGGTTCCGCAGCTTGATTCATTTATGGACGATATCTCTGGCCAAGCCCTTGGAATTGAGTTCACTTCGGCAGAGATCGAATCCAGCGCCCGGCAGCTTTTCGAACCGGTCTGGCTTGAGGGCCAGTTGTTCGGTGCTATCGACGAAATAACCCCGTATTTTGCCGGCGATACAGACTCGTTCAACGTCGTGCTGAAGTTCGACGATCGGGTAACCGTGATCGGGACGATCTTGAAGAACAAGCTTTCGAGTGAGGACACGCTGTACAACCTCGTTTTCTCACAGGTTATCGACCCGCTGATCGAGCAGACGGTTGCTCAGTCGACCAGTGTCGGATTCGGAATTGCATTGACAGAGGCTGAGGTTGTAGCAACATTTGCCGCGATTGCACCCCGAGACTGGGTTCAGGAGCAGGGCGAAGGCGTTATCGACGCGCTGATTGCCTATCTGGTGGGAGCAACGGATACGCTGGAGTATTCGGTCGATCTAGCTGATCGTAAATTGACGGCGGTGACTGAGTTGCAGTCGCTCGCCAAGACCAAGCTTGAATCGACTCTGGCTGGTATACCGAACTGTGCCACGCCACTTGATTTGCTTGGTGCGTCGCAGGATATTCAATCGCAGCAACTCCCACGTTGTGTTGCCGGTGGGCAGGTAACGATCAACGCCGCTCTCGCCATATTCCTTCCGGTAATGAACTCTCAAGTAGAGGCGTTTGTCGCCGGACAAGTGCCGAGCGAAGTTGCATACACGCAGGCCGATCTCGAGGCTCAGCTGGGTGGAACATTCGACACTGTTATTGACGTCCGCCGCAGGATCTCCGATGGCGTCAGCTTCACGGATCAGGACCTCATCGCGATGATGGCTGGAGATAGCTCTGCCGCTTCTCGAGCTGACGCAGAGAATAATCTGCAAATCCTCGCCGATGGAATCGCCTTTTCAGAGGAAGATATTACGAATAGCCTCACCCCGCTCGCACAGCAGCAGTTCGACGATATCCGTGGCTACGTGAACACTGGGCTGTCGTTGCGGTGGATCCTCTGGGTTCTCGTGCTGATTCCACTGCTGGTTATCGCATTGATCGGTGGCAAGGGTTGGGCAGGTCGACTCAAGTGGGCCGGCGGCGTTGCAGTCGTCTCTGCCGTGATCGTCTACGGCGGAATCGCTGTGGCGTGGTCGTTCAACGATATCGCCCAAGATTACATTCCCGACTATGGATCAAAAGTGAGCGCCGAATTTAAAGCGGACTATCCACGTCTTGGCGCCGAGATCGAAAGCGGCGAACTGGACGCCCGGTTTGAACGTGCTCTCGACTCGTGGCAGGGTGGCTGGCGGAACCAGACCATACCGTGGATTATCGTCGGCGCTGTGGTTTTCGCTATCGGTGTTGCATGGCCCAGATTCACTGAGAAGGAGGGTGTGCGGATGGGCACAGGTCCGTCGTACAAGGGTTCGAGCCCTTCACCGGCCTCTACCAGTGGATTCAGCGTCCCGAAGGAGTGGGGTGATGATGCAGACGGCGAAAGCGCTGATGCAACCCCGGAGGATTCGAGTGATACGCCTGACGACAAGAAATCCGAAGGTACTACGACATAGCAGATATCAAGATTAATACCCGCTAGATTGTCATTGCGAGGAGTCTGCCCTGAGGCGACGTGGCAATCACGCTAAAGCACCTCCCATGACCGATTGGGCGAACCACGTGTTAACGAACGAAACGTTAGCCACTGATTTGCCCGACAACTCCTTATCGCCCACCGATTGACACCCGCTCGACGTTGCTCAGGGCAAGAGTCGTTCCTCCCCGCAATGACAAGTATTCACATCATCTCCGACCCATAGCACCCACGCACATCCCTCTTCCCGACCGTAGCAAAGCGGAGCGGAGGGACCTTTACTGCTGACGTACGCAATCGACAATCAAAAGCGCACGGCTGACTGTGCTTTAAATGGTGTTGGCAATTTAGACGTCCTAGATCCCTCCACTCCGCTTTGCTACGGTCGGGACGAGGAATCGTCGACCCCTCCTGTCATTGTTCAGGGCGGGCTTAGATCAATCCGTTCTCGATGGCGTCGAGAACCATGCTCGCTGCCTTTGCGACTAGATCCACGTCGACGGTATCTGGCGTGTCGGTCGGCTGGTGGTAGTGCGGGTTTCTGAAATTTCCAGTGTCACTGATCATCACAGCAGGAACGCCTGCGAGCCAGAACGGCGCGTGATCGCTGCGTCGCAAGTTCCGAACCATCGGCATCCACCACGGCACCTCGAGCGGCAAAATCGGCAACAGTACGTCTGGTTTAGCAGCGCTGCGCTCAAGCTGTCTAGATACGTTTCGACCTGATCCTTTTGACAGGATCAACAGAGAGTTCGCTTCAAACTTCTGCTGCTTGAGTGCGTTGTAGGCGCGTCGAAAAAGGAACCGAAACGAGCCGGGGAGTTGTTGTTTGACTGTCGACGAACTGAACCCGATCGATTCGAAGATGATCGCAGCCGCCAGTGCTGATTCAGGCTCAAGTCCACGCACGTACTCAGAAGAACCGTGCAGCCCCTCGACAGGTGGTTGCAATTCCTCGGCATCAAACGCAACGAACGTCATTCGCCGTTGAGAATTGGCTTCAACCAGCACTCGTGCGCATTCGAGCATTGCCGCAACTCCACTGGCGTTGTCGTCGGCTCCTGGCGAGCCGGGAACTGTGTCGAAGTGAGCGCCAATTAACACCGGTGCTTCAGAGCGAGCATCGCGAGTATCCGGATTCAGTTCGCCAATGATGTTCGTACCGGTTCGCTCTGGCGTCTGCTCGGGTATTGCGAAACTTTGGCGGCGGACGGTAAGCCCGATCGACTCGAATTCCTTAGCGATCCAGTCGATTGCTTCTGCGTGTTGTTCAGGATTCTCGCGAGAGTTCCGAGGCGATACCGCAAGTCTTTTAATATCATTCTCGATTCGAAGTTTCGACACTATCGGCAATAAAAAACTCTTTGTCTCAAACGGTTGGGCGTATCAACTTGTTCACGGCGGAGCCCACCAAGCGTATACTCCGCCCGCTGGCATATGAAGTAGTTTGAATCGTGAGGATACGAATCCTCACCCGCCCGACAATTTGGAGTTGCGATGTACATCCTTATGGTGCGATTGAAGGTCAAAGAAGACCGTATCGAAGATTTTATTCAGGCATCGATCGGCGATGCGAAGGGTTCAGTAATGAACGAACCCGGCTGCCGACGATTCGACATCATTCAGGCAGCTGACGACCCAACGTCGTTCGCGTTCTGCGAGGTGTACAACGACGAAGCTGCCTTTGAAGCACATGGCACCATGCCTCACTTCAAAGTGTGGCAAGAAGCTATCGGCGACATGATGGACGGCGAAATCGGAGTTTCGTTCTGCAAGCCGGTATACCCACGGGGCGACGGCAACTGGGATTCTCACCGGTCGCACATCGTTGAAGACGACTACTTCGCTTCAAGTCTCCACGTGATCCATTCACCGAAAGTTGTGAAGGAAGCCGATGTCGACGCGTTTATCGAGTCGGTTTCGCGAGACGGTGTTGGCTCAACGCACGAAGAGCAGGGCTGCCTGCGCTTCGACGTGTACCAGAACATCAACGATCCGACAGAGCTCTATCTGTACGAGGTGTACGTCAATCCCGACGCATTTGAGTACCACAAGGGCACACCTCACATTAAGCAGTGGGTCGCCGAAGTGAAAGACATGTACGACACAAGCCGTGAAGGCGGTGGTCGAGTTGGCCGAAACGTATGGCCGCCCGACAACTGGGCATGGAGTTCTGGCAAGCCAACCTGGTAGGCGTTTGCCAAGCGATTAGCTGTGGTAGCACAAGCGTTGAAACAGCGTTAACTAAGAAGCGCCGGGTCGTGAGACCCGGCGCTTCTTTTATTACTTGCTTTTACGAGCGTTGCTGTTGTTAAGCAGCTACGTCGAGCTCTTCATCGTCGTCGGCTACTTTGTCTTCAACGACACGAGCTGAACTCTTGGTCGCAGATCCAGATCCATCTGCAACGGTGAATACTGAAACAGAGTCTGCCAGTGATACCGATAGGTCCTTGAGGGTTGCTGACGATGCAACAACTTCTTCAACCTGCGCACTGAGTTCTTCGGTACTTGCCGACGCCTCTTCCGCAGATGCCGAGCTTTCCTCGGTGGTTGCGGCGACGCTGTCCATTGCGGTCCGAACTTTATCGGCGTTCTGACCCATTTCTTCAGCGCTTTCGGCGTTGCGGTTAGCAACTTCTTCTACCGATTCGACGTTCGAAACCATCTGGTCGCTTGAGCTCTTCACGTCTTGAGCTGAGGTTGCCATCGCGTCGATCTGGTCTGAAACAGCCCCAACCGAGTCGATGATTGTCTCGAGAGCTTCACCAGCCTGTTTGGCGAGTTCAGATCCCTGCTCTACTTCCGTTGAACCAGCTTCGGTTGCCTTGATCGATTCTTCAACGCCCTTCTGGACGTTCTCGATCAAGCCAGCGATTTCGGTCGTTGCCGATGTAACACGTTCTGCCAGCTGGCGAACTTCATCAGCAACAACTGCGAATCCACGACCCTGCTCACCGGCTCGGGCTGCCTCAATGGCAGCGTTGAGTGCGAGAAGGTTGGTCTGTGCGGCGATGTCGTCAATCACTGCAACAATCTTGCCAATTTCAGCGGACTGCTCACCAAGGCCGGTGACCTGTTCGCTGACTGACTCGACTGCGCCTGAGATTCGTTCCATGCCCTCGACTGTTTGCTTGACGATCGCAAGACCGTTGTCCGCAGCTTCGTTGGCTGCCTTCGAGCCTGCGGTCGCCTCTGTTGCGTTTGATGCAACAGTGTCGGTGGCTGCTGACACGTCGCCAACGATAGTCTTGGCCTGTCCAACCGACTGTGTCTGCTCAGCAGAACCTGCGTTGATCTTCTCGAGACCAGCGGTGAGGTCGTTGATGAGTTCAACAGACGACTGTATGCCTGCTGCCTGCTCTTGAGCTCCGCTTGCAACCTGCTGTGAGGTTGATGCGATGCCCTGAGTGGCTTCCCCTGCCTGCTCTGCAGCATCCGACATTTCGGTGGCTGCTTCGTTGACTGAATTGGCAGTCTCGCGGACTCCAGCAATCAGTTCCGACATTTCACTAGCCATCTGGTTGTAGGAAGCGGCTGATTCGCCGAGTCCTGCGATGATCTGGTTGAATGCGTCACCGATCTGACCGATTTCATCAGTGCTGGTTACGATTACCTCTTGGATATTCACGTCGTACTGCCTGGTCAGGTCACCCGAGGCTATCGCCTTCAGGTTCTCTGTCATTGCCGGCAGAGCTTCGTTGCTCAGTACGGCTGCAGTGTTTGTGATCGCAATCAGTTTTGCGACGATTGTCTTTCGAATGAAGACCACGATCAGACCAAGAACGATTGCGCCTATGGCGAGCAATACGAGTTCAAGGGTCTTCAGCGATCCAACAACACCCTGTGACTCTTCGGCGACAAGGCTTGTGGCCTTGTTTGCTTCGGTGAATAGGGTGCCGACCGAGGTTTCGATCACACCAAGGGCGTCTACTGCTGATGAATCATAGGTTGATACGAGGTTGAGCTGAGCTCGGTACTCGTCCCATGCTGAGTTAGTTGCGTCTAGTGCTGAAATGACCGCAGGGCTAATAGTGCCCTTGAGTCCGCGTGCTGCGTCACCTGTGTGCAGTCCAGCCTGAATCGCCTCGAAAGCATCTGCCTGAGTTTCGATTTCAGCCCAGATCGCCTTTCGCTCGGGCATTGTCGCTGCCGCGAGGAAGTTGTTCGCCAGGAAGGCAGTGCGGTAGGCGCGCATGCGCTGTCCACCGGCTGCATCAAGATCAGTGATCGAGACCTGGGTTGTGTTGAATGAATTGACTACCGCAGCCGATGCGCCGAATACAGCAGGTGAAAGGCTGTTTACGCTCTTCAAAGCTGAACCGTCGTTGTCTTTGCCGTCGATGACGGTGTTGACGTTCGACGCAAGGTTTGCGTATGCAGTATCAACTGCGGTCAACAGGTCAAGAGCCTCTACATTGGTAGTGGCTGACAGCCCGGTGTCCGAGTCGCCGTCACGGAGTCCGGCCTGCATTTTGGCGAAATCAACAAGCGTGGCGCGAAGATCTTTTGCCAGAGCTACTTTGCCGGCAACAGGAGCGTCGGCCCATGCGTTGGTCAAGAAACCAATCTTGAATGCACGCATTCGCTGTGCACCTGCTTGGTCGATGTTGGCAGCGCTGATCTGCGAGGTGTTCATCACACCTACAACATCAGCAGCTTTGGAGAAGAGGGCAGGAACTGTGGAGTTGACCACGCCTACCGCTTCTGTTGCAACAGTGTTCGAACCGAGCACGGCTGCCAGCTGTTCGCTGTATGCAGCCCACTGCTCGTCGACTACCGTTAGCTGAGCCGTTACATCAGTGCTGTTTGTGCCACTGAGATCGTACTTCTCAGCGCCTGTGCCAAGTCCAGCCTGTACTTCTTCAAATTGGGTGATCAGGCCGGTAAGTGCCGGGCCGATCTCTTCCCGTCCGACAACGTCGGCACGGTTGTAATTGTTGGCGAGCGTTGCGGCCTTGTAAGCACGCATACGTTGCGCACCCGCCTGGTTCACCATTGGCGTGCTGCTTTCGAGCGAGCCAAAGGTCTGAAAGTTCAATCCGATCGTAGCGGCAAGAATGCCGAACATGATTAGCAAAACTAAAATTAGCTTTGCCTGGATCGAACCTGTGATAAATCGTAGATTCATCGAGAGTACCCCCCGTGAGTGTTTAGATATCGCTCTCTGACACGCCGACCACTCATCTATACCCCGGATGTCGCTAAATTGAGAACGTATCCCCAACTATCGTTGTTCATCGCTACGGGCGCATACGTAATTTGCGAGGAACAGCTCTTGTGAAAATGTTCTAGTAGGTAGGCGAAATGTCTTGGGTCAAGCTACATAAGTTGATTTACGAGCAAAAAAACGTGTTATGCGTGAAAACTATGTACGAGCACGGTTGAAAATACATGTCTGAAAATTAGGTAAAACTGCACGCATATCGCCGGTATCGGGTTAAACAAAAGAAGCGCCGAGTCTTACGACCCGGCGCTTCTTTTTGTAGTTGCCTGTTTACTAAGCGGCTACTGACTCAGAGGACTGCTGAACTTCTGTGAGTTCAACCTGTTCTTTGTCACTGATTACCTTCGCGATGTCGAGCAGGATGATCAGTTTCTCGTCGCTCTTTACGATACCCGTGAGGTACTCAGAGTCATCAGTTGTGATCACCGTTGAAGGCGGCTCGATCGAGCTGGATGGGATTCTGCTGACTTCCGTCACTGCATCCACAACCATTCCGATGTCCTGTCCGCTGACGTCTACGACGACGATGCGGTGCTCATCTGTGCGCTCTGTTCCCGGCATGGAGAATCGTGCTCGAAGATCGACCACTGGAATGACCTTGCCGCGGAGGTTAATGACACCCTCGATAAATTCGGGGGCACGTGGCACGCGGGTTATTTCCTGCATGCGAATGATTTCCCGGACCTGGCTGATGTCTACGCCGTACGCCTCTTCATTGAGGTCGAATACGACGAGCTGGCGCTCTCCGGTTACACCCGTGTTCTCAGACATGATTGCAAGTACTCCTTGAGTTCATATCTCGTGGTTGTAGCGACCGCAGGTGCGGACGCATGATTCTGTTAATCCATTCAATACTCCGGTATATGGAGTACGCACACATCGGAGTAATGCTCAATGACACTGTGGGTTCCACCTATATGTGATACTCGTGCCGATTAGGCGGTGATAGATTTCCGCAACTATTCGCGGCAGACTCTGAGGAATTCAGGACGACGCTAAATTGCCAGTCGATAAAATCTGGCGGCGGTACCGCCAAAAATGTCGGCTTTCGCTGCGGGCGATAGCGAAGCCAGAATTCCGCGGGCGGTTTCAGCAACCGTTTTGTACTCGCCAGCCAGTGTGCACACGGGCCAGTCGGTACCGAACATCAGACGATCGGATCCGAACATACCCAGCACATGGTGGACGTACGGCCGAAGGTCGTCAGGAGTCCAGTTCTGTTGATCGGCTTCAGTGATCATCCCGGAGATTTTGCAGTGAATTCCGTTGATGCTAGCTACTTTGCGCAGATCGGATAGCCAAGGTTCGATGACATGATCGGCGATGAGGGGCTTGGCGATATGGTCGATGACAGCTCTAAGATCTGGAACCTGATCCATCACCTGCGGAATAAATGGCAGGTTGGGCGGCTTGGCGAGGAAGTCAAAAGTCAGGTTGCGGCGTACGAGTTCATGTAAACCGTTGATCGCCCCTGAATTAACGATCCATCCCGGATCGTCCTCACCTTCCCAGATGTGACGAACGCCTTTGAAGTATTTGTTCCGCTGGAGTTCATCGAGCGTATAGCCGACATCGGGGTCGGTCAGGTCGACCCAGCCCACGACCCCCGCGATGAACTCGTACTGATCAGCCATTTCGAGCAGCCAGCGCGCTTCGTCGGGCGATGAAACCGCCTGAACTGTGACGGTGTAGTCGACACCAGCATCTTGGATCAGTGGCTCAAGCTCGACCGGTCCGTAGTCGGTCGCGAGCGGACTGCCCTCAGGCATCCATGAGTAATCGAATCGATCGATTTCCCAAAAATGATGATGGCTGTCTACTACGGGAACTGGCAGAACTGGGGTCAAGCTGGATACCTCGAATAGTTTAGGAACTAGGCGCTGATGATATTCACAATCACTAGCGTTCGCCCGATTCTCCAGAACCAATCGACACCTAAACTACGATTTTTCCGATTTCCGAAGATCCGTGCGTCGCTGTGTTGTGCTTGCCAGCAAAGTTCGCATCGCCGTACCAGAGTTCACCATCTTTAATGGACATACCGTGAACGTACGCATCGTCTGCATCGAGGGTGATTCGTTCTATTTCCGCACCCGACTCGATGTCGTATTTAACGATCACGTTATCGGTTGTGTGGGCGCACCATAGGCCGTCTGGCACGCGGGCGAGTCCGTGAAGTCGTTGGAGCTCTACCTCGAAGCTGTGGACGACTTTGTAGTCGTCTGAGGGGTCCATGAGGTAGATCGCCAACGGCTGGAATGCCGTCACCCAGATTTTGCCATCGTCCCATTCGATTCCATGAATACCACCACCGTCAGGAGTACGGAAGCGGTCAATGGCTTCACCGGTCTGTAGATCGAGCTTGTAAATGTAGCCAAGGCCGGTATCGGTTGAACGTTTCGGGCGTGAGACCGATTCGCCGTTCGAGGCGGTCCACAGGTAGCCACCACCAACAGTAATGCCGGATCCGTTTGCGGTTGGGGTGGGGATGGTGCGAAGGAGCTTGCCTTTTTCATCGACGACGTAAACGTTGTCGGTCTTCTGATCCATGATGAAGAGACCCTCATCAGTCCATTGGAGTCCGTTCGGCATATCGCACGGTGATTCGATCTGTTTTATAGCTTTCATGGCGATTCTTCGGTGTGCTAGTGGAGAGATATCTGGGGAACTTCGGTTGGCGTTGTGGTCGTGTCCGGCAATAATGTTTCCGAACGCGTTGAGAGTCAAGCGGCAATATCGCCGAGTGATGCTGAACTGAAGTTAGCGCTACCTCCAGTGCGAGTTGGTTAGTTAACTCTGTGGCTGAACCAAAAATGGGGTTAGAATAAAAGGGTGAAGTCGATCCGGGCGATCGCAATTATCTGATTTATTTAAATTCTCCCCGCCTCCGCCCACCACGACTCACCTGTGAAAATAGCCGCCGAAAAATGCGAGCCAGAGTGCAGCGCGTTCGGCGAGGACTTATTAGGTGGTGGCTTAAATGCCCTCAAAGTCTTCGAAACAGTCGATTACCAGCGAGAACGATCGCGTAATGGTATTTATCGACGGAAGCAACCTGTACCACGTGCTCACTCAGAGCTGCGGCAGGCACGATCTGCAGTTCGATAAATTTGCCCTAAAACTGGCAAATGGTCGCAAGCTGCAGAGAATCTACTACTACAACATTCGCCAGGAATCCGACACGAACCCAAACATGGGTGTCGAACAGGGAAAATTCCTCGAATCAATGTACGACACACCGTACGTTGAAGTGCGATTGGGAATTTGGAAACAGCGCGGCGACATTATGGTCGAAAAGGGCGTCGACGTAATGTTGGCGACCGACGTTGTGACCAATGCATACAAGGATCACTACGACACGGCGATTGTCGTGAGTGGTGATGCTGACTTCTACCCTGCATTGCAGGCTGTGAAGGATGTCGGGAAGCACGTTGAAGTTGCTGCCTTCGACATGAACCTCTCGGGGGAATCTGCACGGGTTGCAGACGTCGTTCAGAAGTTCAACAAAACCTGGTTTACCGGATTATGGATGACCCGGGCACAGTCTCGATCACGTGCGGCGGCATCATCACGACCCGAAGTATCTGACGAGGCTGCGTCACCAAATGGTGAAGATAAGCAGGCAACTAAAGCTGCAACTGCTCGACGTTCCGGCACACGACGAACTTCTGCCGCTGCGACAAAGACACGGCGTACAGCCGCTCCGCGTAGTGCAGCTGCGCCGCGTACTGCAGCCGCTCGAACTCGAAGGCCTGCCGCACGCAGGGACTCAGATGCAGAAGCTCCAGTAACCGATAACAGGGATGAGACAGCGACCGACACCGGTAGCGACTCTACGACTCGGCGAGCACCTACCCGTCGCAGGGTAGGGGCTTCAAGCACAAGGCCGACGAATGGTGCAGGCAATGGCCGATCGGCTCCAAAGCCGCCGCCACTGCGTAAGTCTTCGGCAGCTGAAGAACCGAGCAAGGTATCGAGCAGCGACTCGAACAACGACTCAAGCAATGATTCAAAGCCGGCAGTCGATGCAGAAC
>Ga0209402_10000570_pt1:37500-44033 | contig 44033 bp, 38 predicted proteins | sample ArcticOcean_MG_C_3_FD_187437 | JGI IMG/M metagenome (GOLD analysis project Ga0209402, IMG submission 187437) | Marine microbial communities from western Arctic Ocean - ArcticOcean_MG_CB8_126 (SPAdes) (version 2) | ecosystem: Environmental > Aquatic > Marine > Oceanic | place: Arctic... | reverse complement strand
AGCAAATCGGATCGGCCATGCTGACATGGGCGACGAACCCGGCGCTAAAGAAAGATTTCTCGCGGGCGAACGTTCGATCGATGAACTGGTCGACCAGCACGAAATCGCCGGGCTTGTGCTCTTCTTTCAGTGATCCCACAGCCGAGAAAGAAACGATACGGTCGACGCCAGCACGCTTTAGTGCTTCAATGTTGGCACGATAGTTGATTTCGGTTGGTGGGATGCGGTGTCCACGACCGTGTCGAGGGAGAAAAACGAGTCGGTGGCCTTCGAATTCACCGATGAATAGCTCGTCGGATGGTTCACCAAACGCTGATTCGATCTTGACCCACTGCGCGTTCTCAAACCCGTCGATTTCGTAGAGACCGGTGCCGCCAATGATTCCGATTGAAGGTGTAGGCATAATGAGAGAGTTTACAGACTGAAGTGAGTGTGTCGAAGGGTTCGCCGAACACCGTGCCGGTTAGTTCGTAAGGCTCTGGCGTCGTCGGACAAGTTGTCGCGAGCTGCAATCTACCCCTTCCTAACCCGTGCCTTAGGCCTTTGGCTCGAAGGAAGGGGGAGCGGTCCGGCGACTTGGTCGCGGCATGTAACGCTGCACTTGTCAAAGTCTGCAGTGATATCTGGTACCGAGGGTGGGAATCGAACCCACACGTCCGTTAGGACAGAGGATTTTAAATCCGCCGCGTCTACCGTTCCGCCACCCCGGCACAGATGTGTTCGCCTGTTTCAAGGCGAGCCGTCATTGTATCGGCAAATAGCACGGCGCCTGCGTAGCCTTATAGTGATTTTAGGTACTCGATCAACGCAATAATTTGCGCATCGGATAAGAACGTGAATTTCGGCATGATCGAGGGGAATTCGGGTACGACGAAGGCGCCCGTGTCGAGCAACGACTGCCTAATATATTCGTCGGCTGAAAGATCAGATACACGGGTCGCTGCCCTGCTGTAGACGTTCCGGTGACCGGGGCCGGTTTTAGTGTCAGAATCCCTTGAACGGCAGCCCGTACAGTTGGTTTCGTAGATGCTGGCGCCTTCACTTACAAGCTCCTAGCTGCTGGGCGGAGCGGTAGTGGCGGTGGGTTCGACCGTGACGTTTGGATCGACTGTGGCGGTTGGCTCGACTGGCACGCTGGTAGGTGTGGGGCTTTAGGGGTGTTTGTTGGGACTGGCGTATGGGTCGGAGCGGACGGTGGCGTTGGAAGAGTTGTAACGGTGGCAATAGCTATTGGAGTTCCGGTGGGTACTGCAGCGCCGGATGGAGCGGTGGTCGCTGATGGTTCGGTGTTAGCTGCTGGCTTTGGTGTTGTGACGGCGGTTGGAGTTGGAGTGAGTATCGTGACGATAGCGACGGTTGGCGCCACCGAAATAGCCGTGTCGGGGATCGAGGTTGGTGAAGAGGTAGATGTCGCTGACGTCGCTGGTGTTGGCGATGTTGCTACGACCATCTCGACCGTCATTGTTTAGGGCGAATACCACCTGAGGTTCGCACCTGTTCGAAACACGTGGTGGTTTCGAGTAGGTGTTAGCCGCAACACGAAAAATTCGGTAATGGCAGTGGAAAGTCGGAGACTTTCGAGGCGATTTATGCAGTTATGTTGTCGCTGAAAACCGGTCTAGACACCGAGAATTGAACGTAAATCTCGTAGAACTTCCTCAAGCGAAGAGGGATCGGGAGTTTCGGCGTACATTCTAACCAGTGGCTCTGTTCCGGACATACGAACAACCGCCCATGACCCACCAACTAGGTTGAATCGAACGCCATCTCGGCGATCATCCGACTCAAGCCGCATGCCCCCAAGCGATTCCGGAGAAGCCGTAGAAACCAGATTGGCTAATTTGACGCGGTCCGCTTCGGCGTACGAAACATCATCACGTCGGAACGTATGTGGCCCAACAAGAGTGTGTAGATCCGTCAGAAGCTCGGATGGTTTTTTGCCGCTCATCACCATCGCCTCAAGGAACAAGAGCCCAGACAGCGAACCGTCGCGTTCTGGCACATGCCCCTTAAAAGCGTATCCACCGCTCTCTTCACCGCCCATCGAACAACCGTTGTCGGTCATGGTCGGACCCACAAATTTGAAACCCACAGGTGTTCGGTACACCGGAACTCCATAATGAGCCGAAAGCTTATCCACCATCGACGACATTGTGATTGTGCAGGCAACACCACCGCGTTCGTTTCGCCTTCCCATGAAGTGGTCGGTCAGGAGTGAAAAGACCTCAAGTGTCGTGAGGTAATTGCCGTTCTCATCGACGATACCAACACGGTCAGCGTCTCCGTCCAGAGCGATTCCAATGTCCGCACCTAATTCACGTACAGCAGCGGAAAGAGGTTTTAGGTTCTGTTCGATCGGTTCAGGTTGATTCATTCCCGGAAAGTTTGGGTTGTGTTCAGATCGGATCTCGATGACATCTATGGCACTGCCTGCCAGCATTTCTGGGATGACGCCGGCTCCAGAACCGTGCATGGCGTCGACTACTACCTTAAAAGGCTGTGACTTGATCGGGGCGACATCGATTACCCGATGCAGTTGTTCAATGTACGGGCCCATCACATCGAACACTGTGTTCGATGCCTGTCTGACAGTGCTATTCGAGCCTTCGCCCTTGCCATCGAGAACATCAGTAAGGTGGAGTTCTATCTGCGTGACTTCGTCTGGAGTAGCAGATCCCCCCGCTGACGACTTCACTTTGAAGCCATTCCACTCAGGAGGATTATGGCTCGCTGTGATCATCACACCGTTCGCTGTGGAATGATCGACGACAGCAAAGCTGCACGCTGGCGTTGGGGCAGCGGCATCGAAGGTGTATGTCGAAATACCAAAGCCATTCACAACGTCCGCCACGGCCTGTGCGAATCTTGCCGAGCCGAAACGAGTATCGAATCCAACGACAAGTCCCTGATCCGCTCGCCCAGTTGCTACGAGATTTCGAGCAACGGCTTCTGCACAGGCTCGAACGTTCGAGAACGTGAAACCATCGGCGGTGATCGCCCGCCAACCGTCGGTACCGAATTTGATGTTTGGATGTTTGGTCAATCTGAAGCCTCGCCTTTCAGTGCAATTATCTCCCTCTCCACGGGGATAGGGTTGGGGTGAGGGAGGAGTCGCCGATTGACAGATTCTTCAGCAGGGAAGCTCTCTCCCTCAACCTAGCGTTATTTCCTTGGCTCCCCAGGGAGAAGGAATTCGCATCAACCTTTAAGTGCTTCGACGCGGTCGAGTTTCTCCCAGGGCAAATCCAGATCTTCACGACCAAAGTGGCCGTAAGCAGCAGTCTGCTGATAGATCGGGCGCCTTAGGTCGAAGTGATCGATGATTGTCTGCGGGCGAAGGTCGAAATTGGCCTTCACCATCTCAACGAGTTCGCTTTCCGGTTTTGTACCCGTGTTCTTGGTATCGACCTGAATCGAAATCGGGGTCGCAACTCCGATTGCGTAAGAAATCTGAACTTCTGCACGGTCGGCAAGACCCGCAGCAACAAGGTTCTTCGCAACCCAGCGTGCAGCGTATGCGCCAGAACGGTCGACCTTTGTCGGGTCCTTGCCCGAGAAAGCTCCTCCGCCATGTCGAGCGCTACCACCATAGGTATCGACGATGATCTTGCGACCTGTCAGGCCAGCATCACCAACCGGACCACCAATCACGAATCGACCCGATGGGTTGATGTAGTACTTGGTGTCGGCATCGAGCAGATCAGCCGGGACAACCTGCTTGATCACATGTGCCTGTACATCGGCCTCGATCTGTTCGTTGGTCGCGTCGGGGTCGTGCTGGGCGGATATAACGATAGTGTCGACCCGAACCGGCTTGTGATCTTCTGTGTACTCGATAGTCACCTGGCTCTTCGTGTCGGGGCGAAGATAGCTGATCGTGCCGTCGCGTCGAACCTCGGACAACCGACGTGTGAGACGGTGTGCAAGATCGATTGCGAGGGGCATGAAGGTGGGTGTCTCGTTCGATGCGTACCCGATCATCATCCCCTGGTCACCAGCGCCGACTTCGTTGGCACCAGCTTCGCCGCGAACTTCAATCGCTTCGGTAACGCCGGCAGAAATATCGGTAGACTGCTCATCGAGCGCAATGAGAACTGAACAGCCCTCGCTGTCAAAACCGTAAGCGGGATCGTCGTAGCCGATTTTCTTGATCGTCGCACGAACGATTTTCTGTACATCAACGTAAGCGCTGGTTGTGATTTCACCAAACACCAGTACAAGTCCGGTAGTGAGCGACGTTTCGCATGCCACACGACTCATAGGGTCTTGTTCAAGTAGTGCGTCGAGAATGCCGTCGGAAATCTGGTCGGCCATCTTGTCTGGGTGGCCTTCGGAAACCGATTCCGAGGTAAGTAGATAGTTTGTGTTGACCATTTTTATTTCGAGTAGATCGTGTCTTAGATGGGTCCCGATGATTCATTGTTGGAATCATCGGGACCATTTTAGTCAGTTCAGAGTCTGGATGGAGGAGCTTAGGTTCCCACTTCCCAGCTGTTCAAGTACTTGTCCTGCTCGGCGGTGAGGGTGTCGTACGACATTCCCATAGCGCCGAGCTTGAGGCTTGCGATGTCGGTGTCGACTTCGGTTGGCAGAGTGTAAACGCCAGGGCCGAGTCTTTCGTGGTTGTCCATGATGTATTCACCGGCGAGAGCCTGGTTAGCGAAGCTCATGTCCATAACTGAGGGTGGGTGGCCTTCGGCTGCACCGAGGTTGATCAAACGACCCTGTGCTAGAAGGAAGACCTTGCGACCGTCTTCGAGCGTGTATTCCTCAACGAATTCTCGTACGCTGCGCTTGGCTTCTGACATTTCTTCGAGTGCTTCAACATTGATTTCGATGTTGAAGTGACCCGAGTTGGCTACAACTGCGCCATCTTTCATGTTTTCGAAGTGCTTGCCATCGACTGCCTTCATACCGCCAGTAACGGTGAGGAAGATATCGCCGATCTTGCAGGCCTCGTCCATAGACATAACCTGGTGGCCGTCCATGACTGCTTCGAGGGCCTTCACGGGGTCAACTTCGCAAACGATTGTGTGGGCGCCCATGCCCTTTGCTCGCATCGCAAAGCCCTTGCCACACCAGCCGTAACCGACGGTGACAACACTCTTGCCGGTGATGAGCATGTTGGTCGCACGGATAATTCCGTCGAGCGAGCTCTGGCCGGTGCCGTAGCGGTTGTCGAACATGTGCTTGGTCTGTGAATCGTTCACAGCGACAATCGGGTAAGCCAGCCTGCCCTCGTTGTGAAGCGCCTTCAAACGAATAACACCGGTGGTGGTTTCTTCCATGCCACCGAGTACACCCTTAAGGAGGTGAGTCTTGTCCTTGTGGAGCATTGCTACCACGTCGGCACCATCGTCCATGGTGATCTGCGGGCCGGTGTCGACTGTTGCCGACATGTGGTCGAAGTAGGTCTTCTCGTCTTCACCCTTGATGGCGAAGATCGGAATTCCCGATTCGACGAGGTGAGCAGCGATGTCGTCTTGCGTAGAAAGTGGGTTTGAAGCGCAAAGCGTGAGGTCGGCGCCTGCGGCCGCGAGCGTGTGAGCGAGGTTCGCAGTTTCTGCCGTGATGTGCAGACAACCAGCGAGCTTGATGCCTTTAAGGGGCTGCTCTTTGGCGAAACGCTCTTTGATGGTGCGCAGAACTGGCATTTCGCGTTCTGCCCACTCGGCGCGAAGTCGGCCCTTTTCGGCAAGGCCGATATCTCGAATGTCGTAATCCATGATTTCTCCGGACTTTTGCAATCGTCACGTCGACCTAGTCGAAACGTAACGTCATTGCGTAAATTTTGAAGTTTTGTTTTTGGTCCGGGCGATGGGCGCTTTCGTCGCCGTCAGCTCAGGGGGTTATAGAAAGATTTATTCGTCCCTCTAGCGAAACGTCAGTTTAATACGTTTACGTTAAAGGATTGAAACGAGTTAGGTCGACGAACGCTTTGAAACGCTCGTCAATATCGGATTTAGTTAGATTCTTGATGCGGTCGAGCCCAAAGTCCTCAACAGCAAACGAAGCCATTGTGCTACCGGCGATGGCCGCTGTGCGTAGCGATTCTTCATCGACTTTATCGACAGATGCAAGATAACCCATGAAGCCACCAGCGAACGAATCGCCTGCCCCGGTCGGGTCGACCACCCTCTCGAGAGGGTAGGCAGGTGCAGCGAATGAAAAGCCGTCACCAAATAGAGTAGCCCCGTACTCACCACGTTTGATCACGGTAGCGTTGGGTCCTAGTTTGATAATGGCGTTGGCAGCATCGGGAAGGTGATCCTCACCTGTGAGCTGCCTGGCCTCATCTTCATTAATGAGAAGCGCATCGACCCTGCTGATGAGTTCGGTAAGCACTGGCTTAGCGATATCGATCCACAGATTCATTGTGTCGTTGGCAACCATTTTCGGCCGTTTCGCCATCGCATTCAGAACTTTGAGTTGCAGGTTTGGATCGATGTTCGCCAGGAAAAGGTACGGTGCATTGGCACACGCTTCATCGAGTTCGGGCTCGAAATCACCGAATACATTCAACTGAGTATCGA
>Ga0209402_10000570_pt1:0-32500 | contig 44033 bp, 38 predicted proteins | sample ArcticOcean_MG_C_3_FD_187437 | JGI IMG/M metagenome (GOLD analysis project Ga0209402, IMG submission 187437) | Marine microbial communities from western Arctic Ocean - ArcticOcean_MG_CB8_126 (SPAdes) (version 2) | ecosystem: Environmental > Aquatic > Marine > Oceanic | place: Arctic... | reverse complement strand
CTGCGTGCTCTCGAACGAATCGGAATGGGCGATGTTGTAAAACAGGTTGGAATTTACAATAAAAACTTAGGCCTGATTTCCGACTGGATTCCACTCGAAGCAAACGAAATTGAACACGCCAACAGCGTTGTTGATTCAGCAGTTAACGAAGTACTTGAACCTCTGATTGCCAACCGCTCGACTCGTATAAGGTCCCGTGCCCACTTCTGGGGCGTAGCTGACGACGATCCCGAAACCAATGTTCTTCGCGGCCCAGTGGCATCGCGTGCGTATTTCCATGAGATGGAAGGCATGTTCGATGCCATCACCTATATCGAAGGCAGGCATCCAACTTCGAATTTAAGCACAGATGAAAACGGCGATCAAATAGTTGAAATCGCACTTTATGAGAAGCGATCTAAGAACTTCAGACACGGCGAAGAAGTACTAGATTTCAGTCTGGGCCAGATTATCGAAGCAACCTCAATTTCACGATCATCGGGTGTGGTCAAAGGTGAAATCGTAGGAATATTCGCAGCGAACGATACCCGGGGCGAGTTCTGGCTTGGAACACCCGGCACAATACTGGAACCTCAACCGCCGCAAGAAGCTGCTGGCCGGGACAAGCCAATCGTGCTGTTCACAGCTGTAGACACCATTGCACCCGGGGTAGGTCCGTCCAACGCCGGATTGCCGATGAACTACATGCGAGTGCTGTTCACCGATCCGCAGTTGATATCCGAAGCGCAGGCCAGTGTTTTAGTTTCGGCTATGGACGATTATGAAGAAATTGTAACCGAGGGACTGCCTCGATCACACGCCCTTCTCGGGGCACGTGCAACTACCAAACGTATGTCTCAGAAAATGCTGTTTTTGCGGCTACCGGCATTGCTGCTAGCCGCACTCGGCGTCGCAGTAGTTGGCTACTACCTGTTCCTGGTATCAGGACTAATCGCTCGCAAACGTGAGCTTGAAACCGTAATGTTGCGATCACGCGGACTTTCGGCATTTCAGGTGATACGAGTTCAAGTAATCGAAGCAGTGATTACAGTCGGGCTACCCGCTGCCATTGCTCCGATACTGGCCTATTTCACTATCGGCTACGCGGGTCGATTACAAGTATTTGAATCGCTGACTCACGGCCAGAATCTTCCTGTCGAACTCTCACTAATGTCGTGGGTGTGGGCAGCGGGAGCGGCATTTGTAGCGTTCCTCATCGTTCTATTACCGACGCTACTTGTTGCTCGCTCCGGCGTTTCAAACGTTGACCGCGCACGAGCTCGACCCGACAATCCGCCAGTTTTCCAGCGTCTTTACATCGATCTGCTCGTGATCATTCTCGGCGGCCTGTTCCTCTGGGAGATCACAACCCGCGGCGTCGCCTCTACCGACCGTGAAGGCGAAATAGTTACCGATCCCACCTTGCTGTTTGCACCAGCCATGCTACTGATATCAATTGCATTGATAATGCTTCGTGCTTTCCCGATCATCACAAAAGCCACCGCATGGATCGCAACCAGGTTCACGTCAGCATCGATGGCTGTAGGTTTCTGGCGATTGGGCCGAAGCCCTTACTGGTACGCATGGCCTGTTTTGCTGATAATTCTTGGCACCGGTCTCGGGGTGATGGTCGGGACGCTCGGCTCGACGCTGGAACGAAGTAGCAGAGATCAAATTTACTATGACAACGGCACCAGCCTGCGAGTACAGCCGGGTAGCTTTAATTCTGATGTACGAGAGAGCGATATCGTCGAACTGATGGCGATCGACGGCGTCAACTCGGCCACGATGGCGTTCAGGCAAACAGGAAAGTTCGGCACCACCGATAGAGGGATCGAGTTCGATGTTCTCGGGGTGGAATCCGACAAGTTTTCGGATATGGCCTGGTTCAGGGACGATTTCTCAGATGACTCACTTGAGGTGATGCTTGATCGGGTAAACACGGCAGCAAAACCGGAGCCGTTATTTTTACCGAAAAGCACGACTGAAATTTCAGCCTGGGCAAAACAAGATCCGTACGTGCGCGACCACTTCTTCTGGGTAAATTTAAAAGGGGCGGAAAACCGACCGTATACCGTGACTCTGGGCCAGATTGGCGATACGTGGGCGAAACAGACCGGTGCTGTTCCAGAGCATCTGGTTCATCCGATCGAGATCACATCGATTGTAACTTTCATGCAGGCTGGGAACGATACTGGAGCACCAACGACATGGTCGTTTGACGATCTGGTAGTGACTGGCCCGGGCTTTGAAACCGTGCTTCTGGATTTCGAAGGCGATAATTTGTGGACGCCATTGCCAACATCGGAAGGTCTGGACGACGTATTCATCGATGCCCCGGAACCACCTGGTGTTGGTGTACCCGGGTCTGGAATCGGACAAATGATTCTCGGTAGAGGCACCGTCGCTGGAGTTCGCGGCGCATATCGAAGCGCCACCGGCGATCCCATGCCGGTGATCGTTTCCGACAACTTTCTTGAGCAAACAGCAACCGAAATTGGGCAGCCCACCGTCGTTCAGATTCTAGGTGGATTCATACCCGTTGTTCCGATCGGTCAGGCAAGTTTGTTCCCAACCCTCGAACCAGATGACGATCCATTTATGGTTCTCGACGTCAAAACGCTGCTGGCATTCGTCGAGTCACGTGGGCTTGTGTACATCTCAGCCAACGAAGTTTTCCTCGATATCGATTCCGAAAATCATTCAGCAATCACAGCAGAAATTCGTGAAAAATTCCGCAGCGGGGCACTCCTGGACCGGGAGAGGCGAATAAATGAATCTGTAATCGACCCGCTTACGGTTGCCGGCTGGCGTGGTATGGGCGTCGTGTCGCTGATCATTGGCGGTATTGCGCTGGTGCTTGGCTATGTAACTTATCTCGTGGCGCATTCAAATAGGACGATGCACGATTCGGCCTATTTGCGAGCGATGGGACTCTCAAAACCGGGCTTCATGCGAAGCGCCCTGATCGAACACGGCCTCGTGGCTTTCATCGGTGTTGCGGTGGGAGTATCGGCGGGTCTGGTGGCGAGTCGGGTAGCCGTGGGGGCGATCGCCTACTCGGAAACAGGGAGAGCCTTGCTGCCACCGTTCATTCTGCAAACCGATTGGTGGCCGGTGTTAACGATATTGGCCGTGGCTGCGGTAGCCGGGATGTTTGGCGTAATTTCATCGTTCGTCGGATTCTTGCGCAAACCCCTACACGAACTAACCCGCTCAGCAGAATAGGGTGCCACTGGCACCCTATTCTGAGTGATTAGGTAGCTGGCTGAGTCGATCGGTCGAGGGGGTGATACGCCTTCTATCATTGCGAGGAGGCCCGGCGACAGCCTGCCCTGAGCGAAGTCGAACGGGTGGCAACCACGTTAGACCGCAGCTATAGCTGGGACCAAGCCCAAAGCGATTATCGGAGAATCCGAAATACGCTGGCCATCATCATTGAGAAGTAGCCGCCACCGCCAGCACCCGACTAACCCTTGCGCTTCCACCCCGGTCGAGTAAGCACCAACGTTAGCGTTACTTCAGCAGCCTTCGCTCCCGAAATACCCTCAAGCGGCAACTTCTCGAACTGCTCAAGCGAAACTTTCTTCTGCCGAGTCGCCTTGAGATTCTCATCTAGTTCGATCTCGAAATGTTGACCAGTTGCTTCATTGCTGGAAGCTTGAAACCAACCGAACTTCGGAATCGGCCAGTCGTAGGCATCCCATTCCAGATGTTGGCCGATTACTTCCCACGAACCGTCCTTCAGGCCGTCATCTCGAAAATGTTCAATATGAATTGAATCGTTTTCGGTCAGATTTTCTAGATCACCCAAGCTCGGAACCGAATCACGAACCGGCCCGAAAAATCGACCGACCACGGTGCCTCTCGACCCCACGCAAATTGCAATGCCTAATCCGAAACCGCCCGTCTTGAGCGGTACAGCGAAGAAATCGCCTTCTGTGTACGAATGATTATTTACTGAAGCCAAAGAATATTGATCCGAGAATTTGACTGATTACCCGGCGAGTGCCGATTCCAGTCTTTAAACAAACAGTTTCTACGACTAATTTTATTGGATGAAACCTGGATTTAACTCACTCTTACGACGAATACTCGGACGAGGTTCTCGTATTCCTTGGTGTACATATTCCAAGAGGCGACGTGACCAGCGTCTTCAAACGAGTGAAATTCCACAATATCTGGCGATGCGGCTGCGAACTGAACGCTCGTCTCGTGAGGAACAGTATCGTCAGCGTCTCCGTGAATCAACAGAATCGGAACGTCGAGTTCTTCAGAGCGTGATATGAAATCGAGAGCGTTCCAATCGACACCGTACCTGATATTTGTGAAGAATTTGGCGATCGCAGTAATCGGCGTTGGAACGCCACGCTCGGCTGCACCATGATCCACGGTTTGTCCGAAATCAAGCATGGGTGAATCGAGAATTATTCCGACTGTGCGATCTGCAAACTCTGAACTCAACTGATAATTCACAACAACGCCGCCGCCCATCGAATAGCCAATGAGCACTACTTTTTCCGCACCATGGATCAAGGCATATTTAACTGCAGCTTCGACATCTTCCCATTCGGTAACGCCAAAATCATAGAATCCCGATTCGCTGGATGGAGCGCCTTCATCGTTACGGTAGTCGATGGTTAGGGTTGGAGTTCGAATGCTTGCAAGATCATCGAGAATTTTTATCGATGTATCGCGGTTGCTTGTTCGCCCGTGAACAAGAATTGCCCAAACGCTTGAATCCCCAGGGATGTACCACGCTCCAAAATCACCAAGTGGCCCCGGAATCGTCACTTCTTCGTATTCAAGGCCGTACGCCGAGAGCGGATCATGTGGAAACGCGGTTCGATCAAGAAACACGTAATCGCCCGCCTGGAAATCTCCGGCGTAGTCACGAGTGACGGATCCGTCGGATTCCGACAGGATATCGCTCACCTGGCCGTAGCCAGACCCATCGGAAATCCCCCAAAAGCCCTGAGTAGACGGGATTTCTACATCAAAGCCATCCCGCGCTTTTAGCGTGATCGAATCCCCCTCTCGTGCCACGACTTCCAGCGCCAGATCAGGGAGAGCGTTGTCGACCCTCAACCCGTCCTCCTCAAGCACACCCGAGAAGTACCAACCTCCACCGAGCAGCACCAGAAGCGCCAGCCCAATTATTGGCATCACAACGAATCGAATTAATTTGCTGCCCAGAATTTGCTTCATAGTGAATATTCGACCTTTAGTCGGCCCATTCTCGCTTTGTTCGCGGCCATCGTCCCTCAGGTCCCGGCAATTCCGGGAAGGCAGCGTGCGGCTCGGTTTGATACCAGAACGCCACCGAATCAATCTCGTCAGTTAGTGGCTGGAACGTCTTATCGGCCCACCATCCAAGCGCCTGAACTGTCACCTTTAGATCCTCTTTGAATCGAATCGGATCGAGTATGTGCCACCGATACAAACCGTGCTTCGGCACATCATCCTCATCACGAGTCCAGAGCGGATATCCAAGATATGGCGCCGAGTACGTTTCGCCAAAACACCACGCACCACCGAAGTAATCTTCGGTTCCCGTTCCGCAAATCGTCGGGTACTTTCCATCGCCATCGATGAAGAACTTTACCTCGCCCTCACCCCACCAACCGTCCGACATTTGTGTCCAGCCTAGCGCTGTTCCAATGTAGTGACCCTGACCCCTCACACCATCGAGAATTACATGCTCGGGATTATCGCGAGTCGTTATCGACCGACGCCACTGAGCATGGAAATAAGCGGCCTCGTTCGGAACTGGGGTTAGCGAATAGTCAAACTGATAAAAGAACCCTCGAATCTCGTTCCAGTGCTGATTCTCAACCTCGATTCGGCAACGTTTTCTGAACGGCATCTGCCAGTAACTATTGAAACCGCCCGAAGGATTTACGTTCACGGGAATCGAGTTCACGTTGTAGCGCAGGCCGTGTGCGTTTGCGAAGAAATCGGCGATTGGCGATTCTACTGAAGGCGTCTCTTCATCGTCCCAATAAAAACGAATAACGACATCCCGGAGCCCCGCATCTCGCAGCGTAATCCAGATGTGATTTATGATCGCTGGGCCTTCGATATCGGCCAGCACAACAGTCTCACCAGGAGCCAGCGTTATCGCCGGTCGCACTTTCCAGCCCTCACCTAATCGGTGCGAAGGATGCGGTGTCTCGGGAGATGGAGCCTTTGCGCCGTTTGCACGTTCGCCCGTGGGATTCTCCGCTGAAATTGAACGAGATTCCGCATCGCTCAACAGCGAAAGACTTCCGAGTCCGCCCTGAAATCCGCTCAGCCAGTTGTTCGTCAAAATAACATCTCCATCTGAAATCTCGTGCCGGTGTGGGCATTCTAGCGATGTGTTCAGCCCGTATGAACTGCTACCGGCAGCACCTTGCTCTGTTAGAGTCGCCAGACCTTTTCGATTTGATCGAATCCCCATACTGAATTTGCGATTGGAAATCGTGCCCAGTGAACGAAACCCACGACCACGATCTACCCGACTTAATACCGGGTTCCCACGGACATCCTGCGTGCGCCGATTGCGGTCGCACGATCTGGAACGACCCGAAAATCGCCGGAGCCGCAATCGTGCCGATGGATGGCGGAATCGTAATGGTTCAGCGCGCAATCGAACCGGCGATCGGCAAGTGGAGCTTCCCGTCGGGCTATGTGAATCGTGGCGAAAAAATCGAGAGAGCGGTAGAGCGTGAAGTGCTCGAAGAATGCGGACTTGAAACGACTGTCGACCAACTGGTTGGACTGTATTCCGAAGCAGGCAACCCGATCATTCTGGCCGTCTACGAAGCGGCAATAGTTGGCGGCAAGTTGGAGTCGGCCGATCACGAAACGCTAGACGTCGGTGTTTTCAAAATCGACCAACTTCCCGATTTAGCATTCGCCCACGACCGCGGAATTATCGATGACTGGGTGAGGTTGAAATCACAGGTCGGATCGACTTGAGATCCCGAAGCGATGTGGTGATCGTTGGGGGCGGAATCGTTGGCGCGTCAATCGCATACAACCTGGCGAACGAAGGCACGAGCGTTACGATAATCGAACGTGATTCAGTCGCCAGCCACGCGTCAGGATTCTCGGGCGGGTACCTCAATCCAACCAGCGAAACCGGCAAACTAGTGCCGCTGCACCACCAGTCGTTTCGCATGCACAGCGAGCTACTCGAAAAGGTGCAGGAAGAATCAGGCGTCGACGTGCAGGTGCTGAGAATGCCGCACATCGAACTCGCACTCACTGAAAACGACATCCCGTTACAGCGAGCCGAGTTGGAACGGATTTCACCGTTCCCAGATTTCAAAACACAGTGGCTTGAGCCAGAAGATATCCACAAACTGGAACCACGGATTACGGAAGATGTTTGCGGTGGTGTGCTGGTGGAAGACGTGATTCTTCTCGATAGTTACAACCTCACGCTCGCACTAGTAAAGGCAGCCGAAAACCACGGAGCTGAAACTTTGCTGCGGGAAGCTACCGGCATCATCTACGAGAACAACCGCGCCGTTGGCGTGATGATGGGGCAAGATCGTATCGACTGCGACAAGGTGATCGTGGCACTCGGCCCGTGGTCGGGCGCAGCTAGCTTATGGATCGATCTCGACATCCCAATCGTCCCTCAAAAAGGCGAGCTCCTGCGACTTGAAGGGTTCGATCCCGCACTCGGAGTTCATCTCCGGGCGCTTCACGATGGGACAACCTGTTCCGTCTACCAGAAAGCTGATGGGCTGGTTTGGATTGGCGCAACAAAAGAAGATGGCAAAGGCTTCGATACCGTCACTTCAAGTCACGCACTACAGTCAATGTCTCAGGTCGCCATACGAATACTTCCCGAGCTCGAATCACACAAACTCGTGCTTCAAACCGCATGCCTGCGACCGGTAACACCCGATGGCGACCCGATTCTCGGCAAAGTACCAGGCAAAGAAAACCTGTTCATCGCAACTGGCACAGCGGGGCAGGGCGTTTTGCTTGCGCCCGCGATTGGCAAAGCGATGGCCGATCTCGTGTCGACCGGTGAAACAGATATAGATATCGCTCAGTTTGGCTTCGAACGATTCGTTGAAAAAACGACAGGGCTCACTGGAACTTCATGATGGAGACGACACTATGAAATCCCACAGCGATGTGGTGATAGTTGGGGGCGGAATCGTTGGCTCGTCCATCGCCTACCAACTCGCCAGCCGGGGCTCGAGCGTAACCGTAATCGAACGCGACTCGATCGGTAATCACGCCTCCGGATATGCGTTGGGACTGCTCAATCCCACGAACGAAACCGGCAACATCGAATCGCTGAATCACCAATCGTTCAAGATGCACAAAGAACTGCTCGGCACCGTTCAGGAAGAATCGGGTGTGGACGCACAGGTGCTGACCATGCCGCATCTTGAACTCGCCCTCGAAGAATCTGAGCTTCCAGAACTCAAAAAGGAAGTCGATCGCATCAATGCCTTTTCAGAGTTCAAATCAACGTGGCTGGAGCCCGAGGAAATACGGAGGCTGGAGCCACGTATTTCCGATGATATACGCGGCGGAGTGCTGGTTGAAGACATAATCATGCTCGACAGTTACAACCTGACGCTCGCGACCGCTCAGGCGGCCGAGGCACGGGGAGCCGAGTATGTTTTAAGCGAAGCAACCGGAATCATCTTCGAAAAAAATCGTGCAGTTGGAGTACGGGTCGGCGATGATCAAATCGCTTGCGACGCAGTTGTTCTCGCGCTCGGCCCATGGTCAGGAACATCAAGTCTGTGGCTCGGATTCGACGTCCCGATTGTCCCTCAAAAGGGTGAAATTGTTCGTGTCGAGGGATTCGATCCCCCACTCGGAATGCACAGTCACGGCTACACGCTTGGAAGTTCGTGCTCAGTGGTGCAAAAAGGCGATGGCGCCACGTGGTTGGCAGCCACCGTTGAGGATGGAACCGGCTTTGATACGACAACTTCCAGCGAGGCTCTCGAATCGTTGTCGCAACGTGGAATGCGGATGTTCCCGCAGCTCGAATCACACCAACTAGTGCTGCAAACGGCCTGCATGCGACCCATCGCCCCCGATGGCGACCCCATACTCGGCAAAGTTCCCGGCAAAGAAGGCACTTTCATCGCCACTGGAACTGGTGGCAAAGGCATTCTCTTGGCACCGATCATCGGCAAGGCATTGGCCGATCTCATCACCACCGGCGAAACCGATATCAAGATCGACCAGTTCGGACTCGATCGATTTGCAGTCGATTAGCGCACCAGCTTCGACCATTACGCTGAGTGAATACCATTCCACCGATTCGCCAAATCAATGCAACGCATGAACTCAACGCCCTCGCGCTGTTTCATGTGGACTATTAGCCTGTCTAGCGCCTCGAGTCGTGCAAACCGGCCCGACGTGTGCGGGTGCATCGTCAACATAAACGCCCTGTGCGCCCGATATGCCCCGTCAAATTCCCACTGCCACGCTGTCAGCACATCGTTGGGCGTCGCCATCGGAGCAGTTCGGCCTGCTACCGGCATGTACGTGTAGTAAGGAGCATCGTCGAGCGCCCAGTGAACCGGGAGTTCAACAAGCTTTTGGCCTTCTTCGCCAACGAAATAGGGAATGTCATCGCCCATCAGGCTCGAGTCATAAACGAATCCTCTTTCGTGTAAAAGACGAAGCGAGTCAGCCGAAAGCTCCCATGAAGGCGACCTGTAACCCTTAGGTCGCTCACCGGTAATCCCTTCGAGAATGTCGGAACCCAGATCGAGTATTTCGCCTTCGCTTTCGTCCGGACCCAGCGACGAAGGTGGCTCGTGCAAATAGCCGTGATTCGCTACTTCGTGTCCGCTCGCATGCACGTACTTCACAATTGATTCATGACGTTCGGCCACCCAGCCAGGAACAAAAAATGTAGCTTGAATATCGTGCTTTTCCAGCAGGTCGAGAATTCGTGCAGTGCCGACTCGTGGACCAAACTCACCCATTGAAATAGCACTCGGGTGATCAGCAAGTTCAGGATTCCGGCGCAACGTTGCCGAGGGACCGTCGATATCGAATGTCAGGGTCACCACACATCGGGTATCGCCGTCCATTTTGGCCCAGATCGAATCCATGCTCGCTCCTTAATCCCGCAGTCTAATCGTGCCGTCGTCTTGAACTAGCCGACGATCAACTCCGCCATGCGCTCGGCCATCGCTATCACCGTTGCGTTGATGTTCGCCCGCACACATGTAGGCATGATCGATGCATCGATAACTTTCAAAGAGTCGACGCCACGCACATTGCCGTACTGATCGACGACGGCCATCGGGTTCGAGTCTACGCCCATCGTGTTGGTGCACGAGATATGGTGACCAGTCGTAACTTCGGTACGGATCCAGTCGTTCAAAGCATCATCATCGTTAATAATGTCGGCGGTCGGAGTCGCCAGACCAATCGTGTTTCGACTAAACGCTGGCTGCTCACCGACCTCCACCATCCGACGTATACCGTCTCGCATTCGTTCGAGATCTCTCGGCGCATCCATGTAGTTGAAATCAATTATTGGTTGATCGCTGATGTCGGTCGATCCAAGGCGAATCTCCCCACGGGAGTCGGCACTGTTGATGACGACATGAGTGCTGATTCCGACCGGCTCGTCCCACTTGCCGCCGCGCTCGGTTCGCTCGGAGAGGGACGAGTTCATGTAGACAATCATGTCGTTGCGATCGGGCGAATCGGTCGCGGTGTAGCGCAGCGAAATCTGAGTGCCTTTTTGGTCGAGCCTGAACTCATACTCGGGAACTGTGTTCCATACGAGAAATACCATCGGGTGGTCTTGCAGGTTCTGCCCAACGCCCGGCACATCGGCGACAACTTCAATTCCGTGCTCACCAAGATGATCCGCAGGACCAATCCCCGAAAGCATCAGCAGTTGAGGTGACACGACGGCTCCGGCCGACACGATCACCTGGCCGGCCCGTACTTCAAACATGTCTCCACCCGACTCAGCGATCACCCCCACAGCTCGTCCGTCTTCGATAACGAGCCGGTGAACCAGAGTTTCAGCTCTGATAGTTAGATTCAGTCTGTGCCTGGCATCAGGCAGATAGGCAATCGCTGTGCTGATCCGAACCCCGTCGATCAAATTGAACGAAAGAGGCCCCACACCCGTTGAATCCGGCAGATTGTGATCCGGGCAGTCGGCGTATCCGAGAGAACGGCAGGCTTCGTAGAACCCTTGCTGTGCAGGAAGCCACTCCTCCACTGGTGCGCGCTCGACGCGTATAGGTCCGCTTTTTCCGTGAAAATCTCCACCGTAATCGAGATCGTTTTCTGAACGACGGAAGTCGCCCAACAGCTTTTGATACGACCACTCATTGAGACCTGAATCTGCCCACGAGTCGTAGTCTTCAGGAACACCACGTAAAAACATCTGGGCGTTGATAGCGGAAGAACCGCCGGTTGCTTTACCCCGAGGAACCACTACTTGCTGGGAAAGATCGGTGCCCCGTGCCCGGTAGTTCCAGTTGTGCCGATCGAACATCAGATCGGTTGCCCGGTCGGCGCCGAACTTCAACTTGTTTGGCAGCGTCTCGAAGTCTGGATAGTCAGGACCCGGTTCCAGCAGGAGCACGTGATGGGTCGGATCTTCCGACAATCGCGCTGCCAGTATGACGCCCGCTGAACCCGCACCCACGATGATCGTGTCGTAAATCAACTTGCCAAACCTTTCCTGATCACTATTTTCCAGCCTCAAGCCGCGCCATCTCAACAGCAAACCACAGACCCACCGCACCGCCTCGATCATCGAGACCATCGTTGTAAGGCCTAATCACGTATTCGTCGAGAGTCGCAAGCGGACCCGTGCCGACACATACGTGCTCAAGCTCGCCGTTCTCTGAAATTCTCTGAGCAATAGCGTTCCATGCTCGATCAACCACCGCACGCCACTCGTCGCCGAGCCACCCAAGCCGTAGACCCCGGGCAATCGAGTATCCGATCATCGCGGTCGCACTGAATTCCAGATATGTCTCTGGCATATCGACAACCTGGTGCCACATTCCCGATTCATCCTGGTGTTCCACCAATCCCTGAAGATGACGAATATGGGTCTGCAACAGTTCAGGACAAGAACCGTGATCGTCAGGCAAATAACTCAACGCCTCAGCAAATCCCAACGCTGCAAAGGCATTCCCACGTCCCCAGAAAAACGGCGAAGCCTTGCAGTGCCACCACAGGCCGTTCGACTGAAGCGTGTCGGCAGAAGCCAAAAATTCAGCAAGCAGATTCGTGTATTTCTCATCGCCGGTGGCCTTGAAGGCTCGACCCAATATCGTGGCTGCGAAGAAGAAATCCTCAACCCGAATATCCGGGTCAAGCGGCCCATCATCAACCGAAGGACCGAACAGGTCAGCCGTGTATCTCAACAACTCCAGATACGACTCGTCACCGGTTGCTCGCGCTAGCTCATCAGCCCAGCAGATACCCGCGTAGTTCGCTGTGCCGTCAGATTCACTGAATATTCCCGAATGATCGTCCGAATATTCCGCCACCATCGCTGCAATATCGCCAGAAGGATCGCCAGACGATTCGGGTGAAAGTTCGTGAAGCCGTAATCGACCGCTCAGCGCCACCCCCTGCGTGTACACCACCGACCGCTCAAGCTGGTGGCCATAGTGGGTCGCAAGGTTCGCGGCGTATTCGATTGCACTCTTCAAGTTTTTCATCCAATTGCTAGCTTGCAGCAGGCAGCATCGTTCGCCCACCGAAAAACCGCACGATAACCGAACTACAGAAGAATCGCTACGTGTAAGGAAGCGGCACAGCTAATACTTCAAATGATGCTCAGACAGCGATGAAATGCGATAAAGTGCGTCCATTCTGTGAAATAGCAGCGTAATCCTGAGGCCAAACATGACAACGTCGAACGCTACCGACCTTTCGCTTATGGCGCACCTTCTACGGCGCGCCGGGTTTGGTTCCGACCGAGACGAGCTCGAACGATATGCCGAGAAAAACTACGAAGAGGTAGTGGACGCCCTGCTCAGTCCCGACAAGTTCGAGGACGTAGAAGAAGAAGTTCTTACCCGTTACTACCCGCATCTTCACGCCGCCATCGACAACCCGGCATCGTGGAACGGCCGCTGGTTTTACAGGATGATCAACACGAAAAAGCCACTTGAAGAGAAGATGACGCTCTTCTGGCACAGCGTTTTCGCAACCGGATGGACCAAGAGTGAACACACTCCCACCATCGTCGATCACATCCAGATGCTTCGCGAGAACTGCATGGCGAACTTCCGAGAGCTGCTGATGGGAATTTCAAAAGACCCTGCGATGATTTTCTGGCTCGACAACAACGAAAATCACGGCACAGCGATCAACGAAAACTATGGTCGAGAAATTCTCGAACTGTTTTCGATGGGTATCAGCAACTACACAGAAGACGACATCAAAAGCGCTGCACGAGCGTTCACCGGCTGGACCTATGAGCAGCCGATTCCGCTGTATCCGTACGGTCAGCGTTCAGTGAAATTTCTGTTCCGAGAAGATGACCACGATTTTGAAGAGAAAACCTTTTTGGGCCACACAGGCAACCTTGATGGCGGCGACATCATCGACATCATCGCCGAACAGGAAGCCACCGCCCGATTCATCGGTCGCCACCTCTACAACTTCTTTGTAGCTGACGATGCACAGGTTCCTGCTTGGAGCATCGAGCCTCCAGCCGACCAGCAGGCTATCGACGACATGGTGAAGACATGGATGGACTCGAAAGCCGATATCCGTGAAGTACTGCGAACAATGTTCAATTCCGATTGGTTCAAAGCGGCACGCTTCAAGCACGTTAAGTCGCCCACTGAGTTTGTGGCAGGAGTGCTGAAGCTTTCTGGCGAATACGCCGAGCCTGGACCAAGCCTGCACACGCTCGAAGGCACGATAGTGGCCATGGGCCAGAAACTAATGGACCCACCGAGCGTTGAAGGCTGGCACACCGGCAAAGAGTGGATCGATGGCGGAACGCTGACCGAACGAATCAACTACGCTGTCGATACCCTGAACGATCTCAGTAAGCCAGGCGTGAAGGCCATCGCAGACCGCATCAGAGGCGCTGGCGATTCGACCACTCCCGCTCAACTGGTCGATCAAGTACTCGATTTAATTGGACCTCTAGAAGTTCGGCCTGATACTCGTGAAACCCTGATCACTCACGCTGAAACAGAAGGCTCTCTCGATTGGACTTCCGAAGCATCAACGAAAGCCAGCGAGGCTCGAGTGGTTCGAATGCTAACCCTCGTGGTTTCAACACGAGAATTCCAGTTCGCCTGACCCAAATTCATTTAGTAACACCTACCTCATCTGCAAAATTACGACGACGGAGAACACCACATGACAACCATTGAGAAGCCAACGAAAAAGAAAGAACCAGTGCTGGTTGTCGTTCAGCTTTCTGGCGGGAACGACTTCATGAACACCGTGATTCCGTTCACCGAAGGAATCTACTACGACAACCGCCCACTGGTAGGCATCTCAGAAGATAAGTCGCTTCCGTTCACCGACACCCTCGCATGGCACCCCTCAGCGGCTGCGTTCAAGCGCATCTACGAGAAGGGCAATATGGCGATTATTCAGGGAGTCGGAACCGAGCACGCAAGTCGGTCGCACTTCCGAGCCATGGACATCTGGCACACATGCGAGCCGGAAATCGTTGCAACGGAAGGCTGGCTCGCCAAAGTCATTCGCGAGATCGACCCCGGTAGTGAAAACCCCGTTACTGCAGTGAACTTCGGCCGTGGATTGCCGCGTGCTCTTGCTGCACCCGGAGTAACCGCAACATCGATTGGTGATCTCGACAACTACGGCCTAATGTCGGGTATTCAACTCCAAGAAGAACGCAACCGAGATCTTCAGATATTCCAGCGGATGTACACCCCGGCAATCGGTTCCGGTCAGGTGATGAACTATTTGAGCCAAACTGGCCAGAACGTACTATCCGGTGCCGAGATGCTCGCTGAGGCACCTCGTATGTACAAGTCGAAGGTCGAATATGCCGACAACCCGATCGCAAAGGCGCTAAGAGACGTCGTGCGAGTTCACACTGCTGGGCTTGGTACACGGATTTTCTATACCAGCCACGCTGGCTACGACCACCACGCACAGGAAGTGCCGGGCCACGCAAAACTGCTGACCGAACTAACCGATGCAATCGAAGACTTCATGCAGGATCTTCGAGATCATGACGCTGCCGAAGAAGTGAACGTTCTCATATTCACCGAGTTCGGTCGGCGTATCAAGGACAACGGATCGGGTACCGATCACGGCACCGGTGGTGGCGCATTCCTTATCGGCGAAAACGTGAAGGGCGGGCTCTATTCCGAGTACCCGTCACTTGCCCCTGCCGACTGGGTTTTCGGCGAAGATATGGACTTTACGATCGACTTCCGAAGCGTGTATTCAACGATTCTTAACCAGTGGATGGGACTCGATCCTGTCGACATCGTCGGTGGCCAGTTCGAACAGTTCAACCCTTATACCAAGACTATGGTCTAGCCCTTTTCTCAGAAATCATTTAGGAACTAAATATGACTAAACCACACGCTTTATTGAGGGCTGCATTTCCGTATCACCACACGCTTGGGATGCGCCGGGTTACGACGTCGCCAGCCGACATCGTTGCACTCGGAGACCATGGCGATATCTTCGTGCTTAATCGCACCGATGGCGAAGGTGGACAAATCCGCCACATGAATTGGGATGACGAGGATCTAGGAGATTTCGGAAGCGGATTCATTTGGCCAGTTCAGATGATCGCTGGCCCTGATGATTCACTGATCGTTTCCGATGAAGGTAACCACACGATTAGCTTCTGGACCAAAGATGGCCCTCAAATCAATTCTTGGGGTGAACACGGTTCTGGCGAAGGCCAACTGAACCGTCCATCCGGAATTGTTATCGACTCCGATGGCAACCTAATCGTCGCCGACACTATGAACCATCGGATCCAGAAATTCACGATTGACGGAAAGTTCATTTCGTCGTTTGGTGAGTTTGGCGATGGCGATGGGCAGTTCAATATGCCGTGGGGAGTTGATGTCGACCCTGACGACGGCTCGATAGTCGTTGGCGACTGGCGTAACGATCGCGTGCAAAAGTTCACGTCAAATGGCGAATATGTATTGCAGTTCGGCACATCAGGAAGCGGACGAGGCGAGCTTTCACGACCAGCCGGCGTATCGATCGACAAGCACGGCGATATCTACGTTGCCGATCGTGGAAACCATCGAATTCAACTCTTCGGCCAAAACGGTAACTTCGTCGATGTGTTCACCGGCAACGCCGGTCTTTCCGCGGGTGGGCGCAAGTACATCACTGCAAATCCGAAGGTGCTTCGATCACGTGAACTCATCGATCTCGTTGACGAGAAAAATCTACGTGGTCCGGCGTCCGTAAGAGCCGTTGGCGACCTCATGTACATCCCGGATGCAGGTTCCCACCGCATTCAGATCTACAAAAAAGAGGCGTATGAGCTCAGCGAAGATGAGATTTACCCGGTGCCGAGCGCCCCTTCGTTGTACACAATTTGAGGTGTCCAGACACGTTGGAATTTGAGAACCCCAGGGTTATTCCCTTCAACCAGATGGATTTCACCAGATGCCGATGATGTACGGCTTTGGTGCCCAGCGAAAACAGATTCTTGAAGCTGAGTTGAGTCGCCTTGTCGATGAAATGCCGCAGCTCGGAATGGTCTCAATGATTCTGGTTGGCCCGTTCGTTCGCGGCGAGGTAGGACCCGAAACAGTTCTCGATCTCGTCGTAGTTCAAGAAACCGATGAGCCGGTACATCGACGCGCTGATTTCTGGACAACCCATTTGCGCCCGAGAATCGGCATTAATTTCTTTGTTTACACACCAGACGAATTCGAAAATCCAATAGGTGGCGATCGTATGATTCACGAAGCTGCCAATAACGGAGAAAGGGTCCACGGATAGACACCCCATGACCGCAAAAGACCCATCAATAAGCTGGCTCGCACAGGCCACCGCAGATCTCGAAGCCGCCGAAGCGAACGCCGGGCAAGACCGCCACGCACTGGCATGCTTTCTCTGCCACGAATCGGCTGCTAAAGCCGTAAAAGGATTCCTCTATAAACAGGGCGCCGAAATGGTTTGGGGAGATCATCTTTCTGATCTTTGCGAAGATGCAATGGCGTTCGACCCGTCGTTCGATTTCGTAAAATCGGTCGGAGCGTTGCTCGATAAACACCATCTCGCAGCGAGAAACCCCGACGCAATTGCCGGAGCGATTCCCGCCGAGGTCTACGATTCGATCGACTCAGCACACGCCATAGAAATCGCTACCGAAGTGCTGGCTACAGTCCGTCAGAAACTTTCAGGCGAATAACCCACGCCAACGGCCAATTAGCTAACCACGCGCCCATTCAATAGCGGCGGCCTGCATGGCATTAACGCCAGTTTTGAACTCGCTGAAGTCGATTCCGTAGTTCCAGTCGGTCCATAACTCGTCGCTCACGACCAACGTGTTGCAAACGCTCACACCTCGGTGCTCTGCGACCCGGTACATCGCCGAAGTCTCCATATCGATGCCCAGAATACCTGCTTCTGCGTGGCGTGAAATATCGTCGGTCAACTCACGGTAAAATCCGTCAGTGGTCCACCAATCGCCGGAAGCCGAACGACCGCCGTGCTTTTGCACCAACTCCGTCATCTCAGAAATCATCGCCTGGTCGCCACTCGGTGGCACGCCCTTGGCGTTCGGATAGTGCCCAGACGTCCCTTCGTCGATCACCTGAACAGCATTCGGTATCAGCACATCGCCAACGGGATGATCTGGTTGAAGCCCACCGGAAGCACCAACGCCAACAAACGACTCAGCCCCACAAGCGATCAAATCTTCCATCAGCATGATCGTGCCAGCCGCCCCAACGGGAGCAAATGCCACTGTCACGCCACCCTGATCGTTATCGACCGTGCGCACCCAAAACGTGCTGCCGAACATCATCGAAGGTGTAGGCGTGGCGTCCAATGCATCTGCCATCAGCTCGCCCCACTTATCGGTCCAAGTAAGCAGAACTTTCTTCCCGACCCGAACATCGTCGAGCGACAGCCCCCGCGCCTTCATGCGATTACCAACAGCTTGCAGTGGAGTGAATCGTGGGTTAGACATAGTGATTCCGTTAGTTGGCCGAAAACGACCTAAAGCCCGAGCGGACCCTTGACCGCAGCCAAGTAGTCGGCAGCCCCTGCTTGCATAAATTTCGGTGCCGAGCTAACGATCCACTTGATCCCACGCTCGTGCCAGAAAAGCGTCTGCTCAGCCGTAACGCCCAGCGTACCCGTGTGCTTGCCAGCAGCCGTAATTCGCTCGTGCAGATCCTGAATAGAGTCGACAACTTTGTCGCTCATCGTCTGGCCTGGAATACCAAAGTTCACCGACAAATCGCCAGGTCCAAGAAAAATAGCGTCGGCGTTATCGGTCGCAATAATTTCGTCCGCGTTTTCGATGCCTTCGGGAGTTTCAATCTGGAGCGAAACGAACGTCTCTTCGTTCGATTCCTTGATGTACTCGGCCATGTCCTGAAGACCAAACCGAGCGTTCCGACCAGCAAACGCACCACGCTTGCCCATAGGCGGATACTTCACTGCGTCGACAACCTTTTTGCCATCCTCCGCATCGTTGATAAGCGGAATCATAACTCCGGCTGCACCGGCATCCATATATCGCTGAATATGCTGCTGCTCGTTAAGCCCAATGCGAAGAATCGCCGTCGTGCCAGAAAGCTCGGCTGCGCGAATCATGTGCTCAGCCGTTTCGAAGTCCATCGGCCCGTGTTCACAGTCGATGACAACGAAATCGAAACCCATCCATCCCATCGTCTCGACCATTGCGGGGGAAGGTAATCCCACGAACGGCCCGATGGTTGCTTTGCCGTCGTTTAGCTTCTGTTTCAGTGTGTTCTTATTCACCTGTATTGGCTCCGCATTGTTATTTGGCAATCTGGCAGAGAACGAGAATACTCGCCTGCGTGGCGTGTTGAAAGTCGAGTTCGGATCAATACCATGTTCGCGTGACCTCTCCCAACTCAAATCCAAGTTCCGAATCGCACCCGGTGTTCAGCCCCGCGTTCCAGTCCGTAAAAGAACTGCTCGAGCAGCAGATCCAAGACGGCCTTCATCCCGGCGCACAGATTTGCATTGCACAAAACGGCGTAACGCTTGCCGATTTCGCAGTGGGTGAAGCCGTAGTTGGCACCGGCATCCCGCTGACCAACAATTCGATAATGCCGCTATTTTCATCGGTAAAACCCATAACTGCCGTAGCACTCGGCATTTTGACCGAATCTGGCCGCCTTAATTTTGACGACCCCATCGCAACGCATATATCCGAATTCGCAGCTAACGGAAAATCGAATATCCAGATCAAGCACCTGATGAATCACACGTCGGGTCTTGCCGACGACGCGCTTGCCGACGGCGGTACTACAAGAAACGAAGTGATTACTCGTCTGAGCGATTCCGGCACCATCGACAACTGGATTCCCGGCGAGCGTTCGGCATACAACCCAACCGCCGGCTGGCACATTCTTGGCGAAGTGATCGAACGAGCAAGCGGTACCGACTTCGAGTCGTTTGTGCAGAGCTTCATGCTCGACCCGTTGGAAATGACCAGCACTTACCCAAACGTCGATCCCGAACTTGCCCAACAGCTAGGCGACCAGCGTGCCGTCATGCACGATTCACGCCGCAGACCAAATACGATTAACCCTGCCTACACCCCGGATCATCTGGGTCGATTCGTGCGCCCCGGCAGCAGCTTTCACGGTCCGGCTCACGACATGGTCAAGTTCTACTCGATGCTGCTCAACGGCGGCGAAACCCAAAACGGCGATCAAATAATTTCGCCAGAAACCGTTACAGCTCTCACATCACGTCAGCAACACGGGCTGCTCGACGAAACGTTCGGTGTCGTGATGGATCGTGGTCTTGGATTCTTCGTCGATAGCCAACGCCACAGTCCCGCGGTTCCGTACGGCTACGGCTCGGCAGCTTCATCGCGAACGTTCGGGCACGGCGGCAAGGAATCCTCAACCGGATTCGCCGACCCTGAAAAGCAGTTGGCAGTCTCGCTGATTTTCAATGGAATGCCCGGCGAACCGAAACACGATCGTCGGCTAAAGCGAGTGCTGGCCGCAGCGTACGAAGCGATCGACAACGACTAGCATTTCACCGTTTGAAGTTTCCTGGCATTGAAGTTTTCTCATCGGGAAAATTTTTGGTCACCAGCCGACGGACTTAGTCTGCTGAATTCCTGTGAGTCTGGCGACGGCCAGTCCTAGCCCTTAAAAACGCTCTCAGGAATGTTGCCGTCGATAAGCAACCGCCGAACCCGCTTCAAAATAGCGTCGGCGATACGATGACCCGCCTGATCGGCCTTGATCACGCACCAGCGTGGATCGGTCTTCGACATCTCGAGATAACCCTTACGGATACTCTGGTGGAACTTCAAAGGCGCCTGCTCAAATCTGCGCTCGTTCTCGTTATCGACGCGACCTGCAGCAGCACCATCTCCACTAAACAAATCTGGCTTGTTAGAAACCCGCGCCAGACTCACTTTTGGGTCAAGATCAAGCAACACCGTTAGATGGGGCGTGAGTTCCGCCGTCGCAATATCATTCAACTGCTTGATCGTCTTCAGATCGCCGCCACGGGCGTAGCCCTGATAGGCCAACGTCGAGTCGATATATCGATCAAGAACCACTACTTTTCCACGGTCCAACGCTGGGCGAACCGTCTCGAACATCAGCTGCGCACGAGCCGCCTCAAATAACAACGTTTCTGCTAATGGTGATGATGAGTTAGTGCGCTTGATCCAACGACGAACATTGTTTCCAAGATCGGAACTGCCAGGTTCCTGTGCGTGAATCGTGTCGATTCCGAAGCTCTGGAGTTTGTGGAAAAGACGCTCCGACTGAGTCGATTTTCCAACGCCCTCGCCACCCTCGAAAGTAATCAGAAGACCGCCTTTAACCGTGCGTTTTTTCATACGCTCGCTGTCGGCTCCGAAGTCCATTTCTTCCTGCCCTTTAGCAGTCAAGTTGCGTTCCTCATTTTTGGCTGTGGTTGAGGCATGAAAACCGCCCCAGAATTATGGATTGAACCCTATCGCTTGCGGCGCCGGATTACAACGCGCCGTGACGGCTCTCTGCCCATGCTTGCCGATCCCAGATTATTGCGGGCGGCCAGGCCGTGTTGCAACCGACGAACATACGGTGGTTGCGACATCAGTTCGACCCGCTGTTCACCCGATACGATTCGGCTGATCGCTGCCTCGGTTTCTTTCAACGCTTCTCGTGAACGACCACTCTGAGTCGCCTCGTCGAGATCGCTATCAAGAACCCTGCTGGCGCTGACTTTTTCCTGGCTGAACCGCTTGAGGAACTGCCTGATCTGCTCTTTAGTTCCACGTCGTAAAACGTGAACCATAACGCCATCACGCTCGGCTTTTCGAATTGCTGTAGGTCGACGGCTATAGTGCGACTTTGTAGTTACAAATATTTCACCGGCGTCAGCGAAATCGACCACCTGCACTGGTGCGTCGGTCTCATCGACTACATCTGTGATAGCGGTCTTAGGAATTCCGAACGGAAATACCTTCGTCACGATCTGCTTTGGAGGCTCCGACGGTTCATCAAATTCACTGAGATCCAACTCAGATCGACCGTTGCCGTTGCCATTGGCGTTACGAGGCGCACGCTCTCGTCGTTCTCGCCCGCGATCACGTTCCGGATCACGACGTGGACGCCTTCGCCCAACCTCGTTTATCTCGAACGGAGCCGGCATGAACTCCGATTCCGTACCCGGCATCTCTTCGACTTCAGTTTCTACGCGGCCATCAGGCTGAAGTCGGCGCGCTTCTTGCGGAATCGATATGCCACGAAGCATCCGGTCGACAGCTGTGCCAACCTCCGGGTGAATCGCAACTGAATTGCGCTCTCGAATCTCAACAACAATATCGAACGTCGGATCATGCTTGCGTTCAAGAACAGTCTTCTGCGTACGTCGCCGGCGTGCTTCGATATCGCCAAGCGTTACGGTCTGCATACCGCCAACGAGGTCGGCGAGAGTCGGGTTAGATACAACGTTTGCCAGCGTGTTGCCGTGCGCGGTCGCAACCAGTTGAACTCCACGTTCAGCAATCGTTCGGGCCGCAAGCGCCTCAAGCTCAGTGCTCATCTCGTCGATGACAATAACTTCTGGCATGTGGTTCTCGACACCCTCGATCATCACATTGTGCTGCAGGCTGGTGTTCGCCACCTGCATGCGTCTAGCACGCCCGATAGCCGGATGCGGTACATCCCCGTCACCAGCGATTTCGTTCGAAGTATCTACAACCACAACACGCTTACCAGCTTCATCGGCGAGCACGCGGGCGGTCTCACGAAGAATCGTAGTCTTGCCAACTCCGGGTCGACCCAGAATCAGCACGCTCTTGCCTAATCGAATCAAATCTTCGATAAGCCGAACCGATCCGAACACAGCACGCCCAACTCTGCAAGTAAGGCCCACTGCTTCACCCGCGCGGTTTCGCATCACCGATATTCGGTGGAGCGTCCGTTCGATGCCAGCTCGATTGTCGTCACCGAAGTGACCGACATTTTCGACGACCTGGGCGATTTGCTCACGCGTTACTTCAACATCGCTGAGCACAACATTCTGGCCAGGGAACCGAGCCTCAGGGTTACGACCTAAATCTAAAATCACCTCAACAAGTTCGCCAATATCTTCACGCTTTCGCAGCGTCTCGGCGATTTCTTGCGGGAGTATGTCGATGAATGCATCGAGGTTGTCGACGATTTGTGCGTTGGGATCTGCCAGTTCGAATTTCTCCTTGCTTATCAACTTATTCAAAAAATACGATCAACTGATCGCAGCAAACGCTCTCGCTGCTTCTGCAACCGTTTGAGCCAGTGGCTTAACCATCACTTCATATTGCGCCTGTTCCTCGAACCCGAGCGTCACCAGTAAATGTGATAGCGCTGGCCGATATTCTGGCACAACGGTCGATACCGGTACATCTTTACTGTCTGCGAGCGCCGCCGCAACCAGGCCTGTAAGTTCTGAACCTGCGTCTGGAGCCCAGTTTAGGCTAAACGTGTGACCTGAGCGGGTCGAATTACGCTGAATGACAGCCCCGATTTCGCCAGCCGAAAGATCCAATATCCATTCAGATGCCTTGCGACCGAGCCGTTCCGTACCAGCCGTCCAATCCTGCGACGTCTGCCCAAGCTTCATGCGAATCTCAATGGGAGTTGTGATGTTGTGCATTCGGAACAGGGCTACATCATCGGCCCCTACTCGTGGACGCAGCTGTAGCGAGTGGTCGGGAATTCCAAGATTGGATATTGCAGTGTGAGCCGACTCCGACCGGTAAACGCTTTCACGGTAAATAGCCGTGTACCCGGCCTTTCTCGCGTCCTCGCTCACCCGACTGTTAGCCGGCACTCGTACGAAAACACGATGTGCACCAGCACCGCCCGCCGGAATCGCAATCTGCTCGAGTAGCTCAAGCGCCAGATCAGACTTCGAGTTGCGTAAATATAGCTCGGCAACTTCCCATGCCTGTGGACCTGAGCGTGGCCCAGCCTTCAGCACAGCGTCGATGCGACCACGGTGCGCTTCAACCCAACAGCTCTGCCATGCACGAGGCGATAGGGCAATGCTGGCGTACTTAACCGTTGGAAACCCGCCCGGTCCCCCACTAAGTGCACCAACTAAAGTGCACGTCTCACCCTGACCCGACGACTGGCTGAATTGCAGCAGTCCGGGCGAATCTGTTGGGTGAAGGTGGCGGATCATACTGTGCTTGGGGTTTCCTCCGTCAGTTGTAAATGGCTCATTCTCGAAGAATCCGTACGGGCTTCTTCTGCCAGTTCTACGAACAGTGCGTGCAGTCGGGTGTCTTCGGTTAGTTCGGGGTGGAATGATGTTGCGAGAACACGTCCACTCTTCACTGCAACTGCCTGCGCAGGTGTTCCATCTTCTTTTGCTGGAACACTTGCCAGTATATCTACGCCATTCCCAGTGTTCTGAACAATCGGCGCACGAATAAACACTGCCAGCATCGGATCGCCGTCGACGCCCTCGATCTCAAGCTCCGCCTCGAAGCTATCGACTTGCCGCCCGAAGTAATTTCGAGCGACACCGATGTCGATAAGGTTCAGCGGTGTTGGGTACGGATCGGCAAGCTCGCGAGCGATCACGATCATGCCAGCACACGTTCCCCAAAGCGCCATTCCCGACTCCACGTGCGAACGCAATTCATCAATGAATCCAAACATTCCAAGCAGCTTCACGATGGTCGTGCTTTCACCACCGGGGATGATCAAGCCATCGATTTCGGAAAGCTGTCGAACCTTCCGAATCTCTTTGGCGTTGATCCCGATCAGGCCGAGCATGTGTATGTGCTCGGCGAAATCGCCCTGTAGTGCAAGTACACCGATTCGAACATTACTCGAAGTTCGTGTGCTACCAGAATTCACGGAATTTCCGTTCAATCCACTTACCAGCCACGAGTCTGAAGCTGTTGATCTTCAGGAATCTTGCTGGCTTCGATTCCAGGCATAGCGTCGCCGAGTCCACGAGAGATTTCGGCAAGCATGTCGGGATCGTTGTAGTGAGTCGTCGCCCGAACAATGGCATCAGCCATCTTCGCCGGGTTGTCGCTCTTGAAGATTCCTGAACCGACAAACACACCCTCGACACCGATCTGCATAAGCAGCGCTGCGTCGGCGGGAGTTGCGATTCCACCAGCTGCGAAGTTCACAACCGGGAGCTTGCCCGTGCGTGCAACTTCAACAACGAGTTCATAAGGAGCCTGGTAGTCACGAGCAAGTGACATCAGCTCTTCAGTCGGAGCGTTCTGTATCGTGCGAATATCGGCAAAAATCTGGCGAGCGTGCGTCACAGCGTGAACAATGTCACCGGTACCGGCTTCACCCTTCGTGCGGATCATCGCTGCGCCTTCACCAATACGGCGAAGTGCCTCACCAATGTTTCGTGCGCCACAAACGTAAGGCATTTTGTACTGCCATTTGTCGATGTGGTAAGCATTGTCTGCAGGCGTAAGAACTTCCGATTCGTCACAGTAGTCGACGCCGAGAGCCTCGAGGATTTGGGCCTCAACAAAGTGACCGATTCGAGCCTTCGCCATTACTGGAATGGAAACGGCATCAATAATGCCTGAAATGAGGTCGGGGTCGGACATTCGTGCCACTCCGCCATCACGACGGATGTCTGAAGGAACGCGTTCTAGTGCCATTACGGAAACAGCACCGGCGTCTTCAGCGATCTTCGCCTGGTCGGGAGTTACGACGTCCATGATGACGCCGCCCTTGAGCATCTGGGCCAATCCGCCCTTTACTCGCCAGTCGCCCACTTCGGGCTTTGACATTTCTTTCCACCGCTGGGCGCCTGCGCCATTGCCAGTAGATACGGGAGTAGTTGCCATTTTTATATGGTCCTTCCGGCTTTTTGAGGTCAATCCCGTTTTTGTGTTGGGAGACCTGGTGATATGTGATCGCGACACCGAACCCGCGTCACACCTTTGCGCCATCCTGACGCATTACCCGTAATTATACGCCCGCGTACGCGATAAGGCTGGATATTGAGGAGAACGAAATGACCAGTTGAAGTTAATCGCCCCCCCCGACCAAGCACGAACGCTTGATCGAGGGCTACCCGGTGATGACGACGACGGGGTGCAACCAATCGACCTCATCCAACAGATCTAGTAGACGATCGTTCCGGAGAGTGTGTTGACCGACGGAGCCCCGGGAGGGGCAGTGAAGTCGATAACCGCAGTAACGTCGATCACGCCATCGGCTCCACTAAATCGTCCAGTGCCACCGGTAACGTTGTAAAGGTGGCCCGATCAAATCGGACCCTGCGCCGGCGAAATCATATAACGATACGCCCAAGCGTTGGTGTGAATGAACGCATCGTAACGACGTGAACGCGAAAAGCCCGCAGCGATCACTCGCTACGGGCTTCTGAAATCATCCAAATGAGAACCGAGGTCTACAGACCCTTTTCAACCATGACGTTGGCAAGGTCGGCAGTTCGTGAGGAATAGCCCCACTCGTTGTCGTACCAACCGACTACCTTTACGAATCCACCACCAACAGCCGAAGTTGCCAGTGAGTCGATCGTGCAAGAGTTCGGGTTGCCAATGTAGTCGACAGAAACCAACGGCTCGTCGGAGTAGCCGAGAATGCCGTGCAGCGAGCCGTCCATCGAAGCCTGTCGGTAGGCCTCGTTCACATCTTCAAGCGATGCATTGCTCTCAAGTTTCACTGTAAGGTCGGTAACCGATCCGGTGATGACCGGCACACGGTAAGCCATTCCATCGATCTTGCCCTTGAGTTCCGGAATAACCAGAGTCACAGCCTTGGCTGCACCGGTCGTTGTCGGAATGATGCTGTTGGCGGCTGCACGTGCTCGACGAAGATCTTCGTGAACCTGGTCAAGAATTTTCTGGTCGTTGGTGTAGGCGTGAATTGTCGACATCAATGCGCTCTCGATGCCGAAGCTATCGTGAAGAACCTTGGCCATCGGGGCCACACAGTTGGTCGTGCAAGAAGCGTTCGAAACAACGTTATGAGCTGAAGGATCGTACTGGCTGTCGTTAACACCGAGCACAATCGTGAGATCTTCGTTCTTGGCAGGAGCCGAAATAATGACCTTCTTGGCACCACCGTTAAGGTGACCCGCAGCCTTGGTGGCATCGGTGAAGAATCCGGTCGACTCGATGACGATTTCGACGCCCTCATCGCCCCAGTTGATTGCGGAAGGATCACGTTCCGAGAAGGACGTGATCTTGCGGCCGTCGATAACCAGAGCGCCATCCTCCGCCTCAACCGTGCCCGAGTATCGACCGTATGTGGAGTCGAACTTGAACAGGTGAGCGTTCGTCGCTGCGTCACCCAAATCGTTGATCGCTACAACTTCAAGCGTGTCGGGGTGTCGTTCCTGAATCGTTCGGAATACCTGACGACCAATTCGCCCGAAACCGTTAATTCCAATCTTCGTCTTTGCCATTTACTTGCCCGTTCCTCTACTGCTCGTACTAACTAACTTGTTCTGAATAAATAATTTCGCTACTAATTAGGTAGCACGCGCTTACCGGCGTATTGTGCCTTACTTCCGAGAAGCTCTTCGATTCGAAGAAGTCGGTTGTACTTGGCGATTCGCTCGCTGCGTGCCGGAGCACCGGTCTTGATCTGCCCAGCTGAAGTTCCAACTGCAAGATCAGCAATGGAAGTATCTTCAGTCTCGCCCGAACGGTGACTAATGACAACGCCGAAGTTGGCGTTCTGTGCAATCGCCACAGTATCGAGTGTCTCCGAAACACTGCCGACCTGGTTCAACTTTACGAGAACTGCGTTACCGGCCTTCGTGTCGATTCCCTGCTGCACGTACCGAGCCTGCGTTACGTAAAGATCGTCACCAACGAGTTGGATGCTATCGCCGGACCTTGCGGTCTGAACTTCCCATCCTGACCAGTCGTCTTCGGCAAGCCCGTCCTCAACCGAATAGATCGGGAAGTCCTTAGCGAGCGTTGCGTACTCTTCGACCATCTCTTCGCTGGAAAGCTTTCGGCTCTCTCGTGAAAGATCGTAAATGCCGTCAACGTAGAACTCGGATGAAGCAGGGTCGAGTGCGATGTACACATCTTCACCAGGCTTGTATCCGGCGCCTTCGATAGCGGCCGTAGCGTACACAAGCGCCTGACGGTTAGTCAGACCCTGAGGTGCGAATCCGCCCTCATCACCAACGGTTGTTGCGTGGCCGTCGGCGTGAAGCTTCTTCTGCAACCACTGGTACATCTCAGCACCGCAGCGCAATGCTTCGGAGAACGAGTCGATGCCCACCGGAACAACCATGAATTCCTGAAAATCGGTCGAGCCCATCGCGTGAGCACCACCGTTGAGAACGTTGAACATCGGTACTGGAAGCTCTACGGGAGAGTCGTTTCCTGCGAGTTCAGCGATGTGCTGGAACACTTCTTTGCCTGAACTAACTGCACCGGCTCGCAATGCTGCCAGTGAAATAGCGAGAATAGCGTTTGCGCCGACTCGACCTTTATTAGGAGTACCGTCGAGGTCGATCATCACCTGATCAACGGCTCGCTGATCGGTTGCTTGAAGCCCAACAACGGCTTTTCCAAGCTCGCCGTTTACTGCGCCAACAGCTTTAAGAACACCCTTGCCGCCGAAACGATTGGCATCAGCATCTCGAAGCTCAACGGCCTCTCGGCTTCCGGTGCTGGCTCCCGAAGGAACCGCAGCTGAAGCGGCTGTTCCGTCATCAAGAACGACAGTGGCGCCAACCGTTGGGTTGCCGCGTGAGTCGAGGATTTCGTGTCCGATTACCGATGTGATTTTTGCCATGTGAGTTTCTTTGTTCGTTATTTTCTTGGGCTAGCCGTGCTGCCAAATCAGGCAAGGAGAGTTACAAATAATTCTAGAGACCGAGCGCCGTTCGCTGGGCCGAGAGTAGATTTTCGATTCCTGCTTCGCCAAGCACCAACATCTCGTCGAGCTGTGATCGGGTAAACGTGGCTTCCTCGCCCGTTCCCTGAAGCTCTACGAACTCACCACTACCGGTCATAACAATGTTCATGTCGACGTCGGCAGCTGAATCTTCGTTGTAGTCGAGATCGAGCACGGCAGCGCCGTCGACGATGCCAACGCTAATAGCAGCGATCGAATCCTTCAATGGAATCGATTCAATTGTCCCGGCTTCGACCAATCCCGATAAACCTTGGTGAAGTGCAACGTATGCACCGGTTATCGAAGCTGTACGTGTGCCGCCATCGGCACGTAGTACATCACAGTCCAACGTGATCGAAATTTCACCAAGTGCAGAAAGATCGGTCACCGAACGCAACGCTCGCCCGATCAAACGCTGAATTTCCTGAGTACGACCGCCAACTTTGCTTCGTTCACGTCGAACCCGCTCACGAGTCGATCGCGGAAGCATCGAATACTCGGCTGTCACCCATCCGGTGCCCTTGCCACGCATCCAGGGCGGAACTCTGGTTTCTACTGTCGCTGCGCACATCACTATGGTGTTTCCGGTTTCGATAAGCGCCGAGCCTTCGGCATCGGGCACGTAGCCGGGAGTGATTTTGATCGGGCGTTGTTCCGATAATGTGCGGTTGCCTGAACGAACGAGAGTAGTTTGCGTCAAATTGAAGGTTCCTTTGGTGAATCAACCAACGATTTTATCAGCGAATTCGCCAAACCTATGAAGGAAATCGTAGAGATTTTGTAAACATTGTTTAACGAACGGGGCGTGTCGAGGCAAATATTCGGCCTAGAAAGCTCCTTGTGGGGGGCAATTCAGGCGATATTCGGTTATCGTTGACGGCGCAAAAATATGTCAAAAAACGAACGTGCCAATGACCTGAAACGGTCGAAACGGCAACAACGGAAAAGGTACTGGCGAAAATGCGAATAGCGGTAATGGGTGCAGGAGCAGTGGGCGGATACTTCGGCGGCGTGCTCGCAAATCAAGGCGAAGACGTTGTGCTCATAGCTCGAGGTGCACATGGCGACGCGATCGCGAAGAACGGCCTGCAGGTCGATAGCCACTGGGGCAACTTCAATGTGAAGGTCGAAGTAACCGACGACCCATCTACGGTGGGCGAAGTTGATCTCATTCTCCACTGCATCAAGTTGTATTCCAATGCTGAAGCCTTTCCGACAATGAAGGGCATGATCGGCGACAACACCACGATTCTCACGATTCAAAACGGTGCCACAGCGGGGTCGATCCTTAGTGAAGAGTTCGGCGAAAAACACGTTCTTCAGGGTGCGACCTACATCGAAACCGGCATCGCCGGCCCCGGTCACATTCACCAGAGCGGTTCGACTGCAATGATCGAATTTGGCGAAACCGACGGATCACAGACCGAGCGGGTAGAAGCCATCCGTAAACTTCTTGAACGTGAAGGAATTCAGGTCAAAGTCAGCAGCAACATCGTCGATACGTTGTGGACCAAGATGGTCGCCGTCGGTGCGATCGGATCTGTAATGGCAGCTTCCCGTGCGTCATTCGTCGAGATTCTCGCAAGCCCGACCGGTGAACAAACCGTTCGGACAACGATGGAAGAAATCGTAGCGGTAGGGCAGTCGCAGGGAGTGAACTTCCCACCTCGTTGCGTCGAAGCGAAAATGGCCGACGCTATTGGCGAAGCGGAAGAAACGCAAGCCTCGCTTCAGTACGATCTCGACAACGGCAAGCCACTCGAGCTCGACGATATTCTTGGTGCGGTCGTGAAAATCGGACGTGAAGCGGGAATTCCAGTTCCGTCGAGTGCAGCACTGGTAACGGTTCTAGATAAATTCAAACAAGGTTCGTAGCCACTTCAGCTGATTCCATCAACTGCCACTAATTGGAGAAAACCGTGACAACCGCACACGTAATTTCAGATGAGACACTCGCCAAGTTGGGCGAACTACCAACTCAAACGTTGATCGACGGGCTGTGGATCGAGAACTGGCCGCAGGCGATGATCCATGGCGCACGGCCAATATTCCCAGGTCAGAAGATGGTCGGCAGAGCAGTAACGCTTCGATTCGTTCCTCATCGGCCCGACATTCTGGCCGACAAGCCGAAGGCAGAAGAGTCGCCCGAGTACGTTGCATTCGAATTGTGTGGTCCTAACGAGGTGCTTGTTGCTTCAGCAGTAGGCCCGTGGGAGTCGGTTGGTGGCGATATCAAGTTCTACCGTTTGGCTCAGCTCAAGGTTGGCGGTTTGGTAACCGATGGCTCAGTACGAGACACGGCTGAACTGAAGGACTACGGCTTCCCTGTATTCGCTCATTCGTCCACAGCGAAGCAAGGACCTGCCGTGATGCAGCCATGGGGTGTGAACGATGTAATTAACGTTGGCGGCGTAGTCGTCCGACCCGGCGATGCGATTATCGGCGATGATGACGGCGTGGTGGTTGTACCGGCGGCGATGGCTGAACGAGTACTCGAAATCGCAGCCGAACGTGAAGAGGTCGAAGTCGTAATCAAGAAGGAACTTCGCAAAAAACCCGGATCACCCGGCAAGTACTACCCCTTCAACGACAATACCTGGAAGCTCTTCGAAGAATATAAATCCCGCGGCGAAGCGTAAGCCGGCAACGGGTTATGTAACCCAAAGAGAACGAAAAAAGCCTGACCACAACTGGTCAGGCTTTTTATTCATCCACAAAAAGCGGCAAGCTGCCTGGCCAACCTACTCGGCGAGTGGTGACCCATCAGGCCGAAGCCCGCGCGCAGCCATGCGCTTGGCTCGTTGCTCGAAGTTGGCGCAGTCTTCACAAACACTCTCGGGAATAATATTCAGAGCCATGAGGATACCGAATATCCGGCAACCAAAGCAAAATCCGAACACTGCCTCGAGTGCTGCAGCGAAGATTAGGCCGCCAAGAACAATGTAGGCAATTCCATGAAGCCCGAAGCCAAGGGCAAGTACAGCCGCTGAAACGCTGAACCCAATGCCCATAGCAGCAGCAAATCGCTTCGGAGGCCCGGCAACCGGACGATAAGGAAGCCCGAACTTGGGAACGATAACTTTCGACGCCAGAATAGCGAGCGGGCTTATTCGTGGCCCCGCAGCAACTCGGGCGATAAACCCGAACGACAGCACGAGCGTTATCCACGGCTGATCAAGAAGGATTGTTGCGACAGCCATTATCACCACACCCGCTGCTACAACCCGAGCAACGCTCGAATTCATTGGGTGTGGAAAGCTAAAGAACTTGGGTTCTTGTTGAGTAATTGATGTCATGTTTGAATTTTTGTACTGAACTAATTACCGAAAAATAAAACCCCCCCGCTTTCGATTGGCGAGGGGTGGCGTTCGGGGCGTCTCGTGCGCGTCCCTAGGGTGCCCTCTCCTCAAGAGTGGTACAGCAACAGAGGCAGTCGGTGAGCGACTAGTGAAGAAATATCATTTCGCGTTCAGCGTAACTCCGAATGGAGTTAGTGCGCAATTACTTATTGCGATTCCAACTGAAACATCGCGTTTTTTTGTGTTCGGAAGGTTTGTAGTTGGTTTTCTAACAAAACTCCTACATACGTCCTATTTCACCCTCACACAGGCATGGTCTTATAGATATCAGACGGAAACGGAGCAGTTCAATTACTCGGCGAGTTCGCCAGTGTTGATAAGGGAAGGGCAAGCGTCGAGTAGACGATTTGTAGGCCTTCGGGCCGAACGGTCTCCTCATCCGTCTCGGCGGGGTCGGTCGTGGCATGTTTAATTTCACTGTCACGGGCGGCCCCGTCGAACTTTAAGATTTAGGCGTTGATGCTCCGGACGTGATTTGTCATTACGAGGAGGGACGATGTGGCAATCAGTGGCCAACAGGTGACAACTGTTCATCTCAGCCAGTCGCGTCACGGGCTCCCGAATCCCTTCTCCTAGGGAAGAAGGCTAGGCTGAGGGTGAAATCGTTGTCCGCACGCGCAATTTACGCCA
>Ga0209402_10000568_pt1 | contig 44081 bp, 50 predicted proteins | sample ArcticOcean_MG_C_3_FD_187437 | JGI IMG/M metagenome (GOLD analysis project Ga0209402, IMG submission 187437) | Marine microbial communities from western Arctic Ocean - ArcticOcean_MG_CB8_126 (SPAdes) (version 2) | ecosystem: Environmental > Aquatic > Marine > Oceanic | place: Arctic Ocean... | reverse complement strand
GTTGCTCATGTGATGATTGTGTAGCAATTGTAGCTGAATGAACAACTTTACTAACTATGGTTATGCTTGAAAGAAATATTAATAAAGTTATTAGAATCCATTTCATTTTCCTAAACTTCCTTTTTTTTTCTAAATTCTTTTTCATTTAGCTGGACAATTGTCTAGTATATAAAAACACACCCTATACTATGTATATCGGTTTTTTCAGGTTTTTACGACATTTTTTCTTCATTTATTTTCATTTATTTTTGACAATCGTTATATATCAATAACTTACATTTTATTTTTATTTTCAATTATAAACTTTTTTTTATTTTTACTAGACATTCCTAAATAATACTTAGGGGTCTAAGCATTATTTGATTACGCTTTTCATTCGCTAGTGAAATACGTGTCAGTTTTTTGGAAATTGAAAGGTGTGGTCTGGGAGGTGCCAAGGCTCTCCTAGGGGGTGGTACGAAATCAAATGAGGGGCACCGCCCCCCGAACATCGACATCTCTCTAGTCACTCTCTCGATGCAAGCGGGTACAACTGTCTAGACAACTGCCCCTCCCACTGCCCCTCCAACTGTCTAGACAACTGCCCCTCCAACTGTCTAGACAAACTGCCTCCCAAGATTGTGGATGGAAGTGCGGGGAGTGTGAAGGGGTTGTGCTACCAGCAACTGTCTAAGTGCCCGCATGCGCTCACATCCACTCACAAACTTTTTTGCAAGTTTCTCAATTAATCGCTTGACGGTTGGCAACCGTGCACTTAAGTTCAATTCACCAGCCCGGAGACAACCGGGAGGCCCGGTCCACAGGACAGCAGCGCCACACAAATCTCCGCCCCGGTTAGTAAGCCGAAAGCTGAGACGCCGGGGCGGGTCACGGAGCCTCAATGAGGTGCGATCCCGGTCCTGCCTAGCAGGGGAATAGTCGCGGTTGATACTGGCCGCCTGACGAGATCAAGGGGATCGAAACTATGACCACCGACACACTGACAGTGAAACAGGGCCGATCCTACTAAACCACGATCAACCCAACCCAACCCAACAAGGATACCAAGAACATGACATTAAAATTCAAAATGACTCGCAACGTAGACGGCGGCACGGCAGTTGTTAAAGCCGATTATAAGATCGTTCGGTTCTATCGTAACGACAAGCCGTGCCGGACAATTAAAGCCGGATTGACGCTGAAAGAAGCGCAAGCGCATTGCAGCGACGCGGCAACGTCCACGCCGGAATATTTCGACGGTTACGCGGACGCTTAAAGCCTTCAAACCTAGGGCGATTGTCGCGCCCTAGTCTTGAGTGCTTACCCAACGCAACCCAACAAGGAGACTACCAGATGAACATCTTAGACCGCATCGAAGCCCGCCTCCGCGAAAACAAGGGCGCCGTCAAACTTTACAAGACCGCGACCAGCGCAGAGAAGGTGGCCGAGAAGGAAGTGAAGAACCTGAACGACCGCCACGCCGACCGTGAGGATTGTCGTTGCGACTACATCATCACCTACGTCCCCAGTCAGGCCAAGTACACAATCATCTTCCACTTCACACCGTGGATTAGAGCGGCGGGCGGCACCTACCTTGGCTGGTTCGCCGAGCGCAACTTCTTCAGCATCTGATTAACCAGCCGGGGCTTCGGCTCCCGGCACCAACCGAGGAGACTACAACATGGCAACAAAAAGAGCGTTTTTTGCGGAAGCAGATCGCCTCGATGTGGAAGTCGACATTGGCGTTGATTTAGATGGCAGGTTCTTTCAAGCCTACGGCCCAGCCGGTAAACAATTTGTGGGGTCAGCCTGTCACACCACATTCCTCGGGATGATCGAAAAGGGCGTCACCCCAAATTGGAAATGGATGATCGCTGAAATTCAGCAAGACGAATGTCAAGACGGGGAAGAGTGTGACTACTGCCACCCCGAACACTAATCAACCGCCGGGGGCTTCGGCCCTCGGCAACCATGAACCAATGTCGCAAAGCTAAGCTCACACACCAAACACAAGGGACAGAACCAATGATCGACACAGCAAAATATACCGCTCACAAAAACCTTGGAAAATTCGAAGGTGAGACAAGCGCCACAGAATACTTTTGGGAGCTGGTAATGAATGGTGACGGTGAAAGCTGGTCTCCAGATACGGACGAAGCCGGTGAAGGAACATTGTTTGACGTGTTCACGGTAGACGCTGGCGAAGCCGAAACATGGCCAAATGAATTCCAGATTGGAGACACTGTGATTGTTTGGGAATGCCCCCAAGGTTTCGTCACCATGTGCGCCTATGGCACACGCAAAGCGGCAGAATGGCACGTCAACTATGGCACACGCAAAGCGGCAGAATGGCACGTCAATTCGTGGTTAGGCATTGCCCCAGAATTAGCGCCCAAATCATAACCACACATCAACACGAGGAAACAAAACCATGAAAATCAAACAGCTAGCACCAAACCAAACCGAACTCCACAAGGACGACGGCACGATTGTTTTCGTCTCATACGAGACACCTGTTGCAGCGTTCGTTGACGGCTTCAAATGGATACGCTCAGCCGAAAAATACAGCGTCACAACGTCTAGGCACGTCAACAAATGGCTGTCAGGTCTGAATGTCGAGACAGTGCCACAAGCGCAAATTGATGCGTTGATGCAAACCTAGACCACACTGATGAGGCTGACTGATAACCAGCCGAAACGCCCCATCGGGCGTCTGTGGAAATCAACCACTAACCCACTGGAGAATAAGAACATGACAAACGCAACCGAATGGGCTGAATCACTTATTCGCGCCGGGGCTGACCTAGACGCCGTTAATCGCGAGTTAGACGCCGTGTTTTTCGGGCCGGAACCGGAAAAGAAGGCCGCCGTGCGCTCAGAATTTACGCGCCTTACCCTTGCCAACATGGAAGTTGCAAAGCGTGGCCGCGCACAATATGCGGGTTGGGTCGGGAGATAACAGCCTAAACCACGAGAACCTGCCCGGTTTAGCGCCGGGTAGCCTCGCGCGGTTTGCGCGTAATCAATCAACGGGAGACTAAAATTATGACAACTTTTGAAATATACACAGAATGCATAGAATGCCGAGGCATTGGGCGGGCAGAGTATCAAACAGCTGCCGACGATTTTCAAGACGAGGTCTGTGACAACTGCCAAGGTGTTGGTCTGGTCAATTTCGTTGAGGACTTTGAAACCAGCGACGATGCAAAAACAGCTTACGCTATCGAGTATATTCGCGCTATCGATTATGGGGGGCAGGATGGATGAACTTGAACTGTTAATCGTGAGTTGGTTAGTAATTTTCCTTATCTTCGTGATTAGACTGCTTTGGTGGTAGCTAACATCGTCACTAAGGGGGTAAAGAGCCTCACTGGTAGCTTTGAGCATAGCCGAGGTATGTCAGGCTACCCCTTTAGAGAGAAGGGCACTCAGCGGGCAGTACAGCAGGTTGTTTTTAGAAAATAAAAAGTGGGGTGGAGTATGGTTGAGAAATCTAAAAAATTGCCATTTATTTTGCCATGCGAAATTGTCGAACTAGTTGAGGAATGGCACAATGGCATCGAGCAACCCAAATTCTTAGGGTTGGTTTACAAGTCGAAGAAGGCCGCTTTACAATCATTAAGAATTTGGGGGGAGGTTGCAAAGGTTGAGTTAGTGACACCTTACATGATCGTACTGAAAATTGAAGAGGTTTGGTAAATGAACAAAGTGTTGCAAATATGCACCACTGATAATTTAATTAATTTAATTTCAGAAAAAATGTCGTAAAAACCTGAAAAAAGAGGTATACACAGTAGTAGTAGCTAGGAACTACTAGAAAGTTGAAGTATAACTAAAAGGTCTAAGATTGGTGGTTGGTGACCACCCTTCAAATGTTAGCTAGAAACGGTAAGGAGAATACGATGTCGCTAAACTGGTCAGAAGATCAAGCTAAAGAAATTATGAGTGAATATTCAGACCTTGTTTTTCACGGTTCTGTCCCACATCTTAACCCTACGCAGCAAGCCCTGCTAATCCCCTTGATCGCGAACGCTCTCTGCGCTGAGAGGGAACGCGCAGCTAAGATTGTGGAAGTTGCCTCTTCCGCCGCTAGGTTTGGGTGGACTGCTATGGCCGTTAAGTTGGATTTTATTGCTCAACAAATCAGGCGTAAAGATAACCGGTGGTCATACTCGTGATAAGTTTATCATTTTCAATCAGCAGTAAGTGGGTTGGATGGCGGTGGAGGAAGAGTTTGCCGATTTCTCTCTGCTGGTACCGAGAAGTCCGCTTAGGTTTTTTAATAGTTTCAGTGGAAGGGGACAGTGAGTGATGGGCGGGGAGTGTGTAGAGAAGATCCCACACGATTGTGGGTCATCTGATGGTCTTCAAGTTTTCATTTCAGATGGGGCCTATTCCGGGTTTTGCTTTGTCTGTAATACTTTCGTGGCAGACCCATACGGTGGACAACCTGTAGCTAAAAAGCATCCTGTGGTGGTAAAAACTCCTGCCCAGATACAGACAGAGCTAGACTTAATAGGGCAATACCCTTCGCGAGACTTGCACGACAGGCGTTTAAACAGTCAAACTCTAGACCACTTTGGGGTTAAAGTTGGACTCAGTGAGCAAGACGGGTCCACCATCACTTCTCACTTCTACCCATATACTGCTGAGAATAGGAGGGTGGTAGGGTATAAGTGCAGGATTGTCGAAGGTAAGGTGATGTTTACCATTGGTACAACCAAGACTGTTAATTTATTTGGTTGGGAACAAGCTATCACATCTGGCAGTAAACGTCTATACATCACAGAGGGTGAGCTAGACGCTCTGACAGTGTATCAAGTGTTACTGCGTAAGATTAAGGAGGGGCCGTCTCAGTACAGGTATCAGGTTCCAGCTGTAGTTAGTTTAGTCCATGGCGCAAGCAGTGCCAAGAAAGGGTTAACTGAAAATGCTACTTCCATTCGAAATCATTTCTCGGAGGTGGTTCTGGTATTTGATCAGGACGAAGCAGGAGAGAAGGCGACTTCTGATGCAATCAAAGCCTACCCTAAAGCCACATCTGTTGTGGTTCCGGGTAAAGATCCTAATGATTGCCTTGTGGCTGGTCACAAGGATGCACTATGGAAGGCGTTAGTCTTCCAAGCTGCTAAACCAAAGAATACTAGGGTTAAGAATTTCCTTGATTACATAGAGGATATCAAGAAACCTGTACCTAGGGGGCTAGATTTTCCCTTTGAGGGGCTGACAAAGCTGACACGAGGTTTACGTTATGGAGAGGTTTACTATGTAGGATCTGGAGTGAAGATGGGTAAGAGTGACCTACTCAACGCGCTAGTAGTCCACTTTATCGTAAAACACAAGATACATGTGTTAGTTGCAAAACCTGAAGAAGGATTAGTCTGGACGGCAAAGCACATGGCCGGTAAAGCGGTAGGATCTATAATGTACGACTCAGACATACCAATTGACCCTGTCGCAGTAGACAAGGCAGCTGAGTTAATCGAAGATAGGTTGCACATGGTAGAGCAGTATCAGGAGTTGTCTTGGAATGTTCTGAAGCAGGATATACTTGATGCTGTTCATGAAAATGGCGTAAAACTGGTGATGATAGACCCGATTACTAATTTAGTGCTGGGGATGCCAGCCAGCGATGCCAACACGATGCTTGGTGCTATTGCACAAGACGCTGCGATGCTTGCTAAAGATCAAAACATATCTATCTGGTTCTTTGCCCACCTCAATGCACCCAAAGTCGGGGAACCACATGAACGTGGCGGCACCGTCTACTCACATCAGTTTAGTGGTTCGAGGAGTATGATGCGGTCTACTCAATATATGTTGGGCCTTGAGGGGAACAAAGATCCCAATCTGCCTGAAGAGCAAAGAAATTTAAGGCAGTTAGTGATGTTAGAAGATAGGCAGTACGGAAGCAGTGGTGTAGTTTCTCTGTACTGGGACAAGAATACTGGTCTTTTCAATGAGATTAAGGAGTAGATGATGCCAATAACCACAGACCCGGAGTGGACTGAAGCTGCAAAACGCAGTGAAAAGCGGCGGTTAAAAGATAAAGTTTACAGGGCGGTTGAGGATCACCACCGTAACAGCCTGTCTCAGTTGATAGGGTTGGCCTACACCTCTTTACAAAACCATGCAGATGCTGAAGAAGCAGTACAGGATGCCTATGTAAGAGCTTTATCTTATTGGGGAAGCTATGATTATGAGCTTGGAATGCAGAAGTGGTACCTTCAGATATTGAGAAATTGTATTGCCAATAAGTGGAATGAGATCAACAGAGATGGGATGGTAGTGGAATACGATGCTAAGAAAGATAATCGACTAGCGAATGAGAGCGGTTTGAGCAGATACCAACAATCTTTTATAATGGAAACCATAAGTGATTTGCCTGACAGCCACAAGCGGGTAATAGAACTTTACCTCCATCATGGGATGACCCGCCTAGAGATCTCTGAACTAGTCCCTGAAAACGTAAGGAATGTGGATAAGATCATTGAGCGGTTTACTGACAACCTCAAAGGTGAGGGGTTGGAAGAAGAATGAAAGCAGTAGTTTTTGACCTTGAGGCTAACGGCTTATTACCTGATGCTACCAAGGTCTGGTGTGGGGTTGTCAAAGACCTGAGCACCAAGGAGGTGTTAACTTTTGCACCAAGTAAGCTTAAGCATCTCCTTAAATTCTTAGACACATGTGACATAATTGTCACACATGGAGGTACTGCGTATGATTGGCCGCTACTTTATAAGCTCTACGGATACAACTACGAGGGGAGGAAGATCGACACTTTACTTATCAGTAGGCTACAGCGTCCCGCCCGGACTTTGCCTGTCCATTGTGGAAATAGAAGGGCTGGACCACATAGTGTTGAAGCTTGGGGATGGCGAGTCGGTATGGGTAAAGTTGAAGTTGCCATCGAAGAGTGGGAGACGTACTCCCCTCTCATTCTTGAGAGATGTGCTGTGGATGTGGAAATACAGCATAAAATCCTGACAGCCCTCCAGAATGAAGCTGAAGGGGAAGGCTGGGGTAGAGCTATCAAAGCTACTGGTCAACTCTTCGCCAACCTCCAGCAACAATCTGAGTACGGCTGGACAGTGGATGTGCCCCACCTAGAGAATAGCATTGTACAACTGACAAAGTGGATAGATAAGATAGATGAAAAAACCGAGCCATACTTGCCATTTCTATGCGAACCCAAGGAACACAAGGTCAAAGGTGTTTATGGTTACATCAAGAAACCATTCAAGAAAGACGGAACTCTTAGTGTTGCGTCGGAGCGTAGTGTTTCTGCTGGCCTGTGTCATAGTTCTATCTCTGGTCCATTTTCTAGAGTAGAGTTTAGGAAAGTAGATGTCAGTCTGACTCAGGAAATTAAGAAATTTCTACTGGATCAGGGGTGGCAGCCAGCTGCTTATAATTATAATGATGAAGGTGAAAAGACGAGCCCCAAACTGAACAAGGAAGACCCCTTCACAGGCGTCCAAGGTGCCTTGGGTAGGCTAGTGGTACGGAGAGTTCAATGTAGGCACTGGCGGGCCGTTCTAGAGGGCTGGAGGGGCACTGTAAGAGAAGACGGTCGTATGCCATCAGTGGTCACAGGTTTAACCGTCACTGCAAGGGCTCGGCATAAGGGGTTGGTCAATGTGCCAAGACCTTCCTCTTTTTTCGGCAAGCAGATCAGAAGTTGCTTTGTGGCCAAGGAGGGTTGGGTACTGGTAGGGGCGGATGCTGCCAGTTGTCAGATGCGGATGCTCTGCGAAAGAATGGGAGACCCTGCCTACACCAAGGCTGTACTGTCGGAGGACCACCATGAAGTAAACAGGATAGCTGCCGGGTTAGAAAACAGAGACCAAGCTAAGACATTCTTCTACGCTCTGATCTTTGGCGCTGGAGACACGAAGATTGGGAAGATTGTAGGGGGTAGTCAAGCAGCTGGTAAAAGGCTTAAACAGAAGTTCTTTAACCAACTACCCAAGATGGAGGGGGTTGTCGAACATTTGTGCGAGGAGTGGAGAAGTCATGCACAACCTAGGAAGAGTGAGGCGTACCCCGGTGCTATAGAATATCGAAATGGTTGGATAAAAGGTTTGGATGATAGAAGGATCAGTTGTGATAGCGAGCATAAGGTGCTATGCTCTGCACTACAGAGCGATGAGGCAATCATGATGACCCATGCGTACAATGATATCTGCGAGGCACTGAGCAAGCGTTATAGGTACGGCGAGGACTACGGTGTGCTATGTTGGTACCATGACGAGGTTCAGGTTGAATGCAAACCTGAGATAGCTGAAGATGTAGGAGAAATCATGAGCAGTAGCATAACAACTGCTGCAGAACAACTAGGACTGGTAGTACCACAATCTGGTACATATAAGATAGGAAGCAACTGGAGTCTAACTCATTGATTCTTATCTTTAATGCATTAGAGAGCGCAGCGAGCGTTCTTCCTTCCTTCCACTTCTTGTGAGCGTCATAGGTGTTGTATATATGTCACATTAATAATCTAATTTATTTAATTTCAGAAAAAATGTCGTAAAAACCTGAAAAAACTGATATACATAGTAGTAGTAGAAGAGTTCTTAGGAGTTGTTTAGAAACCCACCAGACAAGGAAGATATAAGATATGACATTAAACGCTAAATCTACAGGAGACATTAGAAGCAAGTTCAACCCTCTAGAGTCTGGCACATATCCTGCTAGGTTGCTGAATGTTATTGACTGTGGACTACAAGCACAACGTCCATATCAAGGACAACTGAAGAAGCCACAGCCAGAGATCCTAGTGACCTACGAGTTAAACGATGAGTTTATGTCGGATGAAGCGGGTGATCCTGATGAAAGCAAACCTAGGCAGATCAGTGAGTATTTCCCATTCTATTCGTTAGGAGCGGAGCTTGCCAAGTCTACTAAACGCTATAACGCTCTTGATCCTACTGGCGAATTTGATGGGGATTGGACGAAGCTGATAGGTCTGCCAATCATGCTAACAATTGTCCAGTCGCCAGATCGAAAAGACCCAACCCGAATTTATGAAAACCCTACAGCCTTATCTACTATGCGTAGCAAAGATGTAGACAAATTGTCAGAGATGGTAGGAGTCAGTAAGTTATTCGACATTGATAAACCTGATATGGATGCGTTTAATGGGTTGGCACCATGGATGCAGAAGAAGATCGTAGCAAATCTAGAGTTTGAAGGGAGTGATTTACAGAAGTTGATTTCAGGGATTGAGATAGCTGATGTAGAAGATGTAGACACACCTGAGAGTAGCCTAGGAGATCTTGCCTACTGAGTTAGACAAAAGGTGGGGTTGCCAAAGGTGCCCCACCTGCTTTCCACCAGAAAGGATGCTATGAAGGCTCTCATAGACTACGATATTTTAAGATATGAAGTTTCATTTGCTGCTGAAGCATCTTGGAGGTACAGCAACCCAGAGCTAGGATCAGACGCCCTACCTCCTTGGGATTATGTGGAAGCTTGTCTGCACAATAAAGTGGATAAGATCCTAGAGGCCACCGGTGCCACTGATCTTACGATGTACATGACCAATGGCCCCACTTTCCGAGATCAAGTAGCTGTATCGAAACCTTACAAAGGAACGAGAACTAATGTAAAGCCATTTCACTTTAAGAACTTGTCTGTCTATGGCCCTACTACATGGGATTGTAAGGAGGAGCGCGGTCTCGAAGCAGATGACCTGATGGCTATCGAGCACACGAAAGATCCAGACAACACCGTAATCTGTTCGAGGGATAAGGACTTGAGGCAGGTGCCCGGATGGCTTTATAGTTGGGAAGTAGGGAGACAAGCTGAGTTTGGCCCAACCTATATCGAAGAGGCGGGTTCCTTGGATTGGGACCAGAAGAAGAATAAGCTTATAGGGACGGGCTACTTATTCTTCTGTGCTCAGATGATTATGGGGGATAGCGCCGATAATATACCGGGGTTGCCCGGACAAGGCCCTAAAGCTGCTTGGACACTTCTGAACGGTTCTAGAAAACCTAAGATAATGCTAGGGACTATGCGCGATGCCTATTCATCTAGATACAAAGGAGACTATGACTGGAAGGACTATCTAAAAGAACAAGCCCAACTCTTGTGGTTGGTCAGAAGCTACAACCCAGACAATACACCTGATACACTTGCTTGGGAGTTGAAAGGACCATGAGCGGGGAAACGCTCATAAAGGCTAGGTTACCTTCTTTTGACAGCTTACAATATGTTGAGGAGTGGGGTGGTGTGATGTATATTACGACACTCTATGGAGTATACGTGATAGATCCTGATGGTGAACTAGAGTTGATAGATATCTTTACAGGAGGGCAAGTTGCCAGTTAGTAGGCCACGCAATAGCCAGACTTGGACAGAAGCTAGGTTTCATTCGTTCATCACTGGAGCCTTACGCGGCACCCTTCGTCGCTGGGGACCAATCCACAAAGTGAAGAAGAAGGCTAGCATCAAAAGAGGTTGGTACCGCTGTGCGGGGTACAAGTGTAAAGCTCACAAAGTGGAAGCTTCAGTTAAGGTAGGTGTGAAGAGGGTCAACAACATTCACGTTGATCATATTAGCCCTGTCGTTGAGCCAGTTGCTGGGTTTGTTAGCTGGGATGAGTATGTCAAAAGGATGTTCGTAGAGGAGGAAGGGTTGCAAATTCTTTGTAAATCGTGTCACGATCTTAAAACGAAAGATGAAAGGAAGTTGAGGACAAGGAAATGAAAACACTCCTACTGGACATTGAGACGTTCCCACACAAAGTCTACGTGTGGGGTTTATGGGATCAAAATGTAGGGTTGAACCAGATAGTTGAGGCAGGTTACACAGCCTGTTGGGCAGCTAAGTGGTTAGGCAGTAAGAAGATGCTGTTCAGCAAGCACACTGATAAAGATATGCTTATAAGAATGCATGAATTATTGGAAGAGGCAGATGCAGTCATACACTATAATGGTACGAGATTTGATATGCCAACCCTTAATGGGGAGTTTATCATTAATAACCTTAGCCGACCAAGCCCGTATAAGCAAATCGATTTACTTAAGACAGCTAGACGGCAGTTCAGACTTGCTAGTAACAAACTCGATTACGTTGCGACACATCTTGGATTAAGAAACAAAGAAAAGCACAAAGGTATGAGCTTGTGGACTGAGTGTATGGCAGGTGACGATAAAGCTTGGAAGCAGATGGAGAAGTATAACAAGAGGGACGTGACACTGCTTGAGGAAGTGTACAAGAAGTTGTTACCGTGGGTTGATGGGCATCCCAATCAGAGTATGTACGGCAGTTTAGACAAACCTAGGTGCACCAAATGTAATTCAGATAAGCTGCAGAAGAGAGGGTTTTATCAAACAGCTACTGCTATATACCAGAGGTTAAGATGTGGGGATTGCGGCAGTTGGATGCGAGAAAGGAAGAATATAGTGAATAAAAGTGGCATGGATAATGTTGTAACGGAGGTGAGATAATGGATGAAGATATAGAGTACGGCCCAAAGCAACCCTTCTCGAAAGAGCTACATCAGACTAAGTATAGGCAGAAAGGAGAAGACTTCAAGGAGTCCATGAGCCGACAGGCTAATGCTCAAAAGGATAGTGAGGAACACTATCATGCGTATCGACAGTTGATCCTAGAGATGAAATGGCTGCCGCCGGGTAGAGTCCAGAGTGCTATGGGTGCAGCGCGTAGAGTTACACCATACAACTGTTTCGTCTCTCGTAGAATACCTGATAGTATGGTAGGTATAATGGCAGCACTTGCAGAGGCTGCTGAAACAATGAGAATGGGAGGAGGTATTGGCTACGACTTCTCTACGCTTAGGCCCCGTGGTGATCACATTAAGTCGCTTGACTCTAAGTCTTCAGGATCACTCAGCTTCATGGGGATCTTTGATGCCTTATGTAAAACTATCTCATCCAGCGGTCATCGTCGTGGGGCTCAAATGGGTGTACTCCGCGTCGATCACCCGGACATAGAAGAGTTCGTCCACTCTAAACAAAACACAGACAAACTCTCACAGTTTAATATTAGTGTAGGTGTTACGGATCAGTTCATGCAGTGTGTAACTGATGATCTACCATTTGATTTGAAGTTTGAAGGGAGGGTGTACAAGACCATCAGTGCTGTTGAGTTGTGGGAGCAGATCATGCGAAGCACTTGGAACTGGGCTGATCCGGGTGTACTGTTCATTGATCGTATCAATGATATGAATAACCTGTACTATTGTGAGACTATTACGGCTACAAATCCATGTAAACAAGTTCCCTGCATGGCTTGAGGGGTGACCTTCATGACAAATACTCCGTGAATTGCTGGAAACCCTTACGGGCAATCAGCAGCCAAGCCTAGAAATAGGAAGGTTCAGAGACTACACGGTAACTCATTTAAATCACTTCATAGGAAATGATTATGGAAGCTAGTAGAGTAAAGAAGATATTGTTTGGTATTTTATTATCAGATGGAAGTTTAGAGCGTAACCATAAAAGGTTTGATCTATACTCAAAGCAGAAAGAGTATGCTGAGTATGTTCAAACTACGCTATCTAATCTAACACATAACAGGTTCTCTTTGAGAGAGGTGTTTGATGACCGGTTTGGTGTTACAGGTTATAGGGTGTGGTCTACTAAGTCTAAGTATCTATCTAAAACTTATGATATCTTCTACCCTAACAATGGACGTAAAGCTTTGTCTAAGTACATTGCAAACCGTTTAGATGCTGAAGCCTTTGCACATGTTTGGATGTGTGATGGCTACTTAGAACATGCTAAGAACCGTAAGATGGGGAAGGTGCAGAACATAGGATGGTTCTGTTTAGAAGCCTTTCCTAAAGAAGAACTCGAAGTCTTACAAGAGCGTTTAGCTGTCTTTGGCATTGGATCTTCATTGGTTAAGAAACCTTGGGGGTTTGGCTTTAGGATTAGGATTGGAGGAGAGAACTTACAAAAGTTTATCTCTTTAGTGTATCCTTTTATACTACCTTGCTTTCAATACAAAACAGTACTCTTCTATAAGCAGGAAAGTACAGCCTTAGAGTTACCAAGTGCGGAGCACTACGTTAGACTTTATAACGTAGTTGATGATATAGTCCGATACTCTGTGAAAGCAGAGTGAACTCCCTTTGGGGGAACAGCCTCTTCCGCCCTACGGTGCCTGTCTACTGGGCAGTCAAAACCTAGCAGCTTACATCATTGATGATGGTGTTTTGAATGGTGGCCGTAGGTTTGATTGGATTGCATTCACAGCTTCTATCCCTACAATTGTCAGGGCTATGGATAATGTTATTGATCGTGCTACCTACCCACTAACTGAACAGGAGTTTGAAGCTAAAGATAAGAGAAGGATGGGACTGGGTGTAGCTGGCTTGGCTAACGCAGCTGAAGCACTAGGCTACACCTACGGTGGAGTAGAAATGCTAGCATTCACCGAGAAGGTTATGAAGTTAATGTCTAATGAGGCGTACTTAGCCAGTGCTATGTTAGCTAAGGAGAAAGGTAGCTTTCCAGCGTACAGCGCTATGTACTCAAATAGCAAGTTCATACAAAGGTTGGACCCTCATGTACAAGAAGCTATTAAAGAGTTTGGGATCAGGAATAGCCATCTCACTTCTATTGCTCCTACTGGTACTATTAGTCTATGTGCTGATAACATCAGTAGCGGTATTGAGCCAGTCTGGTCTTATGAATACGACAGAATTGTCCAAACCTTTGACGGCCCTACTACAGTGACAGTGAAAGACTACGGATGGGATACTTGGGGGGTGAGGGGGAAGCTTGCTACTCAATGCACAGCTGAAGAGCATCTAGGTGTGTTGATAGCTTGCACCAAGTGGGTTGACAGTGCTGTGTCTAAGACATGCAACGTATCACCCGACATGCCTTGGGACTCCTTCAAACAAATCTATATGACTGCTTGGCAACATGGCTGTAAAGGTATTACAACTTTCAACCCCGGTGGTAAGAGGTATGGTATTCTAGAAACCCCTACGATAGATCAGATACAGGAGGAAGATGGAGGAGCTTGTTACTTCGACCCTGAGACTGGTCAAAAAGAATGCTCATGATGAACTGGGAAGAACATTTAGTATCGATCCAGCAGTTCGACAGTAAGTCTATCGATACGTTATTCTATAAGTCTTCAAGTCAGGTGGTGTCTGGTAAGAAGATCGCTATACTATTCTATGAGCCATCTACACGAACCTCTGCATCGTTCCAGTCAGCTGCGTTTGATCTTGGTGTTAATGTTATAATGATAAATGGTGTAAACTACTCTTCAGTCACAAAGGGGGAGGATTTATCAGATACAATACGAACGATAGGGGCTTACGTAGATCTTATAGTTCTTAGGCACCCTGACAATGATGCTGCTCTACGAGCTATGAAGTGTAGCTCGGTTCCTATCATTAACGCAGGGTGTGGCACTGGTGAGCATCCTACACAAGCATTATTGGATCTGTATACGATCAGAAAAGAGGTGGATACATCTAAGCCTTACACAGTTACATTCTTTGGTGACACGATCAACAGTCGCACAGTTAACTCACTTGTATGGCTGCTGGGGCATGATGACAACTGTACTATGCACACACCCAGCCCTCAATCACTTAAGAACTGGGCAGGTGAAACTGATATTCTATATGTCACTAGGCTTCAAAAGGAGAGGGGTAGTAAAGGCGATTATACAGTGACTATGTCACAACTTGAAGCACTACCTAAACATGCTGCTGTTATGCATCCGTTCCCCCGCAACCATGAGCTACCAAGGGAGTTTGACACTGACCCGCGTGCTGCATACTTCAGACAGATTACTAATGGTCTGACAATACGTAGACGCATACTAGAGGAGATGCTAGCATGGCGATAGTTCGCAGTGATGATTGGTACGCAGAGACAGGAGTGGGAGATAATATGCTTGAGTATAAGGATAAAAAGTTAGATCGTAACCCACCTGACTTAACAACCCCTGCTGATGCTAATTGGCATGATGGGTGGACAGACTATAAGATTGAAGATACTTTGAAAGAGGCGATACCAACTGAACATGGTTGGGCAGTTAATAATGAGACAGCTGAACAGTGGAACCAACGAATGTCTGACAAAGCAATTAAGGAGGTTCTAAAAGGGGCAACAGCTTTAGATAGTATCCGAGGTAAGCCTAAACCGATTGAAGATATTTTGAAAGAGGCAACACCTGCCTTAGAGAGGCAAGCAGGTGGTACACACTATAAGGATTTAGCGATACAGCCAGTAGAGTATTGTGTAAGGAATGGTCTAGGCATGTGTGAAAGTAATGTGGTTAAGTACGTTACTAGACATGCTCTCAAGGGTGGCAAGGAGGACATTCACAAGGCCATACATATGTTAGAGTTGTTGTTAGAACTTAAGTACTGAGTAGTGGACCCGGACACGTCCTTAAACTGTCCTATTTTTACGTCTACTCCATATTTTACGTACTATAAGATAGACCCTGTAAAGCACTAGCAACGCCCCACCTATCACAACTACCTCTTGGGCAGCTGTCGTGACATACTGTAGCCAGAGTGGTAAGCTAACTGCCCCAGTACCTATCGCTACATCTTGGGATATTGGAGGGGGTGTCATCCGATAAACCCCAGATCCCGTAGAGTCTTCATAGTCACTGGGGTATCATCAGGCATACATTTCGCTTTAGCTCTGCGTACCCCTTCTGCTACCTCTTCAGCTGAAGGGACAAACTCATTGCAGCAATAAGGGGTCACCCTCCCAGCCATCTCCGCTCTAAGTTGGTCCTCTGTTCCAGAGAACTTTTCATCAGCCTTCCGTTCAACTTGTTCACCATTCTCGTTATTAACAAATCTAGGGTCGTGCCAGACATAAAAATGCTTAGACTTATACTCTTTGTATTCCATTAGTGAACTCCTGTCCCGCCACCGCCGACAAACATATAATAGAGTGTCAAAGACGCACCACGCCGGTTTTCGATATAGATGGCATTGTTTGTATCGTCGACCGAGATAGTCAATTTTCCATTGGTACCTGTTGTCCCTGCCAAAACGCCTGTTGTAACTTCGAGGGTTCCAACCAAGGTGGCACCGATATCGGCACTAGAGGTCGTTTCTGCTTGCTGTGCAATGATGGAGATCTCGGGTGATTGCAGTCTAAAACCAACAATACCCCCTGTGTTGGGAACGCTAGTGCCAAACATCATAAGACTGTTGCTATCAAATGTAATGTCTGCGTCGTCTTGGTCAATGATATGAACGGCGTTGTCTGCAATGGTAATAGCCCCATCCGTAAAGAATGTCTGGGCGGATAGTTCGCCATTAGCGCCAAATGTTGCTGCAATTTGATCTTGGATATACACTCGAAGTATGTTCTCAGAACCAGTGAGAATGCCAATGCCAGTCTCGCCAGACGGCTCTGTTCCGAAATGGAGTCCGGGTCCGGCGACAACGGATCCGGCCACAGTTCTCTTCGGTATAACCAACTCTCCTGTTGAGCTATCGAATGTCGCTGCTGCCCCTACACCATTACTCCTTAACACTTGCCCGCTAGTACCTGTAGCGATATAGGCTGGGTTGCCATTAGCATCAATGCCTATCAGATTACCATCAGTACCTCCAGCCATCTTAGCTAGTGTCACAGAGTTATCTGCGTAGTCACCAGTGGCCAGCACTGCACTAACACCATCCACCCCTATAGCATCGAGTGCAGCAGCAGCTGTAACAGCCCCTGTACCACCTTTAGCAATTGAGACGGTTGGTAGGAGGTGTACATGATCATCTCTAGCGAATGCTCCAGCAGATCCAGCAGCAGCAGCTGTAAGGCTGACACCTAAAGGTGCAGTGTTACTAGCTGAAGTCGAAGTTGTTGTTACCTCTGCCCAAGATACGCCATTAAGATCTGTATCCATCTTAAGATAGGTGTCAGCTACAGGTATAGTATCGTCGCCAACAAAACCAACTGATGACCCGACTGGTATTAGGATAGCCCTGTCCAGTTGTTCTTGCAATTGCAAGATCATTATGGTTAGTTTGTCTAGAGCCACCTCTTGTGTATCTGCTGAGTATGGGCCTTGGGTAGTTAGATCAATTAGCTGCGTGTAAGGCAGCACTCTTTTGATAGTGATAGTCTCCGTAGAAGGTATAGGTGTTACTTCATCAGCTGGGTAGGTTATAGAACCTGTAGCTGGGTAGCTGGTTAACCCTACGCTGTACTTAGTTGCACCAGTACCTTCAGTCAGGGTAGTCTCTACACCAGTAGCTGTAACTGTATGTATCACTTCTATATCTGTTGAAGCGTAGATAACCATAGGACTAAATGAGAAGGTTGTGGCGACATCATTTCCGGGTAGTGCAGATGTTATCCTACTTGTGCTTGTAACCGTCATACTAAATTACCTTCTTCCTCAATGTCTTGATCCGTTCATTAGCCTCTGCGAGCCAGCCAGCATCGTCCCCCAAGACAGCCTCTCTAAGGCGGCTAGGTGTAACCTTAGCTTCTAGGTCGCGAATTTGATCCTGCAGTGTGGGGGCAGGTTTGACGTATTTAGCAGGGGTTACCCCGTCTGCCGTCATTCGTTTAAACACGCTGTTCTTAGGGTGAGCAGGGAAGGTCTTACGGATGCCGTCAACTACGGCACTAACTCCCCCATCTTCTTGGTACTCTGCGTTTTCAATTGTCATCGTGCGTCTCCTACCCAATCGTCGTGGTCCCGGTCACATCAAAATAGCCAGCGTCAATCGGGATCGTGATGTTTGTCGCAGAGGATATATCTGACCCCTTGACGTTATCCAAGTTCAGAGCGGCTGATACTTTTGTTAGGGTCATGCCTAGTTCCTCTCGTTCGCTGTCCAGTGAAACGTGATCCAGTCTCCGAGGTTCTGGTTAGTTCCTGATGTAGGTCGGATCGTAAAGCCCTTCGCGTCCGCCTCGACCAGCGTTATCGCAATCTCTGCGGTGTCTGTTTCGTTATCATAACTTCCGGCAGTACCTGCCGAGGGCGTGTAGATTGTTACGTCAGGCGTCGAACTTACGCGCAGTTGGACTGGGTAATTGACCCGGAAGTAGTTCTGGTTTGAGGTGTCTCGGACAATCATTCGGCTTTCTCTGCCGACATCAGTCACCGTCCCCGGCGTGACTCCCATGTCATACGACGACTGCCAGAACCGCTTGGCTAGGGACAACTCCTCCTCCGCTGTCCCGCTTTCAAACTCGGTAGCGATAGACCCGACTTCGACTTTTATGTTGGTGAGGCCCATGTAGTTGCCGGTGGCATCCGCTAGGTTTGTGCCAACGATGTGTCCGTCAGTCCCGCTAGTCTCCCAAGCGCCGCCACTGCTGGCGCGATCCGATCCGCCGTAAAGCTCGAACGATATGCTTGTGCTGCCGCCCGTACTGTTGTGGATCAGGTCCTGAGTATCATTCGTCGGCACGACGACGCTGACGCGCTCCCACGTATCTACTGCTGCCACGGTAAAGTCAGCGATGTACTGTTGCTGGACACTGCCGTTGTAGTTGGTGGCCCGAGCCGCTATGCCCACCTTGGCGGGGAAAGAAATACTGGACCCCGCCCCCTTCGACAGGATCACATCAAACGAAACCACGTACTCCTTCAGTCCACCGTTTGCCGCACGTAGATACCGCTGGACATCACCGTCCTCAAACGACTGGTTGATAAACGCGATCTCGGTGGACCCCGGCGATGCATCAGCAGTCGTACATTCGGTCTTCATCCACCAAGAGTTTCCGTCCACGCCTCCCGTATAAGTCCCCTGCGAAGATGACCATCTGGCCGACGCGCTGCCGAGGCTGTCCAGCCGGAACCGATCACAGGCCGTGAAACCCCTCGCCGTGGCACCAACCCCGGTCTGGTTGCCCATCTGGTTAATTCGCATGTCGCCGTTGTGCAGAAGATTTCTGCCGGGGACGACCATGTCGGGGACGACTTTTGTTAGGGTCATTCCGCAACACTCGCCTCGTAGGCTGCCACGACTGCATCGCTATGCATCGCCGCAACAATTGCTTGCACTTCTGCGCTCTCACCGGTCGCATCTTGGCCGGGCAGCACAACGTGTCTGCTGTAACTGCTACTGATCTCTACGTCATCGCGCTTGATAACAGTCGCTGTGCGGACTTGCACAATTCTGTGCTCACCCACAACTTCAATTTTGTCTTCAATCTGTTCTTCTGTTAATGCCATAGTTTTATCCTTTATGCCGCGACGTAGCTGCCGCTGATTTGCAAGTACACTGTGTCGCTGATATCCGCGAACGCGACGTTTTCACCAGCTGCCGTCGCCGGGTCTTTTACGCGCACTGAGATGTAAGAGGTGTTGTGGGCTTGATACATCATGATCGTTCCGGCGGTATTGCCCGTTAGGTCCATATCAGCGGCACCGTGGAACCAAGAACTCCATGTCGCTCTGTATTTAACATTGTTGGCACTCGCAAAAGGTAACCCCAGAATTGTAATATTTCCCGACTGCGTCCCTTTGTCGGTCAGCCGCAGCGTCGCGGTGCAATGAACGATACGGCCCACTTTGGTGTATTGACCGCTGGTGTAACTAGCGTTGTATGCGGCGTCCGAGCTAACGGTAGCCCCAGTCCCGATGGTCGGTGTCCAGTCGCCTTCTTCGTAGTCGTCGAGCAAGTTTGCGGCGGTGGCGGTTGTGACGCCGAGGTAGACGCCTTTGGCGGCGCTGCTGAACAGAAGGTTGCCGCCAGACAGGGTGAGCGCCGAGAAGCTCGGACTGTCGCCGGTCGCCACCCCTTGGTTCAGCGCCTTAACCGACGCGATGGCCGTCAGTTCGCTATCCATCAGAGCGCCAGCAGCCGTGACGTTCGTAGCATCCGTTACGTCGGCGCTGGCCTCGATGCCATCTAGCTTGCTGTGGTCAGCAGAGTCATACGCTTGAGTTGATGCTGCAACGTAACCCCATTCCGCCGCAGATATAGCCGCAGTTCCGATGTTGGCAAGCTGAGTGACTTCACCAGACGTTAGCGCCGCAACCCCGTTTGCCAGCGCAGCAGCGACATTGGTGGCATCCGTCACATCAGCAGCGGTTTCGATGCCGGATAACTTCGTTTCCTCTGCTGTGGTGTACTGTGCAGTAGGAGCAGTAACGCCGTTGAGGGTAGTGACAGTAGCAGCGGCGGGAGTACCCCCACCTAGTACGCCGTCCAGCGTTCCAGTGAAGCCGGTAGCAACAGCCTCTTGCCCAACTAGCCCGGCGAGGACATTCGTTGCGTCGGTTACGTCAGCAGATGCCTCGATGCCATCTAGTTTTGTTTCCTCTGCGCTGGTGTATTGCGCTGTTGGCGAAGTGACGCCGTTGATTGCGTCTGTCCAAGTCCCAGCCCAACGGACGCCGGTCGTTCCGAGGCTATCGGTGCTGTCGGCATCCGAGACGACGTTGCCGCCATGCGTCGTAACGCCAGCAATCGTGATGTTGGCGGGGAGGCCGACAGTGATTGTCTGTCCGCTTGCTGCGGTCTCGATCTCATTGGCTGTGCCAGCGACGGTAAACGTCTGGCTGTCTAGATCAACTGCGCCAGTGCCAGTACCGCCAGCAAAATCCAGATCAGAAGCCGTGACCTGCGCGTCCACGTAAGTCTTAATTGATTTGGCCGACGCAATCGTGTCGTCGCTGCCGCTGACCGAAGACAGGTCGGTATCTACTAGGCCGCTGGCAAATTTCGGGTATGTCACGGAGCCGTCAGCCGGGGTCTCAATGGCCCTCTGGCTCATGTGCATGACTTCCACATTGCCAGTGCCAGCCGGTGGCGCAGCCGAGAACGTCAGCGTTGTCCCTGATAGCGAGTAGGTGTTTTTCTGTTGGTAGACGCCGGAGATGTGGACATCGGTGTTGTTCTCGTCGCCGTTGGCCGGGGCAACCGAGAGCGTGAAGGCAGTCTGGCTTCCCGTGCCATTGAACAGGTCAACAGTCTGAGTCCCTGCATACGCTGCAGCTTCCGCAGCAGACGCAGCAGCAGCATCACGGTCATCTGGCGCGTTAGTCCCTGCAATCCAAGATACTCCCGCAAGATCTGAATCCATATTAAGGTAGTATCCAGCTACAGGTACAGGAGTATCACCATCAAACCCAACTGCTGAAACAGATGGTATTAGGATAGCCCTGTCCAGTTGTTCTTGCATCTGTAGAAGTAGAATAGTGCTCTTGTCTAAAGCTGTTTCTAACGTCTCAGGTAGGTAAGCTCCTTGATTTGTTAAGTCAGTTGTCTGGGTGATAGGTAACACCCGTTTAATAGTGAGAGTCTCAGTAAGAGGCATTGCAGTACCTAAAATTGAGGCTGGATATGTTATAGAGCCAGTGGCTGGGAAGACAGTGAAGTCTACACTGTAGTTACTTGTGCCAACACCTTCAGTTAATACAGTTGTCACGTCAGTAGCTGTAACTGTATGTAACACTTCTATATCTGTTGATGCATAGATTACCATTGGACTAAATGAGAAAGTTCTTGAGCTAGAATTCCCCACTAGTGCAGAAGTAATGCTAGTTGTGTCTGTTACTGTCATTCGTCTTCTCCAATCCCTCTTTGTTCTATGATCCAAGGAGAATACCCTAGCAGTAAGGCTAACCCTGTCTTAGTATCACCTTTAATTAACCTATCAAACCCTTTAACTTCATTCATAAACTGCTCTATAGGCACACCTGATACCATTCCCGCCAACTCCCCGCCATATTCAAGTGCCTTAACACCATCTATAAAGTCTTCCCATTCGATTGATGACCAATCTTCTTTTGCCATTTCTTTAGCAAATAAAGCTGCTGTTTTCATAAGTTGTAGAGGGTGTCTACCTTCCAGATCAAATCCTGTTTCCGGGTCATCTCTATAGGCTGTAGATAGTGCAGCGTTAGCTAATACTAAAGCATCTCCTAATAGGAATAGACCATTCCAACTACCTAGGATGCTAGCTTGTAACATATCTTCTTTATCATAATCAAAACCATTAGCAATAAAGCTAATCAAATTAGGGATGAAGAAGTGATATACAAAGAATCTCTTCATAAATTCTTTCTTAGTTATTCTGCCTTTACCCATCTCAGTAATGGCCCTAAGCTCTCCTCTAGCTATAGCATTAGCACCACTCATAAACTGAACTAACAATCTACCATAAGAACTACTGCGCTGTAGCTCACTTACTTTATCAGGATCTGTACTCTGTTGTGTATCATTTGATAGTTGTTCAAACTTCAAGATAGCATCTGGAGTCGACATACCCTGCTTCTCTAATGCTCTGATATGAGCATAACCACCAAAAGCAATAGCTCCAGCATCACCTAGCGTGATAGCTTTCATTACTACTTTAGTAAATGTAGGGTTCCTCCCCATAAAATTAAATATCTTATGACCTTGTTTGCTCTCAACTAGCTGCTGAAAATCATGATCCAGCTTAATACCTCTATTCTTAAAGAAGGTGCTATTCTCGTTTAAAAACTTAATAGCTTTCTTGGGATTTGCCAGAAACTCTGTCAATCCTTTTAAGAAGTCAGTCATCTTTACATTCTCACTGAAGGCTGAGAAAGATGCTAACTGCTTAAGACCAATCTGTGGCTTAAGCCCCAGCTGTGCAAAGCTGAAGTTACGCATCAACCCTACTAGTACATCTTCACCAGTCTGACTAACCATCACTCCTTTGTTAGCGAAGTACTCTATGTCTCTACGAATAGTATCATGCACAGGCTGGCTAGAAGTCTCCAAGATTCTTCTCATCACCTCGCTATTATTACCTGAGAACACTTTATTAATAAACTTGACCTTCTCAGCATACGCTATGAAATACTCCATCTCCATAAGATGTGTTTGCATCACTTCGAAGTCAGCTCTAACCTTAAGTCTTGAGTTGTTTTTAGTTCGTTGTTTCAAAGCTGATGGATTTATTAAGCCACGATAGAGAGCCCCCTTAAGGAACTCATCTTGACTGCCATCTTCACTAAGCCTACTGATAGGCACATACTGATCAACTTTAGGAAGGGTGACACCATACATACGTTGGTACACTTTGTTGATACGTTCATAGAACTCATTGTAAAATTCTTGTTGTGCTCTGATCATCTGCCAGTCCAGCTTATCCATTTGTGCCTTCATAGCATCATGGATTTGGGTAGTATATCCTTCATTCTGTGAGTCCATCGCCATAGCTCTGATGTCATCATTCTCCAACTCCATCACACGCTGTCGTAGTTGTGACTTAGTGAAGGGTTTACCATTAGCTCCTAGTACTTCTTTAATTTGACCATTGCTTATGATATTGCCATCCGCATCTACCGTATCAGCAAACGTGAATGACTGACCTAATGGCACAGATTCAGTAAAATCTTTTTGCTGTTGTTTTAGTATCTGCTGTTCACTAAGTCCAGTGTTCTTCATAAGTATTTCAGTGATACGTTGTACACTCCTACGTCTATTCTCTTCTGCTACTCTTGCTTCTCTGGTTAGAGATAGGACTGATTGTATCTCTTCAGCTAAGTTAGCATCACTTGTCGACATGATATCACCTAGCTTGTTCTTCCATACTCCACTAGGTCCTAACCACCATTTACCTTTCTTTTCTGACCAAGAAACTGCTAGTGTAGATCTAGCTTTAGTAGGCTCTTCCCCTATAGCCTTAATGAGATTAACTCGTGTACTCTCTTGCTGTATCTCTTCCTTGAATAGAACAGACTTACTCCTCTCTACACCTTGGTCAACAATATCACTAAGCCCTAACAATACACCTTCAACAAAGTCAGCGTTAGCTGTTGTAGGATTAGCTTTTAGAGTGAGAAGTGCATTGATGAGCCGTGCTTCTTCATCAAGCATGTCTGCGCTATCTAATGATTTAGCATCTGTATTAAGAACTAAAGAGAGACCGTCCCCATCCTTACCGCTTAACCTCTGTTCAAGGAGTAGGGAGGCATCGGCCTTCTTCATATTGAAGTGTTTGCTTAAGACAGTTATCAAATCAGTTGTCTTAGTATCTCTGAAGCCTGCCTTACCACGTAGAGCGTTAGTCGTACTATCAACTTTAGCTTTGTAACGTCCCAGTGTCTGCTTGATAGAAGAGATTATGTCAGCCTTACGCTGTCTATCCAACGCTTCCATAACTTTAACTTGAATGTCTGGTAGTTTCTTAGCTAGTACAGCACTGTCTGTAATCGTATCAATCTGCTTTAAGAACCTAGCTTGGTTCGGAGCATTCAGGCCACTCTTTGTAATGAGATTGCGTAGTGTCTTCTGAGACAGCTGTATATCTTTCTTAACTAAACTCTTAGCTTCAGTGAAAGCCTTGCGTGTTTCTCTCATACGAGTACGTTCAATAGCTACGCCTAGATCCAAGAGTCTACCAGCTTTCATCTTGATAGAGTCGCTACGCTGCGCCTTAAGTTTAGGTACTTTAGGTAAGGCCACTCTCTTCCCACCCTGACTAAGTAACCCTTCACCTTTCAACAAGGCATCTGGATCTGTGATACGGTTTCCGTTACCATTCCTAAGGAAAATCTGTACAGGTAAAGACTTAAGCCCTGCCTTCTTAGCAGCCATAGCCCTGTGTCTACCTTCATGCCCTACTACTTTCCATTGATTCTTGGTGATATTCCACTGTAGTGTGAGGAACGGTGGAGCAATAGGTTTGCCGTCTCTGATAGCCTCCTCTAAGAACTCTACTGACTCTCCCTTAACCTGCTCAGGTGCTATAGCTTCCGCCAGTTCTAGAAACTCATCAGGAGATAGGTCCCTAGTAGGTGTCTCTTCTCTGTTAGCCCCTTCAATCTGATTAGGAGTTATGCCTATAGCACCTTTCACTATCTTGAAGACAGACCTAGACTTCGTCACTTCATCAGGCTGGATAGCTTCATCGTTCTCAGGGCGTAGACCTGCCCTTCTATCAGGCAGCTGAGCTGCAGATATCTGTGCCTCAATATCACCTTGCTGCTCTATAGCCTTAGCTAGTTTATTCTCTATTGCTTTGGTAGGTTTACCTGCTTCCGTAGCTTCATCAATCTTTTCATGTAGTCTAGCTATCTCTTTATCTTTGAGAACCAAATCTTCATCAAGGACAACAGCCCTAGCTTCTTCTAGCAGTATGGATACACCGAGGTCATCTTGCTGAATCTTATCAAGCATTACATCCAGTTCAGCCATGATACCACTACGGCTAGCTCCTAACAGAATCTCTTCTAAATCAACAGACTCTCCCTTCTTGAAAGCAGCAAGCCACTTACTAACTCTAGCAGCCAGCACAGGCTCAATAGTCTTAGCCTTAATCCTAGCTTCAAGCATCTCCTCAAGCTTCTTCTTGTTCTCTAGTATCTCATCTTCAACCCTCTGAGAAGAAGGGAACCCTGCTTCAAACTCAATGTGTGTAGCAATAGACGAGTAGTTCTTATGCCCCATGAGGATGTTGGCTAAGTCATGCCCACTGATCCTAGCATTAGCCCCTTGCATAATGCCAGCCATCTGCTCAGTTAGTTTAAGCTCATGCACCATGGCTGCAAAGCCCTCTTCAGTCTGCCCCATCCATTCGAGCAGCTTCTGACTAGGCACCTCCACCCACTCATAACCTTTCTTCTTAACAATCTCTACTCTGAGTTCAGCTGCTAAGTCTGGGTCTTCCTGAACTATCCCACTCTCTTCCATAGCAGTTACGACAGCATCCATAGCCCTCTTGTGTTTGACAGGCCTACCTCTTCCAGGTAGCAAGGCACCAATGGTACCACCTATAACTGCCCCTATAAACCCTGCCTCTCCTATCTCACCTATGTCTATCTTATGGTCAGGGCTAATCAACCCCATACCTATTAGGTCATGCCCTATGTTCTCTACAATCTCCTGTGCCCCTTCGACACCAGCACTTGACAACATACGAAGGAATCTATTACGTACATTAGCAGGTATGAACTTGAATATCTTATCAAGACCATACCGCTCTGTGGCTGCTGTCAACACTCCACCCATAACACCAGCAAACTGGAAGTCATCAGGGTCGAGACCATGCTCCTTAGCTATGTCATCAACAGAGTCTTTACCCTGCTGGAACATAGTTGTATACGAGAGAGCTGGGTTAGCTAACCATAAGGCGACTTGGGCTCCCACTTGACCAAACTGACCTATAGTCTTCTGGAATAGATCAAGGTCATTGGTAGGGAAGAGATCATCAGCTGCCTCATCTAGTATGTCACCGGGTCTGCCCAGCACCTCAGTGGGTTTAAGCCACCACGGTACGTACCCACGGTAGTCGTCCTGCATCTCCTTAGCTACTTCAACAAAGTCTCCAAACCCTAGCTGGGTTAAGACTAGGTTCATAGGTGCACGGATACCTTTGTCTATAATATTGAATAAGGTCTTACCACTACGAAGTCCTGCTCCAGCTGTCTTTACTACATGACCTTGCAGCAGTCTACCGATATCAAGGAAGTACTCATCATTATCATTCAAGGTGGCTGCTGTCTCAGCTGCTATAACCTGAGGTGCAGCCTTCGCCACCTTCTTCATCTTCTCAGGGTCTGTACCAATTGTGTTCAAGGTCTCAGGAGACAGTGACTCTGCCTGTCTCCTTCTCCAATCCCTAGCCCACTCATCAGGATCTAGTGTTTTCATTTGAGCCATCTGGAACTCATCAGGCTGCTTCTGCATACTCTCTGCAATAGCAGTCCCATCAGTCAGACTAGTAGCGTACGGGGTGTTGTCAGCCAGCTGTCTCAACACTCCAGCATGGTCAGGTAGAGTAGCTAGTGCTTCATCCTCATTGAGAAGTATGTCTACTTCACCAATACGTCTACCAGAAAATGCCAGCTGTGGCTCTATCTCTGTACCATCCTCAGGTGCAACAAGAAGATTGTCTAGGAGTTTGCCATTCTTATCTTTCCTACCATTAGGATCTTTGATGTAGGAATAGTCAAGAAGCTCGTTCTGGATAGCTGCCCTATCTCTGTTCTTATAAGCCTCCACCATCTTAGGACCAAGCTTACCAAAGTGATTGGTAATAGAGGCAGCTACTGTTTGCTCACCAGCAGAGTATGACTCAAAGTCTTGCCCCACTTCCTCCCTAAACTGCTTCTGCAATCTACCATAGGTGAAGGACTGAGTAACCTTATTGATGTTCGCATTCTCTTCATTTGTCAGGAAGATGCCATTAGCTGCCTTCTGCGCTGCATCCCCTTTTAAACCGTAGGCACCAGCAAAGGTGAGTTTGTCAAGGATGCTGTCTTGCACACCCATCTTCTTCATACTAGCCCTAGTCTCTTTACCTGCATCTAGCCCATGGTCACCTAAGGTAACACCAGAACTAGGGAAGTCTTTACCAGGGTGGTACGCTCTGATATACTCAGTGTTGTCTTCTTCAAGCGTGACCCTAGGAGCAGTGCCCTCAAACTCACTGATCTTAAAGAAGTCTATCTGGTGATCTTTCTTCTTCCTCTTCTTATCAGTAGAGGTAGGGACAGAAAGTAAAGACATTATGGGTCGATCTCCTCCATAGGCTTACCAGCTCTAGGTAACCGTCCTCTACGGACTTCAGTGCGTGGATCTGTAGCTTGGGGTACTTCCTTCTGAGCATCTTTAAGAGTCTTAGCTAAGTTGTTGAGAGCAGCTGCTTGGTTCTTAGCATAGAAGATATTAGCTAGCTCAGCATCTCTAGGCGGTCTGCTGCCTTTACCATTCACAGCATAGTAGGTAGCTGTTGCATCAGCTATCTGCTCTTCTGTCATACTTTGATGGATGCCTACAAGATCTGTGGTAGTACTGCCAACGATATCCTTCATCACAACAGGTGTGAAGTAACGCTGTATCAGATCCCCTGCTTCCTCAGTAGATAGAGGCCCTTGTAGTTTACGATTAGGATCAGCTATAAGAGCGTTCATACCTTGTATGAGCATACGCCTAGCATTGTTATACTTAGCATTGTGTTTCTTCTTAGTCCTTGCACTACCTACTGCCTTCGTACCCATGTGATCCTTTAGGGCACGTAAGACTATAGCGTGATTAGTTCTTTGTAGCTGCGCCCCACCCTTCCTAGCAGACATCCACATCTGCTTACCGAAGTCATCATAGTCATCACCAGACATCCTCCCTCTCAACTCAGCAAAGTCAATTGCTTGTATCTCTGCAGGAGTGCCGTCCATAAGTGTGTTCATAATGTCAGGATCAGTTACAGTCGGCACTCCATGGGCAGCATCAGAGTACATCCTCTTAAGATGCTTCATCCCAGTAGGACCTATCAGCTGTTGGTCTTCAGCTGGGAGATCAGCTGGATCAAAGCTGGCTTCAAGGGCAGCACTCGAAGCCCTATCCATAGCGTCTATTGAAGCATCTTTACGTGCTCTCACCTTCTTAGCGTGTTCAGTAGTTAACTTACGATTTGCCCTATCTTCTACATCGTCATCCATAGCCTTGAGTATGCCTTGTGTACTTATAGCATCCTTAACAAGTGCTCTCAATCTTATACGCTGTTTACTATTTAAGAGTTTACCATCTTTTGTTCTGACCTTGTTAATAGAGGCATACACTCTCCTTGAGTTAAACGTACCAGTCTTATAATCAGTTTCTGCATCTATAAGGCTGGATGCTATAGGCTCTACTACTGAGTCTAGTTCTCTATCAGCTGCTAGTCTACCTCTCTCTTTCCTCTGTAGTATATCGTTTAGATTACGCCTAATCTTAGCTATAGTTTGGTTGCGAACAGCCCCTCCAACACCCTCCATAGCTCTCAACTCTTTCTTCATCTGGGCTAGCGTCTTACTAGGATCATAGATTGCATCAAAAGTAGCAGCTGCTAAATCAGCTACATTCCTAGCGTAGAACTTATCCCTCATAGCATCGAGGATAGGGCTTGCTACTCCAGAGCTAGGGTTCTCAGCTTCAAACAGCATATTTTTAGCAGCGTCATAGTTCTTCTGAGACATTAAGCTGTTGAAGGCTCCTTGATATAGTGCTGTCTTAGCTTGCCTACGCAGCTTATCAGCCGCCATCCCAGACAACCCTTGCCTCTTAATTTGATCCTCAACAACACCATTGACTGTATTGAAAGACTCTTTACGTACATCAGGATCTTGAGAGTTCTTAGAGAAGTTATCAGTAGCTACAGCCAGTCTCCCTACATCAGCTGATACTTGAGCTTCTTCACGCTTAGCTACATCGTTACGACCTAAACCAGTCTGAGTAGTTTGCTCTCGGCTATCAAACATACCTTTTAAAGCTTTGCCTACAGCATCCTTAGCACCTTCAGTAGCTCTCTGTCTAGCGTCTTTCAATGCTCTTTCTAATGCTGGTCGTGCTTCTAAAGCAGCCTTCCCTTTTAAACCGTAGTAGCCGGTGGTTGATCCATCAGCTGAGCCATACAGTAGGCTATTAACTTCCGTAGCATACTTATTATCACGATCTTTAGCATCTATTTCATTAAGGTCCATCTGCCGTTTATTGGCAAACTCCATCAAATCAAGACCAGCTTGCTGGGTGCCTCTAGCTGCTGCTATAGCACCACTCTGGTCAGCACCGAAGGTTGCAGCTGTCGCCTTAGACGCATCTTGTAAAGTGGCAGCAATAGCTTGCGGCTGCACTGTAGGTGTTTGAGAACTTAATGGTATTTTCGGCATAGTTGTTCCTTAGTTAAAGATCTAGTACGCCATAACTCGTACCTTAATCCCCTGCAGTTCCTTGCGCCGGAGTATTAGCAAAATTACCCCACTTACTAGCAACACTACTAGTTGTTTTACCAAGCCCACTAATCAAAGTACCTCTAGCTTTATTGCTAGCATTGATCAAAGCGTTCTGTCCACTTACGCGATCTAAAGCAGCCCCTGCTGCTAAGTTAGAAGCTTGCTGATTAAAGTTAGCTGCCTCTCTAATACCTTGGTGTGTTAGAGTTAGCTGGTCTAGTGCACCAATACCTGTGATGTCTCCAACTACGTCATCAATTGATTCACTACCTACCTCAACCCCTTGACCTGCGCTAGATGCTATAAACCTAGCCTTACTAGCTGCAGCTTCCACACCCTTGTTAGAAGCTTTCTGCCTACCAGCTAAGAAAGCTCTATCAGCATTGCCCCTAGCAATGGCAGCATTTTGCTCACCTACTTTGGCTCTGTATTGAGCAGCACTATTGGCAGCTTCACCAGCAGTTTTCTGTGCGCTAGCTTGTTGAACAGTCCCTATAGCACTTATTGCCATACCAACGCCCATCACAATTGCCGGATGACACATCTTATCCTCCTTCATCCCTCTTAAATTCAAATCTACAGAACGGCAATTTGTCAGGACCGTAAGGCTTAGGTGGATCTAACTTAAATCCTAACCATTTAAGCCACTTTATAGATTCTGTATTCCTGCAATCTACGTAATTCTCTAGTCTAGAATAACGCTTCTTAATCTCTTTAGTATAAATCCTGTTAACTCTAAGGAATGTATGAGATGTCTTCTCTACTAGATCAGATGCTAGTAACCAAGGCACACCCTCATCTGTGAAGGGGGTGTGTTGTGCAACACCAAAGATGCATACAACTTTATCATCCCACAGCCCAGTAAAGGCTTCATTAGACATAGACACACCCCTCTTTAAAGCATCGTATGGTTTACTATGCCTAGCTGCCCATATCTCCTCAACATCAGCTACACGCATTGTCTGAGAAAGTTCTAGGATATGCTCTTCAGTCGTTGGTATAATTTGTTTAGACATTACGTTCTACTCTGCCTGAGCTGAACAGTGGCATCCCCCAATTGCATATCTGGGGCAATTGTCACAATTTCTATAGGTAGCGGATACCTCTGTCTGATGGCAACCCTCCCTTTATTATTCCAACTAGGTAGGATTTTAACCTCCTGCATACCTGTGAGTAGAGATGTCTCTTCACCATATGCCTCATACTGTCTCTGCTTCATTTCGATTAAGTTATCAAAGTCAGGGCCTATCAGCATACCTCTACTTCTATTAAACTTAACTGCCACACTTGCAATCTTCTTCTTTCTGTCTATGATGGTCCCTTTAGGTGGTTCAGCATCTAGTGTCTCAATGTCAGTGTAGTAAGGTATACCTATATGCAGCCTACTAGTCTTAGTTGTTAGAGTTGCAACACCGGCGGTTATAATGATATCCTCTACGAAGTTACCATTAGATAGAGCAACAACTGTCTCACCTTCTAAGTGGTCTAAACCACTAACTGTTAACACCCTCTTTCTAACCTTACCATTCTTAACCCTAGCAACGTATGCAGAGCTGTCTAGCGGGGTGTGAATGGTACCACCATTAGTGTAAGCGGTAAAGCCACGAGAATCTAAAGGGTTGTCAGAAAGGCTATGCAAGTGGAAAGTGGTAGTTGACGGTACAGTACCAACTGTATAGACACTGTCGTTAGCCTCTGTCATACCTAAGACATTATGCAAGACAACTAAATCACCATCTGCCAAGCCATGAGCTAGTGACGTAGTCACAATTGCCGGATCAGCTTGAGATATACCAACTATGAAAGTGGTAGTGTTCACAGATACAGGTGTGAACATGGTAGCAGACTTATCAGCTACTAGGAAAGGTACGCCATTTAGTTGGTCAGGTTGTGAAGCTGTCTTATTAGCAGTCAGTGTATCTACCCACTCAATATCACTAAAGTCCACTTCCTCACCATCTAGCAACCCATGAGTAGCTGTTGTGACAACACAAGGGTTGGCAAGTGTTACATTGCTGATATCGAAGGAGGTGTCTAGAGTTAGTCCAGAATCTACAAAGAATGCATCTTGTATGTCAGCGAAGTTACGGCTATGGAGCTTCTCAATATACTGCACAGTCTTAGAGTTAATGACACGCTCCACTACAAAGTACCCTGTATCATGTGGAGATGTTAGCGTAGGCTGTATGGAAGTAGTACTCTTGAACAGCCCATCGGTGTCCCAGTGAGTCCAACCTATAACTTCTTGTTCAGGCTCGAATGTCAAACTTAGTAGTTCACCATCATCTCTGCACATCATGATCAGATACAGGTGTTTAGCTAGAGACCAATCATCTATAGTGTGATTACGCAACAGATGCGAAGTTAGTAGGTTTAAGTCTGATCCAGTATAGCCATCAAGCTGTAAGTTATATCCTAAACTCCTGACAATTGCTTGGTTCTCCTGTACAAACAAAGTAACATTACCAACCACAAGAGGTTCCCTATGAGAACTACCCCAATCAGTTTGAGGCTTTTGACTGATAGTTCCGGGAGTGAAAGAGTTACCCCCTCCACTGTTGACACGCCACTCCCCGCCACTGGTCAAAACAAGTAGGTCATTACCGGGGACAAAGTGTCTGATACTATTAACCTTCCTACTGGACATCGCTGTAGTTATAGCATCTGTATCTACAGTTGGAGAGCTTGAACTCAAGTTGTCAGGGAACCCCACTCTACTGTAATAGGAAGTATCAGGGTTGTCGGTAGTGCCACCAAACACTCTACGCTGTTCAAAGTATGATACAGCTCCCGGCCAATCCCCTGAATTAAGGAAGGGGTTACGAGCAGTGGGTGGGGTGAACTGTGTGTCTGGTGTGTCAATTGTATCATTAAACACAATGTTTGTAGTCTCACCTATTAACCCATAGCTGCCTGTACTACTCCTGTAGATAGCATACTTCTTAGCACTTGCGACTACTAACCATTCTACTTTCTGGATAGTTCCTGTCTGTGTAGATAGTACATTAGGAGCTGTACTGATTTCCACATGTGTAAGATTAGCTGTAAAACCAGTTGCTACTTCTGCAGCGTATCCTGAAGCATCTTCATCGTCCAGAGTAAAGGTGTTAGCATCTGTAACTGTAATTAGAAAACGTCTACCATTTAACTCAGTCATTTCACCAGCAGCACTAATCTCTATCTCATCCCCAGTCTCTAAGCCATGAGAGGACTTAGTACATACAGGAGGGTTAGCGGCTGTAGCTGTTATGCCTGTTATGCTATTATTATTGAGAGCAGACAAACTCTCTTGCCCATCTGAATCAAATGCTGTAACCTTGTAATGGTACTTGGTTACTTTAACATTAGTAGTTACACCAACAGTTACCTGCATCCCTGTAGGTGCTGAATTAGTAGGAGCAAACGTAGGGGTGGTGAGGACAAACACATTGCTGGCGGTTCTAGTTAAGTGTCTAGGTGCGTACGAGGGATGTACGATGGTCATGGTGTCAGCTGACTGAGTGTACTTCAGCTCAAATAGATCAGCAGTTGTCCAAGGTGTTACAATCTCGTACACCTTCTTGCAAGTGTCAGTTCCACCTGTAGACTCAGCAACTGCAGGGGCTGGCACAACACCTCCATCAGCTTGTAGTGTTATCTCGAAAGTAGTGGCAGTCTTATTAGCTACTATGTAACGATTACCATTAAGTTCTGTAGCTTCTGTTAAACCACTGAGTAGCACTTCGTCCCCATTGGAGTAGAGATGGGTACCTGTCGTTACCACGGGCGGGGCGGCTGCAGTAATAGTAGCTACGTCCTGCGCGGAAGTAGATGTCTCAGTTACGATAGCATCAGCACGTATAAATCTGGCATACAGATTGCCCAATTCTATGACATATGTATCAGTATTCTTAAATTGGAAGTCAATGATACGTACAGCTGTGCTATGATCCTTGCATGGACCTAGATACTGCAAACCGGGGCGATTGACAATCCCTCCATAAGGCTGTACAATGGCGTTCCTAGCAGTTGCTAAAGCTATTTGATAGGCACCTGTATCAGTACGACCATGAAGTGCTGGATCTAACTCCCCCTTTGAAAACGACGCCTGACTAAATGTGGGCATACTACCTACCTCTCACCCATTCGGATTCTCTAGGCGGTTGGGACATTCTTTCGTTGGCGTCATGAGCTGGCGCAATCCTTATCATACCTTGGTACAAATTCAGCATATCGCTAGACACAGCCCTACTACCTGTCAAGGAGAAGGCCATCCTGTGGGCTAGGAGTGCAGCTAGAGTGTCTACGAAATGTGCTGAGAACATGCTAGGGGATTCATTATCAAATGTATAGACAGCTATGGCATCTTCCATATTAGTCATGACAACTCTAGCTTGGTTGCCAACTGTAGTCTCAATGTCAAAGGGGATTGCATCATCTGTGACACCATTAGGATTTGAAATCTTCCTCATGGCTATACAGTCTGCTGGGTACTGATACCTGTAAACCCATTCGTAGTAAGCGTTGTCTGCAGTGTCATCACTGATCGTATTAATGATAGCTAGATCTAACCTCTTCCTGCTAAACCCCCAGTCATACGCTTCCAACACTTGCAGTCGGGAGTAGTCGTACCATAGGTTAGCCTGTGCAGCTTCAGAGCTACTCTCAGTCATAGACTCGATAGTAGAGTCTGCGCCTATGTGAGATAGAGCCATGTTACTAATTTGAACACTACTTAAAGCCATTAACGTCTCCCTGATCTAATATGGAATAGTCTAGCATCTTATTAAACCTCTTACTTCTTTAATTTAGCTCGTTCTTGTCTAATCACTACCAATGACGTTACCGTAATAACTATCGTGCTAAGAGTTATAATAATATACGCTAGCGCAAGCAGAGGGTCGGTGTTCAACAGTTCAATCATAGCTCTACCTTTTAGAAAACAGCCTTAAGCTTACTAACCTTCTCAACTACCGTTACATCCTTCTTCATTTGCTCAACAGCATCCATGAGCTGCTCTTGAACTACCCTATAGCCTTCTATCTCAGTAGCCAAAGTGGTGCTATCCGACAGTTCAAGCATAACCCCTCCTTTTTAGAAACTAGCCTTAATCTTATTAATCTTCTCAACTACGTCTGTATGCAAGGTCATAGCTAAGGTTGTCCTCTTCTCCGCATCAGCAGCTTCAGCCAATGCCTCATCAACCTTGACCTGAGCAGCAGCTAGCATAGCTTTAAGTTCTGCTGCTGTGTCTTTACGCAGTAGATCTACTTCATCTTTAGCACGTTGTTTAATACCTTGAGCATCTAGTTTAGCGGCAGCACTGGCTTTTGCTTCCTGCTCCTTAGTGGCGATAAAATGCTCTTGGGCTGCTTTGACATCCTTCTTGATCTTCTCAACAGATACCTTATAACCTTCTATCTCAGCAGTCAAAGCTACTTTCATAGTGGCTGCTTCTTTAGCTTGATCTTCTATATCGCCAAGGTTGGCTAAGACATCCTTGACGTACTGAAGAGATTCATGCATTTGGACAAAGCTGTCTAAATGTTTTACTGCGTCTGTAAAATTACTCATTAACCGTTTCTACATAAAAGATAAACCGTAACTACAACACTACCACTGCCACTAGCTTCAAGCGGTCTCACCCATAAGGTGTTCTCACCAATCTGCTGGATACCGGGAGTGGCATCTGCAGTGGAAGAGATAGCAGTGGTGAAGTTCTGAACTGCATTGAGTTCAAACCACGTTGTACCATCGTTGCTACCTTGCATCGAAATTGTTGCGCCATCCCAAGTGCCTACCATCTGAACACTTTTATCAACAGCACCCGGTATACTCACTCCTACCCCAGTACTGTCATCAATCATGTCCCAAGAGTATAAATGAACACCCCTACCTACTTGCTTGTGTGTTGCGACTGGTGCGTTAGCTGCCATTAGATATCACTTTCTGCCGAGTCTTTACTCTGGCCTTTGCTTATTAAACCTTCTACATCAAACTTTGTGATACGGCCTTCTTTGCCAGTACCTATAATTGAGTTGGCATCTAGCTGGTGTTTCCCAATCAACTCTTTAGCAGCTGGGCTAATCATATTAAAGTTATCAGCAAATGTCTCATTAGCCTCATTCATCGTAGCAGAGTATGAATCACTCTCAATACGATCTGTATCAAAATCTTTAAGGCTGAGAGTTGTTTCCTCTGCAAACAGCTCACCTTCAATCTCAAATTCTACAATCTGTGCAGATCTAGGTAAGATATTTTCTAGTTTTTCAGGGACAGTTTGCGACATCATGTTCTTCTTCCAACGACGCTCACCATCAAACCAATCGTTCTTAAATACTACTTGCATTGTTCTCACTTTAATTAGAAAGAAGGGGAGGTGTTTTAATCCCTCCCCAGTTTAACTAAGCTGCGAATGGAGTTGCTTCCGTGCCACTCTGTGAAATCTGTCCTTTAATGAACCAGACTCCAGAGGCAACGTCAACAACTTCAATGAAGTCACCGATAGCGACACCACCAGTAGTGGTCCCGTTAGTGATATACTTGGTCTGCGTAGTAGCAGTCCAGCCTTCAGCGTTACCAGTAGTAGAAGCATCATCGCCGACACCCATGACATTCCCTTTAAACACGTCCGTGCCTGCAGCGTCTACAGTAACGGCCTGAGCCGCAGCCGCGTGGACAATGGTGTATTTAGCACCAGTGCCTAGAGCAGGTGGGAGAGTGATGGTAGTCGTTCCCGACACATAGCAGATACGGCCTTCGTGGCCATGCAGTGTGAGGGTCGTAGCTGCAGCGATAGCGACCACTCTGGCCGACACATCGCAGTTGTTCCTAATCTCTCGTTGTGTAGTCATATCGTTTTCCTTCAATCCAGAAGTTGGAGAGGAGGCGGCTGCCCCCTCCCCTTAGCTGTTATTAGTTACTCGCGTCAGCGTAACCATCAATGTTCGTGCCCATAGGATCTGCCGTCAAGAAGACTTCGATATTACCAGCATCAAAGCCAGCAGTTGCAACAACTACCTGAACACCCAGGTAGCGTTCATAAGTGTTACTTGTTCCTGCAGGAGGAAGAGGGTAGACGTAGCGATCACCAACAGCCAGCGCAGCCTTAAGAATAGGCGGCGAGGTGATGTGACCAGTAGACGTTGTAGCATGGATTGCAGCACTGCTGTCACTACGCAAGCGCAAAGACAGAGTAGCAGCATCCCCACCATCAGTAAAGGCGGTGGTGACTACAAAGCACATGTACATCTGCTGACCTGCACCCGGATCACGACCTGTAACTCCGAGGTCAATCTGGTTAGTGATGAGTGAAGTGCCCGCTTCTAAGTTACAATCGAATGGAGTACCATCGACAGAGAAGTGGAGTAGTGAGTCCATAATAGCCATTGTGTTATCCTTTGTGTTAGAGAGTTATATTACGTAATAGCTGCTTCGTCGGCAGACAAACTATCGCAACGCTTGAGGGGGACACCGTTCCAAGAAGTAATGAACTTACCACCGACATTCGCATCGACAAGCGTAGAACCACCAGTACCATTGGTGAGCTGACGGCGGAGGTAGGACATGGTGTTACGGCTCATGTAGAAGGCCGCTCGCCCAGCACCCAAGTTGGGGATCTGAGTGATTGCTTGGAACATGAGATCAGGAAGATCGGCTCCACCAGACGCATCATTCGTAAGCAGGGACTTGTCGATGTTACAGATACGAACCGCGTAGCGCCAGTCACGAACAGTAAGACCAACGTCAAAGCGGAAGTGACTACGATACGCTTGCATACGTCCAGAACCAGCCGTACCAGCCGTAGCATTCTCAAGCGTAACTTCACCAAGATCCTGATGCTGTAGACCAGCCTTACTACCCTTGGGGATGATGCCGTGAATCGTATTCGGACCCCAGACAACAAGCCACATAGAGGCATTGTCTGAACCCGTACCACCACCATCAAGGACATTTTCACTGTTGTCATCAGCAGTTAGATTGGCATAGCGAGGGGACAGTCCAGTGAAAGCTTCTGGCTCCGTACCTTCATTACCATAGAACAGCGTGTCAACAACTTCCTGAGTAATACCTTCGATATGAGGGCGAGTCTCAGACATGCGGAAAGCAGCAGTGTTGCCATTGAGGTCGGCTAGAGCCTTATCAATTTCAGCATACGCTTCTAGCATACCAGTGTTGTCCGTAACCTGAGCGTTCGTGCTCTTCGTGGGCTGGACACCACCATATAGCTTACGCCACGTCGGGGCGGGGATGCCAGTTCGGATCGTAGTACGATGACCAGTGGGAAGATTACCTTCCACAAACGTCATATCATCAAACACTTCATTCGTCTCATTGAGAATTTCTACAATGGACGCGATAGAACCATCGGGATCAGTTGCTTTAGCAATGTCCAGAAGGGTTGGGTTTGTTACGGCTAATGCAGCCATTAACTATCTCCTTTAAGTTTTCCCTTGATTAGGGAATAATAAATCAGCATGGGACTTCTTAACTTGAGGGTTGTTCTTACCAAAGACAAAGCTATCATCGCTAACAGCTGTTCCAATCTTGGTAAGCATACGAATAACCTCTGGGTGATTTCCCATACCACTAGTATTCAAAGCTTCTTTTAGTTTCTCGTTACCAAAGACATCTAAGCCTTTCTTGGCAAGACCGATATTCTCTTGAAACTTAGCTCCACCAATATCTGGATCAGAGCTAGCCTCATCTCTCCAGCTAGCTAGCTGATCCTGCCATGCTGTCTGTTGTGCTTCAAGACCATCAGCCTGAGCCTTCTGGTACATGCTAACAAACTTGTCAGCCTGAACCTGTGTGAGTGAAGCATCCTTTGCAATCAAGCTGAAGTCAGCTGCAGTAGCTTCATCCAACTCAACACCTTCAGGCATACTAAACTCATACGTCTCTGGGACTGCACTCTCTTCTTTTGGGTCCGCCTTGTCACTAGAGTCAGCTGGGCTGTCCTCTTCTGATTTGCTTTCCTCATCAACTGAATCTGTGAGTAGAGTGTTATCTACATTAACATCTTCAGATGTCTCTTCAGAAGTTTCTTCAACCTCTGTATTTTCTTCTGCCATCAGGCATCTCTCTCAATTGCTTCATCACGTATCTGGGAATAGAAGTGGGCATCCACCTCTGCTATCATTTCAATAACATCTAAACCAATGCTTCTTCTCCCCTCATAATAAAATGTTCTGTTATCACCAGTCATGCTATCTTTATACATTCCGCATTTGCTTAACAAACGCCAGAAGACAGCTCTCCCTTCATACGTATCTAGTACAGCCTTAAGCTCACTAGCCTCTCTATCCTGTATCAATTCATACTTAGTCTTCTTAGACTTAGTCTGAGCTACATCGCCAGCATCATATGCTTTAGTTTCCTGTGGCATCTGCTAAACTATCACCTAGTTGATTCTTCATCTCATCTGGCATGATGTTAGCAACCTTACTACCTGCATCTGCCATCTGACTCATCTGTTCCATCTGCTGCTGTCGTGCTGCTGCTTCAGCATCTGCTTGCCTCTTCTTAGCAACCTCCACATCACCTACAACTAGCTTAGGTGGTGCCATGATAGCAGTACTAAACTCATCAATAGCTTGATCCATATCCAACTTATCCAAGACAGCTGGGTTCATCTGAGCCATACCACCTACGAAGTTGGTAAGACGTTCAATGCCACCTGTAGCGACAGCCCTCTGAGCTTGTGCTAGAGAACTGATATAGTTAATCTTCAACTCTTGCCCTTCCAGTTCAGGAGGGGGTGGAGGTAGTATCTCAGCATTGGCAACCTGATTAAAAGTGCGATCAACCAGCTTGTCTAGAAACTCTCCATGAAACTGCTCCAAGACTGGACCCAACTCTTGTAACCTCTCTTCATTACGCTGGGAGAGTTCAAGCTGATTCTTAGGTTGAATCCCTTCCATGTTACTGATAGCCCTGAATAGATCAACATGAAACGCCTCTTCAATACGTTGTTCTACTTTCTGAATATCGAAAGACAACTCTTGAATTTGTGGATTTACTTGATATAGCGGCGCTAACGTCTCTCTATCGCTACTACCATCATGGATAGTCAACCCTCCGGGTATCGAGTAGACAGGGACGTTACGTAGAGAGGCTGGCCCCTTAAGCGGGGGATTGACCATCTTGTCAATTGCTTGTGCCTTCCTCTTCTCTTCAATCTGCAAACTTTTCACATCACCTAGAGCAATCATTCCGGGGCAGTCAGTGCCATATACATCTTCCCCAGCAGTACCCCATCTAGGTACATACGCTGGGAACTCATCAAAGCCCGACTGTCTTAGTAGCTTCTCTCTCTTAGCAGTGTCAGGTTGAAAGTAGACAGATCTAAATGCCTTATCAACACTGAATAGTGGCTTACTCTTAGACTCTGGATTAGGCTCAATGACATGACATACAGGGTACCAAGCATCATAGTTAGACTTATCCCACTGATCCTTAACACTCTCACTTACATTCTCTAATCCAAACTTACCAACAATCTGACTGACTGTCATCTCCCACTCTCTAATGACAGTATCAACTTCATACCTATCATTCTGAGATATCATGTAACTGCCAGCTGTCTGTGTATAGAAACGAGCTACATCCTCGAAGTCATCTACATGCAGCATACAGCCAGTGCCGAATAGCATCGTCTCACCTAGCATGACAGGCGCCATATTATATAGGTTGGATGCATTAAAGATGGCACGTATTAACAGCTCAACTTGGTTAAGCCAGACCTTGACAGGTCTAAATTCCATCATACTTGGGTCTGGGGTTCCGAGGTTGAACCACGGCCTACTCGGGCTCATGATACCACTGAACACTCCAGAAGTTGCTGTACGTAACGCTTGGCTACCTTTAGAGTTGATGATTAGGTTATGCCGCCTATCACCTTTGTTGCGATCAGAGGTGGTGTCAAACCTACCTCTACGAGGTTGTATGTTTTCACTAATCTCTTTATAGTGACTAATGAAACTCTGCCTTTCCTTCTTGGCTTCAGACAACCGTCTAGCCAAGTAGTCTTGGATAGTATTGGGGGCGGAGCTGTTTATATCTGCCATTTACGTTCCTAGCAGTGACTTTACACTATTCTCGTTAGAACTAACCAATCCTTGCTTACTAGTTGCCGTTGTCTGCTCAGAGAGACCAGCTGCTTGCTGTCTAGCAGCTACACCGCTTCTAGCCCTTTTAACTTGAGGGGAGAGGTTGGAAGGTTGTATCTGAACAGGGGGTGGCGGGGGAGGTACGGTTGGAGCCGGAGCTGGGGCTGATGATAAGCACATGTTGTTCTTTCTTCCTAGAAATTAGGCTGTAGAGGATCGTAATCACTCTGTGCCTGTTTATGTCCATATGCTGTCCCAGCTTCCATATCATCTGAAACATCTGCATAGTATGTGAGTGCCAGAGCATCTGCTATGTTGGGAGATTGGACCCCTCTCTCCTTCATGTCCCTCTTGCTTTCAAGATTGACCTGACCTTGTATCGTGTATCCATATTCTCTTTGAGTAAGTTCTACAAACAACTCTTTACCAATGGCTGAACTTCTCTTGGGTAGACGTAGACCACCTATTACAGCCTCTTTCATCCTCCCCCACATCTCATCAGTTCTAAACCTGTATCCAGCTCTGTCTATAGGACGATGCTGGGCGTGAACTTCAGTGGGAGCGTAACCAAGATGATGTAGCTGATCAAATACACCGCCACCAACACCTCCACAATCGACAAAGATTGCACGTACAATCTTACCCAACTCTTTAAACTTCTTAACCTCATCAATGACTGCACCTGCTACTTGAACTGTATCTGCCCCCTTAAGGATGACAGGCTTCCAACTGCTAGCATCCCTTCCCATTCTAGGGTAGATCACGGAGTCATCATCTCCAAACCTAGCAACATCAACCCCCAGTACAAGTGATGAACTCCTATCATCATAAGCTTCACGTTCCATAGACTCAAGTACATTATCAGTCGGAATGAACTGAAAGATACCAACTGAAGGAAACACCCCTTTAATTCTAACTTTAACAAAATCACTCTCCTCCCCGTAATCTTCTACCCACTGGGAGAGTCGGGCTTTGTTAGTGATATCTACATCTCTTGAATCAATTGAATGAACAATGTACCTATGTCTAAACTGCCCCATGCAGTTCTCGAAGAAGCGTCCAGTGTTTCTAGTAGGGTTACCGAAGTCAAATGTCATCGGTTCCCCATCAGTTGTACCCCCCTCCCTAACATCAAAGATCTTATCAGGGATGGCTGACGCTTCATCGAATATGTAAAAAGAAGTGGAAGATGCCGCATGTTGCCCAGCGAAGGACTCACTGTTCTCCTCTCTACTGGTTTGTGCTGAACACTTCCACTCTACTTTATTATCAACTTGGTGAATGGACATATTACCACGCCCAGAGTTGTAAGTGAACCAGTGGCTATTAACACTCATCTTATGCCACTTACCTAGTTCAGCCCAAGTCTTTGTTCTTAATTGCTCTGCTGTATTAGCTGTAACTGTACCTTGGCAATTAGGTCTTGTACTCATAATCCAGAGTACTAGCCAAGCTGTCAATGTGCTCTTACCTATACCATGCCCTGAAGCGGTAGAGAACTGGATTGGGTCCACGGCATCTCTACCATTAAACCCTCTTAACTTTACTTGTTCACCCAGTCCTTCTAACCACCTACAGGCCCATCCATCTGGTCCGTATTTACTCCCGTACTTCAATTGATAATCGACAGGAAGCTCGACCAGTTGGATAGCCGGGTTCGTAGTCCAAGGAAAGGAATACATTACGAACCCTAAAGGATCGTCATAGAAAGTAGCCATGTCATCTGCTAGCATCTCTTCAGGATTGGTCATTATTGTTTATTAGTCATCTTTACTGTCTTCCCATGCTGTCTCAGCTGACTCAACCCTACCCTTGACAGCTGCCAGATACTCTAAAGCTTTAGCCTTATCACCGACAGTAGCCGCTTCAATAGTCAAACTGATAAGTTTCATAGCTTCTAACGCTGCTAGTACAATCTCAACCGTTCCCATGCTATCACCCTTCAGCCTTGATTATAAGTAGTGCCTTAATACCCTCTTGGATTCTAGTGAGGGCCATAGGTGCAGCTGTTGAGTCAAGACCTGTATTCTTGCATGTAGGGCCTACTGTCGCTACAACTTTATCAACGATCAAGATATCTTGCTGACCTAGCCAACCACGTTCATTCATACCTGCTACAACCTTGAGAGTTGATGCATACGTATCACAAGCAACCCCTACACTCACTAGCTTATCCGTAGTTGTACAAGCTGCTAGAGTGAAGAGGAGTAGAAAGGACGCTGCTACAATTTTAATCATTTGCAATCAGGTACACCATAAGGGTTGTAAGGAGGGTTCCAAGTGCTGTTATCACTGGAACATAGTCTGGAAACATAATCACCAACACACCAGTAACACCAGCTGATATAGCTGCTGCTGTAGCTTTGTTAAACTTCATCATTAATCAACTCCACATCCTGTGTAATATCCTTTATTCTAGCTCTCTCTCTACCCTTCTGAATACGTTCTACCAGATTAACATTCCCTTCAACTGTTATTCGATCATTGAACATACCTAGATGCCTAGCCAACGCTTCTAACGCTCTAAGCTTATCTTGCAACTGCACCCTAATACGCTTACCACTCTTCTTACCCTTCCCTCTACCATCACTAAATTCATCTGCTGAGTAGGATGACAGTGATGCCATGAACTCAGGGGATGCTAGAGACAGGTCCACAGAAGCTGTACCATCTTCATTCTGTACCAACACTTCCCCCATGGATGCATTGATAATCTCTAAGTACTTAGTAACAATGAATTCAGCAGTGACACCTGCCTTCTTACTCATAATGTCCCTCTTGTTCTGTATGTACGCTGAGACATCAACCCTATCAAATACGCTACTTTGTGCCTTACTAGCGGTTTGATGAGAGTATTCAGCAGATATTAAAGCCTTATATTTATTATGATGGATAAGCCAATGGTCAGCAACAATCTTATGTCTAGGATTCAGAACAGTTTTCATAGCAGCAATCACACTCACAATCAGAACATTCTACGCATTCACAATCAGAACATGGACATTCACTCATAATACACCTTTTTTTTTGTCAGATTTTAAAACCCTTATACACACCATCTAGCAAGACACATGCTCTACCACTAGGATGTAGTGCTACCAGTGTCCAGCTATTCTTGCTTTCTAGCAATATAATCATTAATTCATCATTCATAAGGTAGTGCTTAGTTGCTACTTCTTTATATATCTTTTTAGCATTACCCAGTATAAGCTCATATGCATAGCATTTCTTATCTTTAGGGAGTTGCTCATGTGATGATTGTGTAGCAATTGTAGCTGAATGAACAACTTTACTAACTATGGTTATGCTTGAAAGAAATATTAATAAAGTTATTAGAATCCATTTCATTTTCCTAAACTTCCTTTTTTCTAAATTCTTTTTCATTTAGCTGG
>Ga0209402_10000567_pt1 | contig 44154 bp, 74 predicted proteins | sample ArcticOcean_MG_C_3_FD_187437 | JGI IMG/M metagenome (GOLD analysis project Ga0209402, IMG submission 187437) | Marine microbial communities from western Arctic Ocean - ArcticOcean_MG_CB8_126 (SPAdes) (version 2) | ecosystem: Environmental > Aquatic > Marine > Oceanic | place: Arctic Ocean... | reverse complement strand
GGGTTTGTGTATATACAAAACTCATTACCACCATGAGGCTTAATAAAAATTTACGCAATGTAAATCTCCTCGTTATGTTCTAAGTTAAGTAACCTTTTAGAATAAAAAGGGTTTTGATTTTATTCCTTACATATAAATATAATATATATAAGTTATAATTATTTTCTTTTTTTCCGCATTTTTACTACTATTTCCAGTAAATCTTTTTTTATCATAAGTTTGTCTTTTGGTGATAATTTAATTTTTTTCTTTCCGATTTCACTCGGTTCATCTATGTGAAATGTTTTCATTTTTGATCTCTTCCCTTTAGATAATTCAAATCATCTGTAATTCTGTTAATTTGTTCAATAAGTTGTTCATATCTTCTATCTCTTACTTCATCACTACGATTCCAGCGGTCAATTAGTTTTATACATATTACTTCAACTGAATTTAATTTTGTAGTTAAAGAAGTTTGTAAAAACTTTATCATTCCTATGAATAATATAATAATTATGCCAACAGCTCCATATTCCGCATATGCTGATAAATTTATTGGTGCTGGCATGTTTCTCTCCCCTATTCCATTCCGTTACGTTAACTCTAAGTGGCCTAATTTATTCCGTTTTATAAATTCTTCAAAATCTACTGAGTAATCTTTATCTCCATACTTATCCCAACTACCTACGTCAGTTTGGAATCCCTCATACTTATCTCCAAGATTGGTAATTTTCTTTATTACTTGTACAATTTGAACATTTTTATCTGTTGGATCATATATCTGGTCTGATTTTGGAAAACTCATCTGAGTATATCCACCCTTTTCAAACCAGGGTTCAGGTTTATTTTTATTTACTCCCAATTCTCTCTTCATACCTTTTCTTGGTAGAAATCCTGTATCCTTTTCTCCCTCATCCGCACTTGGCATTGCTCGAGTAGATACTTCTTTTAAAATTTGGTTTGAAATATCTTCCATATAATTATTTCTATTTTTAAATATATTTTTTAAACTAATCATATTTTATCTCGGTGGTTTGGAATCCCAAGGCCCCCAATGTTTATTTTTTATCATTTTGATTCCCATTTGTGTTGAATTATATTTATAATTCTTATATCCTTTAACTGGTATTCCACCCAATTCATAATATTTTTTTTTAGATAATTTTATATCTCTACCATCAGTAAAATCAAAAACCATATTACCATATTCAATCCAACAATGTCCGAATGGTTTCCCATCTCTTGCCAAGATTGCAACACCATGAACTAATTGGTAATTCTTTTTACCAATCATCCATCTACCATTTGCTGCGTAACAATCTCCTTTTGCCATTATAATGTTCTCCCAGAACTACTCTAATAAATATTAAGGTTATATTATTTCTTCTCCTTAAAAACTGATTTACCAAAAAAGGTATTCTTAGCTTTATCTATTATAGTGGTAACTTCAGTTAGTTCTTTATATAATACATCTACTTTATCATACAACTTCCCAATCTCTTTCTTTACTGAATCGGATTGTGCTGTAATCGAACTCTCTACCGTATTGGTTAAATCTGTAGTGGTTTTATTTAAATCTTCTCTAACAGAATATTTTAAGTCTGATATTAAACTTTGTGTTTCTGAAGCCAACATCACAATCCTTTCGTTGATTCCATCTACTTGTGCAGACATATCAATTATATCTTGTTTAGTTGGTACTTTATTTAAAACTTTAATTTTAAGTTGTTCTAATTGACTCTCAATCTTTTTAGTACTAACATCCTCTAACTTACTTTCAAGTATATCTAATTCATTTTCTACATTACCATATATACTATCTAACATATTTACTGAACCATAGTATACTCCACCTAACCATCCAGTAGTACCAACTATGGTACTAACTATGGTTGTTAATATTATTTGTTTTGCATTCATTTCCTTATCACTCCATCCTATTATATTATGTTCTTTTTTGTAATCTTCATGTGTTAACCACATACCTAAAAACCACACAACTGCTGCTAATGGCATTGTATATATTACCACCCATATCCAGGTGTTAGGATCATTGTACATAATATTTTATCCTAATATAATATTCATTCTTTATACATCAAACCTAACTACAAAAGATGTATCGTATTGATTATCAAGTTTGATTGGTTTGCTAAGTTTTGCATGTGCTAATAACCTATCTTGTTCATCATATAATCCCACTTGTGTAACATATGGTCTGAACTCTGAATGTGTAACAAAGCTTTCGAAATATTCTGTAGCTTTATATTCTGATTTATAATCTCCTATACCACTATTGAATCCGTGCCATTCTTTAAGAGAAATATTATTCCATATTACACCATCATTTAGTGCATTTTTTTCCATAGTCAAAATTATATGATGTGTTTCTTTTGTTGCAGTGAATGCTACTTTAAAATCTGATTCTGTTTGAATTCCACCACTCATTCCAACATCAGTACCTGCAAAATATCCACTTTCTTCAACAACCACATTACCTTGTGCACCATTTGCTAATATCACTGGTTGAAATCTTCCAGTTAATAAATATTCTTTTCCAATCTTTGTAGATACTTCCTGTGATACTCTTGCCTGACTTGATGGATATGCACCTGCACTTGCAGTTAAATGTAGTCCTCCTGTAGAACCTGTATTTAATGTGGCCGTTCCATCAGTAACCCAAGCACCCAACGCTGTTGTACCATTACCTGCTATAACTTGTGTAAAGTCTCCATTAGTAATTAACTCACCCTTCGGGCCCGAACCAGGAGGTAACATCATATATGGTGAAGAACCGAATCTTGGTTTAACTCTATCATCTTCATCAAGTATAGGTGTACCATCTACCGTAGTAAATACGGGTTCAGGTCCTGATGTTATTGATATACTACCACTTCTATTTTTTGTAACACTAATATTCATAGAATTATTAAATTCGTACTGTCCTGCTGTACATATATACTCATATTCATAATGTTTTTGAGTTGCCTGAAAATCTAAAGTATAAGATGTACCAAAACCTACGTCACCATATGAACCTGTATCGGTAATTACAAAAATTCCGTGTTCATAAAATACATTACCGATTTGAGAACCACTTCCATTTGCATCTATTCCTTGAGCTCTATCATATGAACTTGATTTATATGCCGCATAACTACCAGAATGATTTCCAAAATCATATAAGTTACCATCCGTATCATCTCGAATATCCCAAGTTTGTCCTCGGGAAGTATCTGATAATTTAAGAGAACCTGGTTTTATTCTTTCACCAATTAAATTTCTTGGAATACTAAATACATTAGCATTATCAAACCATTCAGTCTTTATATTTTTCTTGGTTTGAAATCTATTATGTATATCGTTATAATATAATTTTCCAATAACATGATAAGTTGGTAAGGAATAGTAACTACTTGTAACAGAACCAGATATAATGTGTGTGATTGTATCTGAGGCACTGACATAATTGTGAGCTGAACTACTAATAGCTCGAGCAACAAAATTACCAAAACTACCACTCGTGGTATTATTCACGGTGAAGTTTTTATTAGTTGTAAAAGACCTTTTAGATATATGTTGGGGGTCTATTATTTTGAACATTAGAATCCCCTTTAGAAATCAAGCTTTACCTTAATTACAGCTTCCCTGGAAAAGGATTTGAGAACAGGTTTACTTAATTTAGCAACTGCTAACAATTCACTATCTGAATTATACAATCCAACTTGTGTCATATAAGTTTTTGGATTACCTTCGAAAGTAGTTTGTGTAAATACTCCTTCAGTATCTCCAGACTTCGTTGCAAATGTTGGATTATTACTAAAATTAAATTCCTTATTGGTTGCTCTACAGAAGTACATTGTTGAAGTAACTTCTTCTTCTCTACGGGCTGCAAAATAAGAACCTGTTGCGATTGCCTTGAACCATTGGGCGTTAGTGTTATCAAATGTATTTGAACTTCGTGTAGTGGTAATAGAAGAAGTACCTCTCAAATGTGTCGCATCTAAAACTATAATCCCCAAATCAGGATAAAAATTACCAAGTGAACCACCAGCTGCTGCAGTTCTAAATGTATCTGCAGTTCCACTTGCTATTGAACCACTAACAATATTGAATACACGACCCGCTTCATTTACGGTTGGTGTTGTAGTTGCTCCACTATCATCAATAAATTTCATATCCTTACCGCCAGCTTGAGCAGCTATTCGTAATTCCCAATTACCTGGATCCATTTTTTCTCTCATACGAGCTCTATTCATAACAACAAAAAAGATATCTTCTGATGCTGATACAAAGCCAGTAAATTGAAATTTTGATGTGGCTGGTGGTAACAAAACATTTGCAAATTGTCTATACATTCCAGCGGTTTCTCTATTACCAGCCACCGTTTTAGTTGTATTTCCTAAAGAACCACTTCCACCATAATTTGCATATCCACATGCAAACTGTACTTCTCGTGTTGAGTCGGTTTGTGCTTTATCATAAACATTCAAAAAAGAAGCTGAACTTGCACCTTGCGTGGACGCGGTGTAAAATGCAGTAAGACTTCCTGCCCCACTGCTAAATATACCACTCGATACTACAGTTCTATCTTGAACTACATCAGTATCTATTGTAAAATTTTTATATGCATCTGCCATTGTTTAATTCCTTATATTAAAAGTTAGGATCTGCTAAAGTTGTCAAAGTTATAGATTTTGTTACACCCGTTTGATCACCAATCACAGTCAATCTTGCCGATTTACTTACACGTAATGATTTAGTTTGTAACCGAATTTCCGATGCCGCTACAACAACTGCTGTTCTCTCATCGTCTTGTTTTGATTGTGCGGCCGATGTAAGACTGGCCAGACCGTTCACAACAGGTATAATATAAGCCACATCAGTATCATTAAGTTCAAAGGTAAAAGTTGTATCTCCCGAATTAGTACTTTGTGCCACAATTGGAACTTCTGGCCCACCATAAGTTAACTCTGTATTTTGTACAGATAAATTTAAAATTGGCATCCTTGTTGTATTTTTATTCAAAGTTATTAATTTATATCTCATTACTTGATTTTGATCTGTAAATGCCTCTAAAATTGGCATATTCTCAATAACTGCTCCATAATAATTTGAGCCATTAGGATGTGCCGTATCCCACAACTTATAGTCAATTTCATCATCTGCTAATGAAAATTTTGCTACCTTAAAACTACCATCTCCTCTTGCTAACAATTCTCGACCCTTTTTAGTCAAAATAGCATCTACGGTAATACTTGTATTATCTAAAAATCCCATATTTTATCTCCTTTGAATGGAAGTGAGAATAATGATTAATATCCTCTTACATAAATATATACTTCCTTAATTTTTATCGTTATTAATTTCTAACTATTCACCTGACTTTTCCTGAAATCCTGTATCTCGTGGATTCAACTTAGAATCATCAACCAAACGAGATTCTCCAGGTTCTTTTGAAACCAATCTTGTTGGATTTGTTATTGTCATCTCTACTGCGGGATAATTAGGATCTTGAGGATCGGAACCGTGATTCGTCCCTTTATAAAATGCCCTAAATAATGTTGAATCATATGCCATTGACTGAAACTCAGATGGTACTAATGAATGACTATAATGTCCCATAAAAAGACCATTTGATACGAAAACATGAGGGGCCGTAAGAGAAGTAACCGTAATAGAACCACTCATTGCACCAATATGCACTGGACGTATACCGACAGTTGGATGACGACTTGCTGATGCATCACTATGAAAGAAATATCTATATTCAAAATTGTGCTCAGAGAGTGTTGAACCCGTTATAGTGGGATTCAATACTTCCTCGAAATTAACATCCCCCTTGGTTATTGAAGCAGTAAGATAACTGAGTCCCCACTCATTGCTTTGAGAGACTGAATTTCCATGTAATCTATATCGAGAAGGCATTGCAAGTACTCCAATAGAACCCGATTCTGGAATCCAATAAGATATATTAGATTCTCCCTCATAATAAGGAAAGTCTCCACCTACCGTTACTATACTTTCAGCTGAAGAGGTGGATACAAATGGTGCAGTACCTGTACCGACTCGAATACCAGGATCAAATTCTCCCGCGTTCTCATAGTATAAACTTTCAAAATTAGGTACATTCCCAAGTACCTCTTTACTACGATTTAATATATTAGGTTCAACTAAAACACCAAGTGTAGATTTTACTCTTGCAGGTAAAAGTGTTTTAATTTGTTTAAAAATACCACTATCGTAATATTTTAATATTCTTAAATAATCCCAAAAGTTATTTGACTTTGAATATTTTTTCCAATATGCATTTTGTATTTCTTTTAAACCACGATAATCGTGTTCAAATTGATCTCTTGGATCTCCAATATAATCATCATAATTTATATCGGCTAAACTATAAATAATATCTTTATCTACAACATCAGTAGGTGAAAAATACACACCAAGTTTATTCGAATCTGCAGGTGCAAAATCAAATGATGATTTTTGTAAAGTTGTTTGTGGTGATAATGATCCTGTAAGATAACTACTTTCTATTCGTATTTTATTAGAACTTCTTCTTGAGGCTCCTATATCAGGAATCTTCATTTCTTCTATTTCACTAATACTACGATAGAAATTGTCCGTGAATGAATTTTGAGAACCCGTTCTTGCAGAATATGTTGTGTTATCTACACTATTACTTACAAAGTTAACTCCTGCAGAACCACTCAAGTCTACATTCTCATCAAAAGTAAGTCTATAAACTAAATTATCTGCGTGTGATGATGTAGTATTACCATTATATGCCTTTGGTGTTTTAACGTGATTATCAAATTTACTTTCAGAAAGAGGTTCAGTCCATAATCTATATTCCATTAACGAACCAGACAAATTATTACCATCAAATGCACTTCCACTACCACCAATATACACTGCTGCACTTGAAGTAAATGCTCCATTTAAATCTACAGAGCTTGTTGAGAAACTGGAACTTGTTTGATAATTTATTTTAAACCTCGTGGCATCATATTGTTTAGTAGTCAATTCATATGTTATATTTTGTGAGACATTATCATTTGATAAATCCACTCCACTTGCACTTCTTCTGGTTAACATCACACTCCACATCTCATCATTATAGAATTGTTGTGTTGAAGATGTAATAAAAAACTTATCACTTGAACCTGTTAGTTGAAATTTTAATTTTCCTTTATTTGTAGTACCACCATCTAATAATGATATTGCCCAATCATTACCTTTTTGTACTATAGTTTGATTCTGTCTCTTTGGTGTTCTAAATCTAAACTCAACTGTTTCGGGATAACGTCCACTTGAATTATCAGTAGTCCACAAGTGTTCTACATACTGACTACTTTTAAAATCTAATGCATATGTAAACTTTCTTTGTAAATCATAAGTAATTCTATTATCATAATCAGGCCCACCATATTCTCTAACTCTAAGTATAGAACTTGGAATACCATAACAATTCAATAAACCTTTTAATGCTCTTGTAGTTCCTTTAGTTCTTTGAAAATAAGGTAAATTGGCCAGTATTCGTTTCCATATTTCTTCCGTTACTTCTTCTTGAGCCTTTTCAAATTTTTGTGAAGCATCATCTATATCTTTACCTAACAAATATTCTGATAAATTTAATAAATCGTTTCCATTAACTACTTCCAATCCAGATGCTCGTGCCACGTGTTTTACAATATCTTTTGAGATCCCTTCAGAAAGCTTACTTTGTCTATCATTCATATCTGTAAAGTGTTTTAAATAAACCCAAGTCTCATCAAATTGTTGACCAATCATATCCATAAATTCTAAAAATGTTTTACTTTCATCATCATACTGTACGTGTCCTGGTAAATTATTCACTAATCTACTATCATTCTGAGTATCATACAAAGATGCACTTTCAATCATAGTATTATACCAAGTAACCGCTATAGAACCAGTTGAAGGTACTAAAGTATATGGACTTGAACTATTTTCTTTAGGCCAACTTGTATCGTGAAATTGTCCTGCTGAACTTGATACATAAGAAGATGATTCATTATAAAGGAAATCTTCATAGTGGTCAAAACTATTTTTCACCTGATCAACTTTAGTTCCATAGTAAGATTGTTTATCACTTGAACTTGAAACAACAGTATATAAACTTTGACTTATAGTATACTCCTCAATAAGTCCTAATTTATATTTAAAGTTTTTCAATCGTTCTTCAGCTGAACTAAAATTTACAAAACTACTAAAACCATTATCGTTATATTCTTCTAAACCAGTTATTCTTTTTTGAAAATCAATATTTACCTTTACATCTAATAAACTACCAGAAACTAATTTATCTTCAAGCTCTTGTATAACCGTAGTATTACTTCCAACTAAAGTATCAAATGAATTAAAATTAGTTCCTCTAAATTCTATTTGAGAATCTTCTGACCCCATATTAGGAAGTCTTAAAAATGTAGAGTTATTAAGTTCAACGTCTTCGACAAATGGAATAATTTTAATATTTTCTTCAACTGGCTCTAAAACTTCAGCTACAAAATAACCCTTAGCAGCTTCTTCAATAGTGTCTGATAATGGGGTGTAAAGTTTTATAGAAATAAATCCAGTTGGATCTTTAAATTCATTGGTGATTAAATATGCTTCAGTTCCAACAACTAAGTATGTATTTAAATCATTAACTTTATTCTCGGAATATGAAATAGATCCTTTTGGAAATCTGAATTCTGGTTTAAATGAAGACACTACGGTTGGGTAAGTTATTCCTTTTATCACATGCTGTTCACCCATCGTTTCCAATTGAGTTCTTCTTGATTCCCAATCGTAATTAACTGAAATTTGATCTTTAGAATGTACCTTTATTATTGTTCCAACATAATCTTTATTCACAATCCTTGTAGCCCAAGTATCTTTAGTTTGAGTTGTGGTAGGTCCTGATTGTTGAACCCAACCATGTATATCATAATCCACACCGTTAATCGTTTGGACATGCAAAAAATTCCAAATATATACCGATCCATCCCGATCTGTATATGGGTCATCTGGTTGGCCTGAATATCCTGGATTTGAGGTCTGTCCTTCCACTTCTGGATCGAATGCATCATCATATTCTTCTCCTTCACCTAAGAGCGGATCGTATCCCTCAGGAACTACAGCTTCTTTAACTTTATAAACATCAGATATAACTAATCTACCACCTTTCATTGAAGTATTAAAACCAGGATCACCGTCTTCCAGTTTTAAGGTTACGACATTGGCTTCTGACTGAACAGTTGATTTATGAAATTCATAACCCGCATTTGTATGGGGTTTATGTACATATAACTTTTCACCATTTACTGAATTTAAATCACTAACGTATGTAAAATCTTGTATGTTGGGGTTTAGTCTTATTTCAATTTCAGTTCTATCTTTTGAAATTTTTGAAAGAAAATATTGGTTGGACTCAGGATCACCTGCAAGTGGTCTATAAAAATAATAACGTACACTAAACTCACCTTCTTCATAACCAAAATCTCTCAAGTTTTGGCCCACATCTATGAGGACTTTACCAGTGGTTTCTGTTGGGGGGAAAGCTGAGGCGGTTACAACATTAATAGATAATAACTTATCTTCTTCTTCCGCAGCATCACCATAAACATAAACATATGCATAATCAGAGTGCTGTCCAAAATTACTTTCGGCCTTCTGTGGAGACAGTAATATTCCTCTATCTCCTGCTGATAATCCATTTCGTATTGGCATTTTAGTCTCCGCCTTGAGCGGCCTTTATTAACTCTTCGTATATTTTTATTTTTTCTTTTAATACAACTTCTAAATTAATTACAGAAGCTTCTGGGGATACTGGATCTGTTGGTTTAAATTCATTAAACAATCTTTTCTCCTTTAGTACAGATACTAAGTAAGATTGTATTACTTTAGATTTTTTATTAGATACACTTACTAATTGCCAATATTCTTCTGTTGAATTATTTTCAATATCAGAATAACTAAGTAACAATCCATCATCGTTTCTTAATAAATTCTCTGAGGTTATTTCTGAACCAGTAACCTGTGCTGCTTCGAATGCATGTAAAAGTTGTCTCTCTCTTTCTCTATCATCTGCAGTTAACATACTACCATATGAATCGGATAATAATGATGCACTCAAATAATTAGTAGCCATTACGACCTCACAACTTTGAATTCATATCCATCATCATATATCAGTTTTTGTTGATCACTACCACTACCACTTATAACCTGAATTAAAAATCTATAATGTCTTTCTGGTTGGAATCCATCAAACCAAACATTAAAATAATTACCCGAACCATCACAACTAACAAGTGAACCTGTACTAAATGGTATTATTGTTTCGTTAGTATGTGCGTCCTTTACAGAATAATAAGTACCTTGTCCCATCGCACCACTTCCACTTGGTAAATGTTTAACAGAAAGTGCAGCTGGTGTAGATGAAAATCCTCTTTCAGGATATAATTCACGACCAACAAATCTAATTCTTGCCTTAGACTTCTCTCTATAATCAGGTCTTAAATTTTTAAAATAAACTGTTAATTGATCTATCTCAGATGATGAAACTGGTGCCATCCAAGTTGACCCAGTTGAAAAACTTGAATCATCCCACTCTACTTCTAATTTTGGTGAGTAGATTGTATTGGTTTCTCTTGAGAAAAATTTTAATTGTCCATAATGTGATGTATCATATTCTGCAGAACCACTTGATGTGGAAGGATCAAATATAGTATGAGCACTTTCACTCGTAGGTAAATTTTGTCGTTTAACAATAAACCCATTGTTAGGATATGCAGAACTTGAGTAAATATGACTTTTTACTAAACCAGATATATCCATTCTTATATCTTGAGTCTCATATGTTAAATTTTGTGAACCACTAACATTATATTCAGCTGCAGTTCCACCTATACTTCCTGTGAACCAAGTACCACCTTGAGTATCACTCCCACTTACCCATTGTGTTTTTGTAGTTGTATTATCACTATACTTCCAACTTGCCCCATCTTCTCCTGCAGGATCCTTACTATAAAATCCAGTTCCCCCAGTCCAACTTTGACTAACAATATAAGTATATAAAGTTTGTTCTACTGCTAATTCACTTGAAGCTGCATCATATAGATTTAAATAATATTTTGCAGTACTTGGTATAATACTATCTTGAATAGATTGAGAAATATAATCATAACTAAACTTAATTAAAATTCTCGATACATCAATTTGAGTACCACTATCGTTTACATCTTTTCGTACTTCTAATATCTCATCAAGACCAGTATTCGTTGAGGAACTTGGTGTTGCTTGATATAGTGTAGTATCTACAGTTGGGTATTCAAAATAAAACATTAAATATCTCCTACTACTCTACCCTGTATATCTGAATTCGGAGTTTTAACTTCAAAAATACTTGGGTCTAATGATGGATAAATAACTCCATCTTTGGTTGCTGAATTTATATCGTAAACATAACCAGAATATCCCTCTGAATATCTCCATTTATTTTCAATAAGTATCATAGACTTTTGAGGATTATTTTCTGTAGGTGGAACAATACTTGCTACACCATCCACTAAAGAAATTTTATATGCTATATCGCTTGTAACTATAGGTTGGTTAAATTGCCATTTATCAATATCAAAATGTTTCTTCACCTCTTCTACACAATTAAACAATACTTCATTTTTATTAAAACCTCTTTGAGTAATAATTGCAAATTTAACTCCAATGTTAATCATATATCCATCACGAATGTTTATAGCATCTGTCATCATTCTATATTGTGATAAATAAAGTTTTACATTTTCTTTTACCGCTGTATTTAATCTTACTAAATTTTTATTTCTATCATATCCTAACATATACAAATTCATTGCCAATGGATTAGGTATCTTACTTACTTGGTTTGATGTCGATTCTCCATCCGTAGAAATGACTTGTTTATTAGAAAGAGACTCATCTTGAACTATATACGCCTTAGATATATTCCCAAACTTTTGTGGTAAAGAATAAACTCTTGTGATATAATCTTCCTTTGTTACTGCTCGATTTTGAGTATTAAAATATGCTAATGCATTTTCTTTAATATCTTGATCTGATTCGCCATCAGATCCACCAGAAGCAGGATTTACATTAGTAACCGATAAACTTTTTTTCATATCAGTTACTTCAGAAGTAGTTAAACCAGTTTCGTTAAGTGTCCAAGATATATTTCGTTTTGCATTTATCTCACCACTCAAAACATTCTCTTCCATCGAACCACCAAAAGTATAAACTACAGTTAAAGTTGTATTGCTTGGGGATAAACCAAAAGTACGAGTTTTCAAAAAATTACTCGGGTCATATGAAGTATCAAGTTTAGATAACCCCGTTGCCAAGGATGAACCAACATTATCTGGATTAGGAATTATTTCCTCATCAGGATTATCCGAAACACCTGCTCCAAATCTTAATTCAGTTTTACCATCTGGTCTAATATAAATTGTAAATCTTCGAGAAGTCTTTATTAATTTTAATAAATAAGGAGAGTCATTTGAATAAGATGATAATTCTGGATCATTATCTGAAGTGTTGGCAACTGATTCAAATATAGTATCTTGTGCCAAAAAAGGAACTTCATACCATTTATATCCATCCGAATCAGTTATCGATATAATCTCCACAACTCGACTATTACTTAAAATGGCCTTTTGGAATTTTTTAACTCCACCAAAAGTAAATTCTTCAGAATATCTTTTACCAGATTCCACATGACCTGTTTTTGTAAGGGTATAATATGTTGGAATGTTTCCAGAGAACTTTGATATTTCAACATCCATTCTATCAAGAGAAGAAGATACTGCAAAATTAATATCATCCATCACTCTAAATTCAGTACCATTTGAAGCTGCCACTAAACTATTACCAACCAGTATTGGTGCGTAATCTAAATCAGGACTATACTTAATATCATCCGAAGTAGTTGCTGGAACTGTAACTGTAAATTCACAAATTGCGGTTGATGGGTGTGAAACTTTTGGCCTGTATCCAAGTGATTGTGCAATCTTATAAATATTTTTCTTTTCCTCTGCTGCATGTAACAACGATTCCCTAAATTGATTATCAACATAATATGAAAGTACATCTCCCACATATGCCGCCATCTCGATAAACATCATTCCTGGACTTGTTTCGTTAAAATCATTATATGTATTTGGAAAGTATGATTTAGCAAATTCAATTAGATTTTGTCGTATTGAAGTAAAATCTCTACCAAGATATCTCACTTCTTTTGAAACTGATTTTTTATTTATTCCGTAATCTGGCATTTTATATTCCTACATTAAAATTAAATGTTATAGCGTCTAAAGAATCCCCATCTTCTACATCTAACGTATATTCAATTGACAATAATATTTTATTAGTATCTTGTTCATCAAATGAAACAAGTACATTTTGAACTGTTACATACGATAACCAAGTTGCCATAGCATCTCTAACTGACTCTTCAATAGCAACCCCAGTAGACTCTGAAATAGGTTCAAATATAATCCTATTTACATTACATCCAAATTCAGGTTGGCCTACTCGCTCACCCTTGGCCGTCAATATAAGATTTTTCACATTACTGTACACCTGTTCTTTAATCGTTTGAGATTGCTGAAAATGACCAGTGATACCAGTTTTTAATGGAAGTTTGACTCCTACAAAAACATCTTTATTCTCATTTATTTCTCTTACGGATGCCATTTATTATTTACCTTTAAACTTATCGTGTTTCATTAAATCACTATAATCTCTTGTAAGTGCTTTCAGTACACCATCAGGAATCTGATCGGAAGTTACACCTGCATCTTTCATAGTTTGTACTGCTCCAACTTCTCTTTGAACTTCTTTATTATCTGCACCATATCCCAACAATTCTGTCATTCTTGATGTGTCAAATACTCCATCACCTAAGTCTGGATATTCATCATATTCACCTGTACCATTACCTTTTGTCATCCCAACGGTTTCATTTAAAACTTTATTTAAAGTCTTATTAGATGTATAATTTACTTCCTTCTTAACTGGTCTTTTTCTAACAATACGTTTAGATTTTTTTGAAGATACCGCTGAAGTGCGTTGTTCTCTAATAAGTATCTCGTTCACTTGTTTTTTTACTTCTCGTTTAACTACTTCTCGTATTATTTTTACAAGATCATTTTTAGTCATAATAACTCCTATTATTACTTTGTTTTTACTATCTTACTTAAATATGGGCCGACTGCTATCACCTGAACCATCTCAGAATTTAATTTTTGTAATTCAACATTTTGTTTTACTAATTTAGCTGCTCCTGGTGCATCTCCAGCTGCAGTTTTAGCTGTAGCGTTGCCGTATTAACTCCAATAAGTACAGTATTCTTTTGAATTTCTGCCTTTAAAAGTATATCAAGTACTTTTTTTAATTCTTCACCAAGTACTCCTGGTTCTGTTGCATCTTCCCCACCAAATTTTATATTACCATTATCAGGTGATTCTATTACCGTTTCACCACGTGCCCCAATAGAAATGTTACCACTACTTAATATTCCTATGTTCCCATTATTTTTTGTATTCAATATAATTTGATTACTATTCATAAATATTTCGGACATTGAATATTTATCAAAATTATCTACTTGTGGTGTAAATGCTTTAGGAATATTTTGTTTAGTCATACTCCCAATAGTTAACGTGGAGCTCTGGTCTTTTGAGAATTCTTCTTTAGCTGGTTTTACACTACTACCTTTATAAAGAGTTTCCCTTTTTAAACCTGTATGTAAAGTTATTTTAGAACCATCAAAGCCTCGTTCATTCATTTCCCTATCACTACCCAATCGTATACTATTACCAAACCTTCCCTCGATAATTACATCACCCTCTTCTGCCATTAATCTTGGATAAGATTTTGGTTCGTGATAATATCCAGTTTTATGTTCATCCTCAACAGAATTTACAACTTGTTTATGATCCCACTCATCTGAAAGATGGTTTTCAAACATACTTTTTTTATCATGTCCTAATATACTAATACCTGGTTTTAAATTTTGAGAAGGACTTCCACTAAAATTAAAAGGACTAAAATAAAATCTATTTCCAGTTTTCAGTTTTGTTAATTGTGCAACATAAACAAGTTCACCCACAATAGGATAAGTCATAAGATTAGGATTTAATGGTTTACAATCTTTTAAAAAGTCTACTGGTTTCCCTTTCTCACTTGTTGTATATCTAGCAAGAATCCCACCATAATATGCATAATTTGGGGCGTCATTAGATTTTTTAGGAAATGAAGATTTAGTTTCATCTAAATGTACTTCTACAACTTCTGCCATTTCTAATTCATAAAATCTAAATTCTGTTTGTATTTGTTTTAAATAATCATTGAGTTGTGCTGCAGTAAAAATTATCCTCTGTTTTGGCTGAATTCCTGCATCAATTCGCTCTACATATGCCATTTAATTTTCTTTCGATTGTGTAATATTATCTGTAATACCCTGTGTTCCTTTTGCTACTACCTCTATATCTTTTAATAACTGTTCTTTTTCTATATCGCTTAAACCAAACTCTTCTGTAGAATCTCCCCTATGTGCTGTTGCAACGCGTTGTACTACAGTTGCCAACTTAACAAGTTGTTCATCATTCTTTACATTGATTTCCAAATACTCTTTCAACATTGGAATTATTTGCACAGCGGTATCACCATCTTTGATGAAACCAACTACTTCTTTCATCAATACTTCTAATTGTTCTTTGTTTCGTTTGGAATTATCGTAAATGTCTTTGAATACATCTGAGAGGGTTTTGCCCTCGAATACTTCAAAATCTATTGCCATAAGATTACCTATATTATTACATTAATAAATATCGGTTTAGGAAAAAATACTTATATATAAATATATACTAAAATTGTTTATAAAATATATACAATAGTTATTATTGTCGGAAGTTAACCGACATATGACAATAACTAACGGGAGAAAGACCAATGAAGGAAGTCATAACACTCGTCAAAGGTTGGGTAGATGACATAGCTCACTTACTCATTTCCTTTGTAGCCATTGGTGCTGTTTCTGAAGTAATCTTTGGAAGTGGTATCTTTGGAGTAAATGTTATCGGTAACCTGACATCTATCATAAACAAGTTCGGCGATTCTGGGTTCGCAGGACTCGTCGCATTGTTGGTGTTGGTGGGTTTATTCCGTAAGTAGTACTAATCGGAAAAATAATTAGGGGAACGAAAGTTCCCCTTTTTATTGCGTAATTGTGATGATAGTGAGACTGAATCTCATTATCATTACTTATAAATTATAAAAAACTGCCAGTAAATTTAGTATCTACTGAACCACTATATTCAAAATTATGTTTTAGAGTTTTGTGATGTTTTTTCATCACATTGATTACACGAGTAATATGTTGTGTATTAGAATCTGTCATCTCTCTAATTAAAATATACAATGCCTTTTTATTAAAGTTATCAATTCTATCTTTCATATCAATCAACTCAATAACAGCATTAGCTACATCTAAATCTTTCTTTCGTTTGAAAACTGTCGTAAGATTATTTTTCCAATATTCTGCAAGAATCATAATATACTCAACATTCATTTCTTTTCGGTCTTTAGTTCTCATTTCAGTCGTAGGATTTCTTTTATAATCCGTAACTGAATAATCATCATGTTGTTTCATTCTCTTATAATTGTTATTATTATGTAGAATCAAATAATTTTTAGCAACAATACTGAAGTATGAGAAGGCCTTACCCTTACCCTCAGTAAACTTATGCATGTTCATATAGAGGAAGCTAACCACCTCATGCTTCACATCCTCACTTGGTACATCAAAGTAATAAAACTTAAATGTATGGATGATATTTTCAGCAAGCTTTTCAAAAGCATACATAATATGTTCATTATAAATTCGTTCTCTCATATGAGGACGAGTTTCTTTATTATGACGAACTATGGCATTTTCTGTACCTTGCGTGAAATAAAGTTTCTTCTTTGATTTTGGTCGTGGCATTTATATTTCCTTTTCAGTTATTTTAGTTAAATCGTCAACTGCACCTTTTATCGCTTTAAATACAGTTCCAATCTCATCATCGGATTCAAACTTACCCTCCGAATCTAATTCTTCAAGAACCTGTTGTGTCTGTATTATTCTTGCAGAATAATTCTCTATCCAATCTTCTAACCTTTCAACTTTGTTAACTTGATTCCAAGTTGTATATCCAAGTGTTGTTGTTAATATTAATATGATTCCAAATAGTATTTCTAAAACCATTGTCTACTCCTTTGTATTTGTTCTAATCGATTCATACATATACCATAAACTTCTGGATCTATTTCTGAACCTAAATAATTTCTTTCTGTTTCTAAACAGGCTACGGCAGTAGTTCCAATACCAATAAATGGATCAAAAACCGTATCACCCTTCTCTGTATAATTTTCTATACAACGAACTACTATATCTTTAGAAAAATTGTAATCGTACCCCTTATATGATTGATGTGGATCAAACCAAATATCATATTTAAATTGTTTACTATTTTTAGATTTAAAGTTCTCTTTACCATAACACAAAACAAATGCGTAATTATACCGATACATATTTATTTCTCTTGACTTTTCCCAAATCTTTTCATTCAATAAATCGTAACCCAAATCTTTCATTATTGAAGTTATATATTCGTGCTTGGGAATAGTTCTTCTATTGTATCTACGATTACTAACCACAATTGTTACTACATTTTTATTTGGATTCAATTTAGAATAAATGTTTTTCATCCATCCAAAATATTTCTCATCATCCTCTATAGGTGTCATTCCTAATTCATCATAATCTGGAGGTGAGAAAAAAACATAATCATAATTTAATTCTCTGTTAGTAATTGTATCTAAACAATCCTCATTGAAAATTTTATTTATCACCAAACAACTCATCAAATAAATCTTTGGCAGTATCCCCGGCAGTAGCAGTTTTTCCAATATTTGTTAATTTACTTTTAACTTCTTTTTGTACTGCATCTTTTATATTGGTAACAGCCTTCTGAACATTCTTTTTGGATTTTGTTTCTCCATATTTCCATTCAGTATATTCTGCTCGAGTTGCCATATGGTCTGCCCAATGAATCAAATATGGTAAACTTGTTTTGAAACTATTTTCTGGTTTGAATGTTTTCAAGTATTGTATATTTGCTTCATCATACATACCATCACTAACTTTAATTGATAACCATTCTAATTGAGAAATCTTTATATCAAAATGTTGTAATAGATACAATGCCCTATCCGTAACACTCATATATTGCATTTCAGAATTTTGGGTGAAATGCTCATTTAGTTTCTTACGTCTCCAATCATCTTCCTGTGGAATATAATATTCATATTCCGTATCACCAACCTTACCTAAGTCATGATGTAATGCACAAAATACAAGTTCTTCTTCTGTGAAATCAAGTACTGCTCCAATCTCCACATATACCTTCATTAGTTTTTTTGCCGCATCTGTAACGTGTAGAACGTGATCTATATAACCACCAACATAACAATTATGATAATTTGGTTTACCACTTGCGGGTGCAACTGCCATTCTATCTTCAAAAAATTTATACATCTTTAAAAGATTTTCTTTTCGTTCTCCCTCAAATGTTTCTTCAACTATGTCAATTAACTTTTGATAATTGTCCATTAATTGTTGTTCTGTTAGAGTTTTCATAACCGTTTTAACTTCTCCCTTGGTAGTGTCATTCTATGTTCATAGCTACCTATTTTCTGAACGATAGCAAACTTGTTATCCTCCGTGATACTTTCTACTGTATATGCTGGGTCTCCTGGTTCCATTATGCCTGACATTCTTGGTCGTACAAAATCACCAACTCTTAGTTTCTTTTCTTGATTAATTGCCATAAGTTATCCTTTCCTGAATATTAATATGGGTTCAAATTTATAATAATTACCATCTGATTTAACAGAATTTTTTCCGTGTTTTGGATTTAATCCAATCATTCTCGTCATTAACATTTTATAAGTATCAATATATTTTCCACCTAATGATTCTATAATATCAATACTATCTTGTTCTAATGGAATGAATTTACCACTACCAACCTTTATATCGGCTATGTTCCAACAAATGTATCGGTTATCATTTAACAACTCATACGCCGTAGTCAAAGTAGGTTTAAGAAAGTTATCACGCCAGTCTTCATACGCCGAAAATTTCTTGAACGATTGTGATTCGTCTTGAGAATATTGTTCTCTATTAAAGTACGGTGGCGAAGTAAAGACGAAATCGACACTTCCCTTATATATTTTAAATAAAGATTCGTTATGAATCTCTTCACTTCCATGATCATATACGCTAAACGTGTTCTTTTCTCTGCCCCAAAATTGATTATCTTGGACACAATGAGTATTGTAGAATTCAGCTACATTCTCATATCTTCCAATATTATCAGGATTGGGGTCTGTACCGATATAATGTAATTTTCTATTAGTACACATTGCTCCTAATATTCTTCCACCCCAACCTGCTGATGGATCATATACTGTAATCTTCTTATCTTTTATATGTTCTGTAAAATGTTCATATAAGAATTTAGCAGTTAATGCTGGAAAGTTAACCGCCGGCTGTCCTAATCCTAATCTAAAGATTTGTAACGCCGTTGGAAAAATTCTTTGATTACGATTATATTGTCTACAATGATAATGATAATATCTTGTTGCACCACTTTTTAATTCTATGGTATCATCTAACTCAACACCATCTAATGTTCTAATATTATCCTCAGTTAATACTTTACGTTTTAATAACTCTTTAACTTCTGTGCCCGTAAAACTTAACCACTCACCATTTGATTCAACCGCCCATGAATTTTTCTGTTGTATAATAGTTAATCCAAAATCTTTATCTTTATTAATTTTTTTAATATACTTCTCTACATCATCAACATCTTTTCTTTTCAATGTCTTTCCAAAAGCATACATCGAATCTTTATATAACCCACGTCTCATTGATTTAGAAAACTTTTCTCGTAACTCATCCTCTCTAAACATATCATAGATAGAATGAGCATTATCACTACTAACACCAGTTGATATTTTAGTTTTTAACATCGTGGGAAAGAATTGATTCACACCACTAGCAAGTTTATTAAAGTTTCTTATAACACCAGTTTTCACATCAAAGAAATCCTTAACATTCACTTCGTGAAGTTTACTCCATTTTTTAATTATATCTTCTTCGTTTTGACCAATAACAGGAGGTTGTGGTTTTTCTTTATCATCCCATTTAGTAATCACATAATCTCGTAGCTCATCTATCCAAACATCAACCTCGTTGGGCGATTTTTTCAATAGTTCACCATAAGTTATATTAACAGGATTATTCACATCTGTTATATTTGATTTTTCGTAAAACCTTTTATTCAATTTTAATTGTAACCTATCAATTTATTATACTATAATATACGACATTTTTTGATGATTGTCAAGCCTTTTTTTAATTATTTCCCGTTACAACAGCAGTATGTTTTTGAATTTTTGCATCAACAAACTTATACGGGTCAGTACCAGGTGATTCCAAAATATCAATACGATTTACAAAACGTTTATTCATCGTATCTCTAACTTGGTAAACACCATCTTTACCATCCGTACCTTTTAGTAGAATGAAGTCTTGGTAATTTAACCATCCACCGTGTCGTTTCAGAAGATTTCTACTCACCGCTATGAATCGGTACTCACTAGCTTGGTGTACCTTTATACGCGTTCCATCCGCGAGAATGTTCGGTGTAGAATCTGTCTGACGACTTACTGGATGATACATCGTTACCGTCACGTCCATTCCTTCCAGTTTGTATTCAGAAACAAGTTTTTCTAATTCCTCATTTCTATCTACAAGTTCTTGAGTTTTCCTCAAGGACTCATTCATCAAACTATCTTTATAAGAACGAAATATGTTTGTCCAAACATACGCGTTCGTCATAACTATCATTGTAAAACCTAATACAAAAAACTCTCTTAGGTTCTTCATCATAATCATATCCTCGTTGTTTTTCTTAGTAATAAATATCATTTTGTTTAGTTAAACCCTCTATTTTAATTATTGTGGAGCTGGTGGGATTCGAACCCACGTCCTGTCTATCTTCACTACGAAGTCATTTACAGCTTAGTTTAGTTTCCAATCACGATAGGATACTAACAAACCATTCGGACATTTGTTCTGGTTGTCAACAGGTGACCCTTATACTCTATCACGCGAGTTGTTCGTCTAACTTTTTTTATAATCAAGTGTTAGACAACTCAATAACTTATGCGTAAGCGTAAGTTGGTTGGTGGTTTTGAGCCATTGCTGGTTCAGCAACTGGCATATCCATTTCGAATAAATGCCAATCTATTACCAACCCGTTCAGCGAAAATTCGCCAATTTGGATTGTTGAGTCTTTTTTTGCGAGACATACTCAATCTCTGCTGCACTTCAATACCAAATGATACCAGTCGATACCTGTGTCAGCCCCATAAATCTTCTTCTTCATCATCTTTATATTGTTCAAATGTATCATCACCATTTTCAATCTCCAAAGATAAAGCTTCTATTAAATCTATAACAATATTCCAATCTTCATCATTATAAGCTGTTTCTAACTTTTCTTTAACATACGTAAAGTTCATTAATTTCTCCAATAGTTATTCTATAACTATAAAGAAATCGTAGAAAGTTAATTAAAATCAGAACGAGCAAAGGTTGAATCAATTGGTAGTCCATCATCAATTGGTGGAATATAATATGGTGGTTCTTCATACTGTGTAGTATCGGGTGGTGTATATAACCCTATCTTTCTTTCGAAGTCATTTATGAATGGTTTAAGATGTCCTGTATAATCTGTTATGACTACCGTAACAGCAAGAACACAATGGAAATAAAACCAAGTTAAGTTTGGTTTGTTCATTTTTTAATATCCTCAATTTGTTTTTGAATTGCATCTATTCCAGGAAAAACCCTTTCTTCGTGTTTCTTCTGTGAATAATTCTTTTCTCGTCTATCACCTGACCGTCTATCATTGGTTACTCTTTTATCACTTTTCATCTCTACTTCAAGTTCACAACCCAAATGATTAGTACAAGAACCTATATACTCATAATCTACATCATAAGTATTTTTACCACATATACTACATACCCAAGTTTCACGTGCCTTCTGTTCTTCTATTTCACTATCATCATATTCGGTATATGAACGTTCATCTTTCTTTTTACCAAAAATCTTTTCCCAATTCTCTTCATACTTATCCTGGGCTAAAGGATCTCTTCTTCTACTACCCTTACCAGCGTCATAATATCTTTTCTTAGTAGACGGTGCCATTGAACCTTTAGGGGCCCCTCCTGTTTCTGCTTTAGGTAGTGGTTTTATTTTAGCCATTCTACTTCTCCAATTTTCTTAAAAAAACTTGCCAATCTTTATGAAAGACTTCTATTTGTTTTTCAAAACAATTTAAAAATGCATCTATACCATCTTTACAATCACCCCAACCATAATCGTCAAAAATCATTAAACCATCCTCTACTAATAAATCCCAAGATAATACAGCATCTGTAAGTACTAAATCTTTATCATGAGATGCGTCAACATAAACAAAATCATATTTCTTGTCTCTATTATTTAATAAAAATTCTTTAGTAGACATTTCATTAAAAGTACACCTTCCCTCATCGATAAATGGTTTTAAATTTTCTATACTTATAACTGAATATTTTTCTCCATCTTCTTCAACATTATTTATATTATTTAAGTCTACGGTATCAACGATACAATTATAGTTATCAAGTAAAAAATTACTACACATTCCATTACCAGTACCAAGTTCAAGAAACTTTAAATCTGTTCTAAATTCAAAAAAATGATTTAAAACATATTTCCACTTGGGAGCGTGCATTGAAAAGTTATCCCACTTCTCAACATTAGTATAATGCTCACGTGGAATATAATTTTCAGTTTTGAAACGTGTAAGTTCTTTTGGATATCTTTGCTGGACTTTTCTCATAACACTCTTCATCACAATAATTATAAATTGTTACTTTCTTATCTCCCGTTAAATCTTCTCGATTGGGTCTCTCTTTTGCTGCAGCTTTATTATACACTGGTATTGTACCATATGTCTTAGCTGGAACTATAGTATATTTATACGGGGTTTGTGTCATCGTTCCACAAGCATGACATTTTTTTGATCCTGATTTCATTTTTCCTCTAATTTGTTTAGTTTTCACCAATATTATTTCCCATATCCATTGGATGTTTTCTTGGATCGGGATTGTATTCATCATGTATTACTTCATTATTAAAGTATTCCATATCAATTATAACTCCTGCCAAATAATCTTTTGTCAATGAATTTTCTGCACTTCTACGAACCTGATAATCTTCGAATTCTTCATCCTTTAATCTAGCAGGGCCTTTTAACATATCACCAACTTTAATTCGTTCTTTAAAATATGGTTTTTGTCTTGGTAAATTACCTAAAGACCAATATGGATGTGCCATTATTATTTCTCCCCTACGTGTTTTCTGTATAGTTTAGCATCTTCGTCATCCTTTGCCCAAAACTTAGTATCATCTTTTAACTGATATTGTTTTAGATTATTAGCGATGTGAAATGGTTGTTTTTTCTTTTTAGTCATTATTGACTCCTATTCTGTAAATTTATGATTTAAAAAATCTTTTTGTTTTTGTACTGCCTTTTTAAGGGCCGCTTTTTTCTCATTGTGCCGGTCAATAAGTATTTGTTCTTTTGTCCGGCGTTTAATTTTCTTTTTGGGTGGTGAAACTATAGTAGGTTTTAATGTACCTTTTAACTTTTTCATCTCTTTACCTTTATGAAAAACATTACCATCATTATCTACGAACTCATTCATAAAGTGCCAACCAGCTGGTCGACCTGTTGGTGTATAACTTTTCTTTTCTTCTGGTAGTCCAACTTTAGTCAAAACACATATTGAACAGGTAACTGATTTGGTACTATCACCAATATTCTCTACCCATCTACCACATTTTTTACATTCTAATGAACGCATAACTTATTTCCTTTTTTATGCCTTTCCTATCAGGCCTGAATCAATACCCTCATCCATAAGATATTGTAATAATTCTTGTTCAAGATTAATACCTTGAAAAAATTTATGCATTTTTAAATCAAACTGAATTAAATCATCTATTAATCTTGTAGTGAGTTCTAATGACTCACCATCAGTATGCTTTTCAATTTCTTCTAATCTATCAATCAGGTCTCTAATTTTCATTTCTCATCCCTAACCTTTATAGTTATAATATTTGAGTGCAAGACAGGATTCGAACCTGCGAATAATGGATTTGCAATCCATCCCGTTAAACCACTCCGGCACTTGCACGGCCTCTGCGTTGTGCCAATTTAATATCTTGAACTTCCAAAATATGTTTACAATATCTTTTCTTGAACTTATGTCTGAAAGTAAATGCTTTACAATCACACGCCCATTCCATCCTACTTCTATCAAATCTGATATCGTAGTCTTTACCATCTACCTTGTAATGTTCCCAATCATATTCATCAATGAGAACACCATCAAACTTTTCGATTAATAAATCAATTAGTTCCATATATTAAATATTACCCACTATCAGTAAAACTACAAACACAAAAAGTATCCACATGAAAGTTAAAAACTCTCCAACTCTATAACCTATTAATTTCCAATTCATTATTATATTACCTTTATTCATACTTGAATATACAACAAAAATATGTAAAAGTCAAGCCTTTTTTTCACTTTTTTTAAATGGGATATTTTTAGGGTGTTTATGTGGTCTGGCATGCCAATGTAAATGATTTAATATCTGATTTTGTTTAGTATCTATATAATATTCCTTTCCCTCATAAAACTGATAAGCACATTCTTTCAAGAAGGCTTCTAACAGATATTGATCAGATTCGTGAACGTCCATTGTATGTTCTTTCCATACCACCATAGGCACAAGACAATCCTTACAATCAAGAATTATAAAACTATCCCATTCCATATAGACATTAGTTTTTATTTCTAATTTACATAAATCACATATCATCTACTATAATATACAATAAAAAACAGTACAAGTCAAGCCTTTTTTTATTGTACTCTTATTCCACCTTTTCCAATATATTTAGAGTCTGTAGGTTTTACTTCAGTAACTCTATCATCGACAACATCAGGTAATTTTTCCTGGATTGACTCTGATACCTTTACTGTACCAAGTTCTCGTTTCAATATCTTATCTTTTGTTTCACCATACACTTCCCACCAATTTTTGCGTTTCGCGATCCCACGGGCGATCCGTGTTCGGGGCGTCTCTCCTTCTCTAAGTACTAATGCCTGATTAAAAGCTACAACTAACATCACTGCTAATGGATCAAACACAAAGATAAGAATAAAGATAAAGAACTTGACGACTGTATCGATGTCTGTATTAAATATTCTAGCAAGATAGATAGCTGGGCCTACATCAACCCCGGTTTCCACTAACCCAACTTTCAAATCTGATACATCTTGTTTAATATCTAATATCTCTTCATTTAATTCCAATACCCTTGGATTATATTCTTCACGAAGTTGTCTTTTCGCTGTACGATAATTCTCAGGTAATTCTGATAGAGCCTGCCCCAATTCTTCTTTAAGATAAACTTTATCTACTTCTAATTGTTCTAATCTATCTTCTTTATACAATAGTGTTGTTGATTGTTTCTCAAACTCTATTGTGGCTCCTTGATAGGCATTACTCAAATATCCAAAGATACCTGCAGATGTAATTCCTATTAACACAACAACCGCTAAGGTCATATATGATTTTTGTAACCAGTTTATCCTTTTCCAATATCGGTATATGAATGCCGCTGTAACCAGTTTACCAAGTTCCAAAGAACCTGCCATAATGATTACTGATAATGTGGCTCCACTAAATAATTTAGATAAACCAAATACTGAAAAGAATCCAGCACTCCCAGCAATCAATAGAGCGGCTATTCCCAACCAAATATGGAAATAGTTAGACCGTTCCATTATTGTCTCCTATTTAATCTTCTTCTAATTCGACAAGATTGTATAATCCTTCTAATGAATTCTTGAGCCCACGAACTATCCGTAAATACAAATCATCTTGCGATGATGTATCTTCAGGTATTCGGGAGTATAATCTATCGAGTTCATTTTGAATATTATCTATCTTATCTAATACTTCATTTTTTCTACGCATCATTGTATGACCTTTTTGTTAGTAATAAATATCTTCATAATTTCATTTGTTCCAAAATAAAATTTCTATATGCACCTTTTTGAGTATCTTCTGAATGTTCCCATTGCCAAGCAAATGTCATCTGCATATCTTTTATAGATTCTATTATGGCTCTAATTTGTTTTGTATTGTTCAAATAACTTTGTTCATTTTCTTTAATTTTAATTCCTAATTCTTCTGCCATTTCTAACATTAACCCATAATCTTTATTCTTATTAGCAGTATTTAATTCTTTGAACTGTTCCTCATCTCCAGTTTTTTTATCTGGATGTACTTTAATTGCAATTTTTTTATAAATGTCGTTAAATATTTTTTTATCAATTTCCGAATTTATTTTCAAATGAAAATCATCTGGTTCAGTTATTGGTTTCTCGGAATCTCGTGACTCTATTAATTCATCTTTAAATTCTATATTAAACTTATCAACACAATCTTCATAAATTAATCGTGTCTCTTCTAATTCAAGTTGTATATAGCGTAATTGTTGACGAGTTTTTTTATAACGAAGTTCTTTTATTTTATCCATAAAAATAAATAGTTAAAGGTCTTCGTATTCAACATCAATAAGTTTCATACAAATATAGTACATATCCCCGTTCCGTAGAACGGTATCAGCTAAACCATACATAGTTTTTAAATCATCGGGTGAATAACCAGATTGAACCGACACCGTTCCGAGAACGTAATACCGAGTATCCTCGACAGTAATTAGCTTTTTAGCCAATCTTTACTGAATGTTTCTTCGGTATTTCTGGTTCTATCTTTGGGATTGAAACGGATAAGATTCCGTCTTTAAACTTAGCCGAAATGTCATCTCCATCTAACAACTCACCTAATTCAAATGAACGTTTGAATGAAGATTGTTTTAACTCTCTACGAATTACTTTAGCACCATCATCTTCAAACGCACTATGTTTATCTCCTGAGATAGTTAATACACCATCCTCAACTGATACATCCAGTTGGTTCTTATCCAAACCAGGAATCTCAGCAATAATACCAACTCTGTCATCGTATTCATATACGTTAACTTTTGGATATGCCGATCCTTGATATGGTTTTACTCCAACTGATTTGACCATATCTGGAAACTGAGTCTCCACAAGTGAATCAAACATTTTATCAAACGGTGTTAGAAAATCATCCCTATCGATATAAGGGATGCCTGTACGAAATGCAACTTTAGTCATTTTATTTCTCCTATTAGTTACGTTAGTCAACTATTGAATATCAATTTCTTTTGAACCTTGATATTCGGTTATTTATCGACCCCATTCGGGCGTCGAATTCTTTATTTTTACAGATAATCAAATCCGTCATAAATTTATCTATTATAAGTATACGTCTCAAACTCAAAAGAGTTCCATTTTTTTATATTTTTTCTAATAACTTTGCTGGTATCCAAACTATTTTTCCCGTATCTGTCTTACCTTTTATCTTTTCATAATAATGTTTATTATTAAAATGTTCTTCCTTTACCTCAACTTCAGTACCCTTATATATCATACCTTCAATTGTAGGATGGTCAAATATTACTTTTACTTTCATGATATTTTAGCCAGAACTTGGGCTTTGGAAATAGCCCCAATAAACCTACTTACCTCTAATCCATTTTCTTCAATCACCGTACATGGTATTGAACGAACTCCGTATTTAGAAGCTAAGTCTTGATTTTGATCAACATCAATAAACTCTACTGAATATCCTTCACCTGCTATCTCAGTCATAATTGGTTTGAACGTCTTACAAGGCCCACACCAAGTTGCTGAAAAGTATTTCATCGTTTTCATTATTTACTCCATTGCATAAATTTATAACTTACCGAAGTATTTTTAGTTGCGTAAGGAACTACAATTTTATACTTCTGATTTTTCTTTAAATGCTGCTGCTTTTTCTTTTGAGACTTCTTCATCAAAATCCTTTTTCTTTCCACCATAGTAAGGGTAAGCGTGTCCTTCTTCTATTAAGATATCATTAACACTAACCCAACCATCGTGGTCTAAATCTATTTCACTATCATCATTTTTGATACATTCGTTGATATGTTCACCAACAACTGCAGGATCCACAAATATTTCACCCAATACTCTACCGAACTTACCAGTTCCAAATGATTTCAATTTGAAAACACCTTGTTCAAGTAAATGTTTATTTCTATCTTTTGCTGCTAAACCCTTTTTCTTTTCTTCTAAATCTCTTGTTCTTGATTCCCAAGTATCAATACCCATATATCGTATACGTTTTTTAGTTTTTAAATTAAAACCTAAATCGATAAAACAATCTATAGTATCACCATCTACAACCTTAATCAATTCACATTGATATTCTTTAACATCAACTTTTTTAGCCATTTTATTTCTCCAAGTTAGATAACCAAGAGAAATAAAATTTCTCTAAATTCTTTTTATGTTAAGTTTATTTGCAATTAATCTTACCTTATCAAATCCACGCCTATATTCACACTCATTCCATGAATTAAAAATGGTTTCTATATCACCTTGGGCGACATTACTAAAGGTAAGAAGTTCTCCGTTATATAAATATGTATTATTTCGCTTTGTATGTAAAGTACTGACTACTTCCATAACCACTCGGAAATTCATGTAACCATTATAATTACCGTTCAATACCCACGTTTTATCTGAAAATACTAAATACGTATCGTAACCTGTCCATCTACTTTTGTTCATTATATTATCTAACCTCTTATTTAAATTTCTATTTTCTTTTTACGTTTCATTTTATTCCTTATCCTTTACCTTCAAAAGAGCCACCATTTAATAAATCTATATATCACCCATAACCCACTCCATACTGAAATAGCTATTAATATATCTACGGTATAACTCATTGTTGTTTCAGTCTTCCTTTTCTATATCTTTCTCTATTTTCCATAGGAATTCTATCCCAATACAATCCTTTAGAATACCAATCAGCATTACATTTTGGATGACACTTCATATCACATTGACAAGTTAATGCTACAGCATTGCTATCTGGACAAGATACTTCTGCTGTTCTACCACAGTTATCACAAGTCCAAAGTACGTTACCATTAGATAACATTGGATAAAATATTAACATTCTTCTTCATCACTAACCCACATACTGTATCACCGAACTTACTTTATGGTCATCTATACTAAAATCTTTTTCGTGTAAATATTGTAAATCAATTAATACCGATATACCTAATACTTCATATCCATTATTAGTTAATAATTCATAAGAGGCCTTTAATGTACCTCCCGTAGCCAAAACATCATCTACTAATACTACTGACTTTTTATGTTCTTCTGTATTAGGTTGTACTTCCAAAGCATCTTGTCCATACTCTAAGAAATATCTTTTATGTACTACTGGAGGTGGCAACTTACCTGGTTTTCTAATCATCAATACACCACCACCATTTAATTGTGATAGTCCTGAGGCAATTAAAAATCCTCTACTCTCTACTCCAGCCCATAACTCATTATTATGTCCTTGTAACATCTTCATTAATGCGAGTCTATACATATTACCATGTTTAAGTAACGGACTAATATCTTTATATGATATTCCGTCTTCTGGAAAATCTGGAACTTCTGTAATGTAATCTTTATAATTCATTTTAAGCCTCTGCTAATTGTACATTAATATTATCATATCTATATTCCCAATAAAATAATACTAAGTCTGCTAATTTATCTAAATACTTTGGGGTCAAAGTTCTCTCTGGATACATAAAATCAATTATAGTTGGTTGAGTTATATTAACATCCATCTATCTGTATCTCCTCATATTTAACTTTATTTCTATACCACTCAATAGTAGGTTTATCTTCAGTAGTATTCCATACTGCTTTACCAATCAATTCATCAATTGGCTTATCTTCTTTACCAAATCTAGCATCCATCTCCCATAATATATAGAGAGTTGTATTTAGAGATTCCGATATTTTTTTCAATGTTTTATAATCTTCTGTAAGATTTAAATCACCAAACCACACTTTACCATAACCTGACATCAATACATTTGCGTTAAATACAATTAAATCACCTTCGTGTTCTTCTGTATAATCCCATTTTGCTCCAGCTAACATTCTGGCGTCTTCGAATCCAAATGCACTAAAGTGTTTCTGAATTTCCATTACCGACATTGTTGGTTTAAAATCACTTGGGTATGGTTCTGTAAGTTTTATTGTTTTGTCAAACATTAAGCTTCACCTTGATCCTTTACCATTTTAATTACTTTATCTCCCCCTTGTAATTTCATTGCTTCATCTGCTATCTTCTGATATTTCTTTTGAGACAATTCGTTTATCAAAAACTTTATAGCTTCTTTTGATTTATCATCCATTTTATCCCACACTTTTTTAAATTTTTTATTCACTAAGTTATCGGGCCTCCTACATAAAGTTCCCATAGACCACTATCTATGAATCGTTTTGCTTTTTTCCATTTCATTGTCGATAATACTTTACCATCTGTAATATCAACCATTTCATTTCTTCCAAATTCTTTTTTACTTATAATAGGTTTTAACTTTATTTGTTTATCCATACATATTATTCCATTTAAATGATCTACTTCGTGTTGAACACATACTGCCTCAAGTGTTCGTAACTCTTCATCTTCGTTATCAAAATTTTCTTTTTCCCAACTACCTTTACCATCACCTGAGTTTTCTGCTCCACTAAAATATAACTCACCATCTTCTTGTTCTGTAGTGATAACTATATTTTTATATCGTTTAGTATTAACACCTTTTTTTGGATATGATAAACAACCTTCATAATAATCTATCTCATCCCATTGTTCAATTACTTTTGGATTTATTAATATAATTGGTTCACGAACATTAACAACAGCAACAGCGGCATCAATACCCACTTGGTTAGCTGCCAAACCGATTCCGTCTTTTCGTTTGTTGAGAGTTTCGAATAAAACTTTCGCAATTTCAAGTCCTTCTTCAAGTGATACCTCTTTTAATTTTTTATTGATAACTGGGTTATCATGTTTTAAACAATTTATAACTTTATACATATTGTTTCCAAAGTTTATTATATCTTTCAAATCGTTTTTTACTTGGAAACCACTTTGAATCTTTATTCAATCTGACTAAGGTATCCACTACCATATCCCTATCAGAATATTTATAAATGTATTTACCAGTTTTATCCTTCAAATCTACTGTACTTACCCTCTGTAAGCCATTCTTCTTACCCCACTTTTCAATCCTACTTAAAAGTAAACTTATCTTATCCGATACCTGAACTCTCTTATGATATTTGTCAATAGTATCTTTATAATTTCTTAAATTAAATTTAGATTTATGTTTTCTCCCACAGACTTCCCTTAAAACTTTAATAGCGGTAATTTTCTGGTGTTCACTTAATGCGAAATCTAAATCCTCTTTTAATGATTCATTAGTGTAAATTTCTTTCATCAACACAACAACGGATGCTTCCCTAACTTCCCCATTCAATTTACGGTTTCTATGAATTTGTGGAGACATTTTTTATCCTGACTATATATTCAAGTAGACTATGACACTCATCACACCATTTTGGTGTTACCGATTCGTGTGTAGGATGCATAAGTAAATGATTTTCTATATATTGTTTTACCAGTAAATAATCTTCCGTAGTATACCTAAACAATAAGCCTCTTGTTTTACTATTATCACCACACAACTTACAAGTGCCTTTACCTTCCTTACTTTTACTTTTTAAAATATACGAACCGTCTTTATTCTTTTTTAAATTATCTTTCATTTAATTAATATATTCCACAATATCATCTATCTCATAAATTCTATTTTTAGTTTTAATTTCTTTATTATAAGGCCTGTCCATTAAAATAAATCCTGATTCTGTACCACGCCCTCTAACCCAATTATCAAAATTTTCTGGTGAATCGTCTACCAAATAATCTATTGGCATTTTCCATTTAAACCTACCTCTTGTAAAATATACAGTATCAAAATTTAATCCGTACTTACCTAACCAAGATAAAGTAAGATATCTAATATGCGGTTTTTGTGAAGTTACACAAACAAGACTATGATTATTGTTATCTGCCCAATCAAACAAGTCATACATTTGTTCTATAGCTCCGAAGATTGGAATACCGTTACCCATAATCTCTTCAGCGTAATCATGTCTATAAATCTGTTTTATCTCTTCTTGAGTGCAGTTAAAGTCATTCTGGAAATTCCAATCTTTTATTTCTATAAAATCATCTTTAAGATATTGAGGATAATGTTCTTTTAATACACAAGTAAGACCATCACAAAAATTTCTCAATACACCATCTACATCAATTCCTATTACCACTAAAACCTCGGATTACTATTATCATACATTTTCATTGCTATATAAAACAATAAACACACAACTATAAATTCAAACATACCATTTCCCATTTACCTTTATTTTTAAAATATGAAGTGGGCGGAAAAGAAAGGAAAAAACCACCCACCTCAACGCTTCCTATTAGGAAGCGTAATCTATATCTTCGACTTGGTCTTCGTTAAACAAATCTTCAGAAGAACCATCTGAAACATACTTCTGTACTAACTGTTTGATGAAAGTTCTTTCAGAATCCATCCCACCGTCATCGGCGAATTGTGGATAAACAGTAACTTCGGCTGCTTCGTCTAATCCGAAACCATCATACATCAATCCTGCCATTTCAACAGAAGTTCTGGTAGAAACACCACTGGAAAGTTTTCCATTTTCATTTTTACTTTCCATACGAGTCGTATGTGATATTTCAGAAATTGATTTCAGTAAATCAGGATCTACATGCGGAAACATATAAGTAAGTAACCCAAACTCTTCTTCATCTGTCAGGACATCCATCTCAACAACAATGAATCTATCCATCAATGCTTTATCCATAACTCTGGTAGAAGTGTATTCATTACCAATGTTAGCCGTAGCTACGAAGGTAACACCTTCTGCCACTTCAACAGTTTCACTACCATCGGCTTCATCCAACCGAAGGTATCTTTGTCCGTTATCCAATACGGTCATCAAGATATTCCAAGCGTCTGGGTGAGCTCTTGATAATTCATCAAGAAGAATCACAGCGTTTGGTGTCCTAATCGCCTTTACAAAAAGTGATTCTGAAAAGTAAGTACCTTTTGATTTCTCAAAATGAGTATTACCAATTAAAGAAGAACGAGGATCCTGGGTGGCTCCTAAATTAAAGTAAAAGTCAGGTCTATCAAGTGAATTAACCAATGACTTAGCTGCCATTGTTTTACCACACCCAGATGGTCCTGTCATTAAAATATTCTTTCCACGAACAGCGGAACGAATTAAATATTTCCATTTCAATTCTTTCATAACCAAACCATTAGGTTTCAGTTTATAGGAACTGTGAATGAAATTTAAAATCTCACCATGTTCTTCTGGAACATCAATACCACTTGTATCAAATACCGGAGCGGCGGTGGCTTCAAATTCACTCATTGGTACTTTCCACCAATAAGTCTTTCCACCCTTACCTTCACGTTTCTCCAAAGCCATTCCAGCTTCAAACGCTCCCCTACGGGTAGAAGTTGAGATTTCTGAGGTAAGTTTATTACCACCAATATCCCAGGCGTTATATCGGTTTCCCGACATTTCAATTTTTACAACTAAATTATTCATTTATTATTTTTCCTTTTTTTAATATTGAATTTATCTATCATTTCTTATACCTAAATATACAACCAATTTATTTAAGATCCAAGCCTTTTTTTAATTATTTTCATTTATTTTTTAACCAATGTAATTTACCATTTGAAGATTCATATGTTTCCCAACCACATTTTTTCCATACACATTTCCAACTATAATCTTCTAATTTAGTTTGGGTAGGTTTCATTCTATATCCACATACACATTCTGGATTATGTTTATATAACAATTTATTGACAACCCACTTTATCACTTTTCTAAAAACTTCTTGTTCATTGTTTTTGAAACAGACATAACATTAGTTACATCAACGAACTCTGAATCTTTGCCATACATTCTTTTGAAATCTTCCATGTTTCTATCTGACTCATAAGAATCACCAACATAATAACTCAAAACTTTAATACCTCTACTACGGATTTCTTTAACCATTTTTCTGGTATGGTTTAATCCACTATCTCTATAATAAGATATCGTATGATTACTGAACATCGGCATCCCATCCGAGAAATTTAAAAAGTAAGAATCTCTATCATTCGAAGTAGGAACAATTTGATTCATAATTGCTTCGAAACATAATCCCTCAGGAGTAGTTCCACCAGCGTGAATTTTTTTCCACATTCTTGAAATTTTTGAAAATTTATCAACACGTGAATCATAACCAATCAATACCAACGGAAAAGATTCTCCACCACGATAACCACGAGCTGAATCGTGAGTACTTCTAAATGAAACCACAACATCAACATTAGTAATCATTGAAGCTGCTTTACATATCGCCACAACTGAAGTCATTGTGTTATTCCATTTATCTCCACTCATAGAACCACTAGCGTCCACCGAAATATGTAGTATCGCGTCTGAATAGGATTCTACAAAATTAGTAGAAAAAACTCTATCATTACCGAAACCTAATTCAGCGATTAATCTTTTATCAATTTTTCCAGTATCTTTCCTCGTCCATTTAGTATCTCTGGATTCTCCACGAACTTGTAATTTTTTACCCAAGATAGTTCCGAGTTTAGTACCTTTATGAATTGAATCTTCATTATCTCTAAAACCACCTAAAATTGATGGAAACATTCTTTCCTCAATCATTGCCTTGGTAAGTTTTTTTACAACTACAACTTTCACACCTTTAGCTGGAACATACTCTCCCTTATTATAATCATACTCTCCACTAAATCCCTTACCAACTTCCTTATGGACAACTCCTGCTTCTTCCATCGTCTGAACAACACGACTATCTTTTTTAGATAACTTACCAGTTTTTTTGGTTTCACCATTAGTAAAATCTTTTTGTTTCTTGATTGCGTTTTCAAGTGATCTCTTTTGAGATTCTGTAAGTTCTATTTTTTTAGTTTTTTTATCATTGGAAGGAGTTCCATTAGAACTTCCACCATTTACATCTATAGGTAAATCAATAGTAATTCCATTACCATCAGAAGAACCACCACTTTCCATTCCACCATTTTCAATTTTTTCTTTTAAAGCGTCAAACTCTTTATCAGATAAAGTTTCTGAACCACCATCACCGACAACATCGGATGCTGATTTCGTATTAATTTCACCTGAACTCTCATCAGTTTCTTCAACACCATCAGGTATATTTTTGTAAACAAATCTTACAATATCAACTGCGGTTAAGAACGAATCTTTGGACGATTTTAAATTCTTAACTCCACCATTCACTTTGAAAACTAATTCATAAATCTCTTTTAAATTTGGTAGAACTTCTAATCTACGATTCTTGTTAGTTAGATTTAAGATTCTAAAAATATATGAATCCCAATCTAAAGAAGTGTATTCATCACTAAGTAAAGCCTTATCAACCACTTTAGAATGAAAGTACTTATCATACATTGAATTATAATAACCTTTATATCCAGGAGAAGTAGAAAAGATATGAAAATCAATTCGTCTATCTTCTACATAGTTCAACATATTTTTAACGTGACTCATTACCGTAGATTTACTAAAACCCTTTTTCTCACCATGTAAGAAAAGTTCTTTTGAAATCTCAAATTCAAGATTCTTTAAAAACTCAAAATCAGATAACTTAATATGTGAACCTTCGTGAAGTGCCAACCCAACAACTGGGTCAAAATTCTTTTCATTGATTTTAGAACCAATAACAACTTTCTTACCATCAGTAAAAGATTCATCATTGTCCTGAAACTTTACAGGAATAGAAGGGTCATTAGTTACGATAGTTACAAAGTTTGAAATAGCCCTACGATAAGATGCTAATGCTACATGATCAACACCCTTCTTAACTGGTTCATCTTCATCTATGAAGTCAGTTCTGCGAGTATCCCAACTCGTATCTGCCCAAAATGAACTAAAGGGACTTGAATTGGTTCTTGAACCAATACCAAACTTCTCCCTCAATGCCATGGGGTTAAAATGTTTAACTTTTGAATCTTTCATTTTTTCTCTCTTTTTCATATATGAATATACAACATAAAACCTATACAAGTCAAGCTTTATTTTCACTTTTTTTAAGTTTTTTATAGATTAGTTTATCTATCACTTTATCACTTTTCCACTTAGTAGTTTTATCGTAACCAAAGTTATAGTAAGTCGTTGTGAAGTCTTCTAAAATTAAAATTGTATCTCTCATCTTTTTTTTGCACAATGCCAAGTACAATATTTCTTATTTTTGTACTCAATCACGGCCCTTATCTTTTTACATTTATCACAATTCATTATTTATCATCCATTTCTTATACCTAAATATACGACCAATTAATTTAAGATCCAAGCCTTTTTTTAATTTCTTCAATATCCGAATGTCGTCTATCTACATCATAAGCCAGTCCACGATTCAGCATCTTAGTATGATGCTCTATTAAATGATCACATATATCATCCGATATAGCATTTGGTACTTTATAAATTAAATCTTCAAAATTCAAATTATCCATTTTAGAAATCTCCTTCTGCTACTTGAAAAGTATTCAACCCTAAATCTCTCCACATCTTAACAACTTTATTTCTATCATCTACAACTAAGAATACATCATTGATATCTACGTGTTTATCTAACATATCTTTTTTTAAAATATCATCTGGTGTAAAGTGATTAGTTTTAGAATCTCTCATAACTAATTTATGAAACGGAATCTTGTTGTGTGTCAACCAAGACCTCGTAGTGTGTTTAGTCTTATCAGACCTACCTGAGAGAATAACAATTGTAAATCCATTCTCAGCAAACATCTGTGCCATTTTAACTACTGGTTCATTTGGAACATCTAACGAAATATTCGATGCATCAAAGAAAACGTCCCAATCTAATTTACCATTAGGTTTGGTAGCTAACTTTCTCCTTGCTTCAATATTAGCAAGAGTACCATCTAAATCAAAGATAACTGTATTTTTATTCAAAACTCACCTTTTTCGTTATGACCTTCACCCCGTTTTAACCTATTCTTATGCATCTTCATCGGAGCTGAGATGTGGCCTCCACCAACGGGATGCCGTTTAGACCTACGAGTTACCATTTCAAGTAACAATTCATTTTCACGTTTGGAAAACTTAGGTGGAACTAACTCACCGCGGGGGCCTTTTCGAACTAACGGTAAAGACATTTTTCGTTTGATTTCACGAACTTCGTTTATTAACTTCTTTTTCATACTATGAATATACAACATAAACCATATACAAGTCAAGCCTTTTATTAATTTATTTTTTGTACCCACTTACGTACTCTTTTAGGCATTACTTCTAAATTATTTAATTCGTTGATTACTTTAGATTTGTTAGTCATACTGATTTCATCATTACTATATAACTCTTTTAGATACTTTATTGTGTTAGTATAACCGTTATCTTTGTAGTATAATATTGTCTTATTATATAAGGTGTCGTAATCCATATGCTCTATAGTACTTGGTGTCGGAACATAAGTCTTTTTAGGTTTAGGATTATATAGATTATGGTAGTATTGTTCTAACCATCTATCCCAACTATTGTCTGCATATATACCTTTAGCAGCTCTTGTGTTGCCAACACTACGTCTATCTAAACGTTTTAAGTCTTTTGATTTTTCTTTAGATACAGGTTGAACATAACCACCTGTCTTGTGAGGATATACAGTATGAGCTGAATAGGCTTCTACTTCTGAACAATCTAAACATTCTGTATAACCAAGATGAGCTCTTTGATTACCTAACTCAACACCACATTTAATACACTCATTCATATTCTGAATATACAACTGAAATGGTATATAAGTCAAGCCTTTTTTTAAAAAATAAAGCGAGAAAGACAAGTGTTTTTTTTATTTTTTTAATATCTATTATTGGTATATGTACCCTTTGGGAAGAAAGAACACTATAGGGTATAATTAAAGGTTTTGAAATCGTCTTGAAAAATTTCCTGAACCACCTTTTCACTATCATCAGTATAATAATCTTCCCATGTAGTATGTTCTGATACGTTGAATTTTGGTAACTTATAAGGCTCTATACCTATCTTTTGACATATCATATCCCAATCCTTTTCTAAATTTTCAAACCTACCAATATAATTTATACCCGAATCTAAGTACCAAGTCTGATTCTTTTTCATATTACCATCTAACCCTTTTACTACCCATTGATCAAATGGTAAAGTATTTGCTCTAGCAGGAAATCTATATTGTGATGACTTATGAAAATGATAATATGATACTAATCTATCATAGGGATTTCTAACTATGGCAAATTTAAAGAATGTATTCCATACTTCTTCACCACAATATTTTTCAATCTCACTACAACTATCGTGTGGATATCTTTTATTAACCACTCTTTGATCATAACCTTCCATCTTGAATGAATTACGAATACTTGTTCCAGCATTCTTCGGGATGTGTATAAAGATAAACTTGTGTTTATGATTTATAAACATTTAATTATCTTATCTATTGCATCAAATACCATCGGTGGATCTATTTCCTTTGAACACTCGAAGTGTCTATCAGTTCCCTTATGCTCAGGACACATTTCCCAATCCTCTTTTAGATTTAAAACATAATCTACATGCCAACAACCATTACATACTTCATCATTATGAACGTGAATACATTTATCTTGGAACTCATACCAGGGTTTAGTAAATCCATGAATCATAACTACCCACTTATTAAGTGCCCAACTTAACCAACTTAAACCACTACCTAATCCAATAAAGAATTCAGAATGTTTTATATTACTCATAGTTACATCTAACGGTTTGTCATGGGCCATTTCAGCATTATCGGGTGGTTGATTTATCCACTTGGGTTTTTCTGGTTCACCTGATTTATGTCTTACCCATTTACCTCTATTATTACTATATTGTAAATCTATAGCTAAAACTTTATATCCTTTGTGATTTAAATACTTAACCACATACTCCCAACCCCTTGGATAATTCCAATACTTCATTTGAGGCCCGTTTGAATGTACACCAATAGCAACATATTTTTCTCTCATAGGTCTACCGTGATCTTTGAAAGACAATCTTGGTTTTAATTCATCCTTACCTTCTCTAAACTCTAAACCCAATATATCACTAACACTTTTTTGCATCGGTTGATGTTGTCTCCCATCCCAACCTATACCTATCTTAAATGTTTGTACGTTATCGGCATCAAATGGTAATTTAAAATATAGATTATCTCCTTTGGGCGGCCCACTTGGCCAGTAATCTACGTGTTTACCTTCATATAGAAATTCAATCTCAGGATAGACAGGTTTAAAGAATTGAATCATTTCCTGTTTCGGTAGATATACTTTTACTTTTGAGTTATTTTCTATTCTGAATTGTTCTACATAAGGAAAGAAAGCTAAAGTGTCACCAAGTGCCTTTCCATGAAAGATTATATAAACGGACTTACCTTTAATTGGGTGAAAAACTTTTTTCATTTTTCTCCATATCCCATTACATCCATAGCCTTGAGTATCCCCTCAATAACTTCTGGTACAGTATTGGGTGTAAGTGAGATTCCTTTTTTAGTAGGATACCAATTTCCATCTTTCTTATCTTGATAATAAACTCTCAAATCAATAAACTTATATCCTTCGTATTCTTTCTCACTAATACGAATAACTTCTCTACTATTCTTTTTTACTTGTGATATTATATTTTCCATTATCTTTACTTAAACTCCAAATTATCATTGAATTTAGCCTTAGTTTCTATTAAGTCTCTTTCTTCATCAGATACTTTAGACCAATACATTATACCTAAAGTTTTTTTATCTAATCCTTTTGTGATTTCTGGAAGTCCGTGCCAAGAATTTTTAGAACATTTGAATGCATATAGTCGATTAAATTTATACGGAATTCTCCCATGCTCTTTACCGTTGTGTATAAGTAAATCAAAAGACGAATCGTATTCTTCAGACAATCCTAATAGGACGCTGTATTCTCTCTTCCAATTTTTATTTGTTCCATGAATAGTAGCATCAACGTGCATCCCAAGATGACCACCTTCATTATTTTTATTAGGTGTTAACATCATACCACCACCATAATATTCTGTATCTGGAAAGGCGTTATCTGTAAGTCCGAATAATATATTCGGGTCAAAGTATGTAACCATATAATCCATAAGAATCAATACTGTTGAAGGAATATTCTCACGACCTAATTTATTACACCATTGAACCTGATTATCTTCACCACCATATTTTACCCAACCATCTACCTCATCATAACTTTCGGCAGCCGCTCTAACCAAAGATGGTGATGGTATAAAATCATCAACATAAACAGCTGGATACGGTGTATCTATTCTATTTACTTTCATTTATAATCATTCTGTATATCTCCCGCTCTGAGATTTATTCCACATTCTTTCATATAAATAAAAATATACTATCCCTGTTACGTTCATAATTACTGCATTGTATAATGGTATTTCGGTTAATCCCAATGTTAATATCATCCAAGAATTACTGAAAGCTACAACTCTCCAACCAATTGATTTTCTTACTGACCGAGTTTTAGTTTCTTTAAACATCAATTTAACTCAGGCCTTTTATCTAATTCATCAAATACTTTAAAAGTTAATATCCATTTCATATCTTCATCTTCATCCCATTCCTCATAGTTTGATAAGAAACAAGTATCTGTAGTCATTCTATCCATTACTGGTTGAACTTGATCCTCTTTCTTACAGATAATGTAAATGTAATCACCATTGGTTTTAACCATTATTTCATTGTCTGGCCTATTATAAACTGTGTCATCTTTCAAGTTCATTTAATACCCTTTCTTTAAATTCCATAATACCATCAGAACAATTTTCTTCCCAATCTTTTGGAGATTGTTCGTTAGCATTATCTGTAATATATTTGAATGATATAAAAGGAACATCATATACAAAACATACTTTAGCTAATGCGTAAGCTTCCATATCATATACTTCACTATAAGTATCCATATCAGTTTGTACAAAATTATCTCCTGTACCACACCTCAACCTCTTACCTATTGGGTTAAACTGAACGTGGTTGTAATCTAATATCATTGGTATAAGATTCTCAAATGGTGTCTGTCCTTTTAGAAATCCCATTCCCGTTACATCCATATCTCGTTGTGTAAATATTGTACAATCTACTAATTCACCTATTGGTAAATCTCTACTACCTGCCGTTCCATAGTTTATTACAAGTTTTGGCATTAGTGGTAAATATTTTAAATGTGAAGAATGTAATCTCTCGGTGAGTTGTCCTGTGGCATTAACTTTACCAACTCCCGTGTAGATAATTTGTCGAGGGTCTGGTAAATAATCATCTAATTTACCATTAACTTCTTGTTCAAGTGCACATACTATTAGTATATCTTCTTTATTCATACTTCTCCATATACTTTACTAAACAAGTTAAACACACTGCTACAAATACATCTTCATATGGAAGTGCATCTGGAAAACTGTAATTCCATATTATTAATAATAGTAACCATATTCCATAAATAGTTTTACGCATTATCACCTCTGTTTATTATTTCAAGTAACTCCATAACTAATGGATAGTCATGATACTCGTTTAGTTTTTGTATTAGGTTTACAAAATATTCCATAGGTATAGAATCTAAATCAAATTCCTCTGTGATATTTGCTTGTTCGATAAACGTATTAATTGTATCTTGTAAATCCTTTGGTAAGTTCTTGTCTGCTCTTTTAATTATCGGCATCACTCACCTATTACATTTGTTATCTGGATTAGAATTATTGCTACTGCTAACAAAATACATATAAAAGTTTTTAGTGTTGGTATTTCTTCTAAAAATGCATAACTCAAAATACCAAAGATTATTGTACCAACACCAAATCCGATTAGACGCATATTCCAAGTGAATCCAAAATGTTCATAACTTAATCTTGTTGCATAAAAGAAAGCTAATCCAACAGGGAGCCCAAACAGAGCCATCCAAAATGGGGAAGTCCAGTATGGACTTTCAATCCACTTAAATTGGCCGTTTAATTGAAACCAAGCTACTACATTACTAACTGCTAATATTAATAAGCACGCTATTAATTTAGTCACTAATATTCTTCTCCATATAATGAGAATCGTTTTACTGGTTCTGGCTTTTCTATACCATCTTCTCCGTGTACTTCACCTTTTAGTGCATCAATATAAAACTGATTTAGTCCACTATCCATAAAGATTTGGTTCAGTACTTCTGTTAGTGATGGATATATCTGTTCATCTTCATTTACGAGAGCCCATCTATCACCAGGTGGTATACGAGTTGCTTTAAGTTCTTTCATTATTCATTACCTTTCAATACCTGTTTCTTAGGTTCTTCTTTAGTTTCGTACTTTATTAGAAGCTTTTCAATTCTAATTAATGTTTCGAATATTTTACGAAGTGTTGTTTCGTTTCCTTTTACGCCCATCTTATTCTCCTATAAATTTATGTGTTTTGTATTTCAATTTTCCCTTACCTCTCAATTTCACTTCAGAGGTCGTCTTTATTCTATGACACTTTATACACAATGTCTGTAAGTTATCTATACTATAATAACTCCAATCTAAATCTTTTCCCTTTACATTTTTTTGTTCCACTAATGGATTGATATGGTCTACATCCCATTTACGAGAAACCTTACCACAATGGTTACATATATTCTTATCTCTTTTTCTTACGTGAGCTCGTTGTTCTCGTGAATGATAAATCAACATATATTCAGTAACACAATCTTTATGCCAATTTTTTCTTTCGTTTATAGTACCATCCTCTTTTACAATTATCATATCACACCATCTACAATGTCCTTTTACTTTTGTATAATAACTATCTGGTTTAGGTGGGTATCTATAATTACCATCCCACTTTTTTTTCTTCTTACCAAATGTTCTTTTATGGCGTTTAGTATATCTACTTAGTGGCATTTATTTAAATGGTGGCCCTAACGCCCAAGCTACTAATGAATATCTCGTACCCTTTGTTATAGGCTTTACTCTATGTAATTGATATGAAGGAAAAACAATAACCGATCCCGTACTACCAAGTTTAGGTGTAACAGTATTTGATTTCATACCTGGCCCAACTTTATCTAAATTGTGTTTCTTAGGATCAGCAAACCTAAATTGAAAATCTCCACCCTCATAATCTCCATTTAATAATATAGTCATACTAAGTTTTCTAACGAATCCATCTACTGAGGGATCATCTGGTTTTTTATATTTTCCAAAGTGGTCACTCTTACCATCTTTATGCCAACCATAATATCCACCTTTATTATATTTAGTTAACTGCATACTCTCCATTGATTGTATATCATATTTCCATCCAGATTGGTTGTTTGCTGATTCAATGAAATCATGTACCATATGAAATATCCACTCGTCTGTAATGAACATAGTTTTACTTATACGAGAACTCGGTTTTACAACTCCTGATTCAAGTTGGCGTAAATCTTCCTTGATTGTAGCATCTCTCCACTTATCACTTGGATAGGCATTTAGTATCTTATCACAAGTTTCTTTTGGTATAGCATTATCCCAAAACCAATAATCATTATCATTAAACATAGTAGCCCCAACGAGAGTCGAACTCATATCTCTACCTTGAAAGGGCAACGTCCTCACCATTAGACGATGGGGCCTTAACTGTCAGTTCTACGATGTACCTGCCTACCCTCCTGAGCCTACTCATTAAAAAAGTATTCCAAGTGACTCCAACCGTAGAACTGATAATTCTAAAATCATTTATATTTT
>Ga0209402_10000566_pt1 | contig 44213 bp, 55 predicted proteins | sample ArcticOcean_MG_C_3_FD_187437 | JGI IMG/M metagenome (GOLD analysis project Ga0209402, IMG submission 187437) | Marine microbial communities from western Arctic Ocean - ArcticOcean_MG_CB8_126 (SPAdes) (version 2) | ecosystem: Environmental > Aquatic > Marine > Oceanic | place: Arctic Ocean... | reverse complement strand
AGAATACAACCTGCGTGTTGGATATCAGTTGACTAACTTTTTATTCATCGAAACATTCACGGACCAAATTAGTGCGCGTCCGCAAAACGGTATAGATCTCAAATTGAAATTCCGGTTTCGTTGAGGCGGTTATGTCGCCGTATTAAAGTCGCCCTGCAACCTTCAGTTTCCCCCCATTATTCCCTACAGAACAGATCGCATGCCGTTGTATGTACAGGTATACGATCCGGTTTAAGGGATTGTCTTTATCAATCCCTTAAAATAAAACGTACATCTTATTGCGAGACAACCGGATCAGGTAGACGAATACCGTTTATCTGACACGGGGCCGCCGCCTCGCCGCCGGGCGGCCAATCGAATGCCGATAGATCATCCAATCAGCACGGCGCATACATCTTCGGTGCGGTTTTCCCGTCTGGCTACATCCAGCGGGGTCTCTCCCTTCGCATTCGTGACGGTCAGGTCGCAGCCGATGGATCGATTCCCTGCATGAAGGATATTGATACTTCGTATCATTTTTCCAGCAACCTTTTCCAATAAAAGTGGGATATTGATGTAGAGGATCCTCAACCAACCGGAACAGGAGTTTATGGATACATTACGCCCGATATTCCTGAAGGCCCAGAATGGAGATGCGAACGCCTACGGTATTATTGTTCAACGATTTCAGGATATGGCTGTTGGTTACGGTTATGCGGTTCTGGGGGATTTCCATCTGGCCGAAGATGTGGCACAAGAAGCGTTTGTAGAGGCGTTTCGTTATCTATCGAATGTGTCCGGCCCGTGGTCTCGATGTTTTATATGGGCGGCTATGCCCATATAAAACATCGCCCGGTTTCTGGACGTGCCTGTCTCTACAATAAAAAGCCGTTTGTATTCAGCCCGACAAAAACTCAAAGAAAGGTTGCTGACTATGGTGGAAGACCATTTGCATGAACAGGCCCCGTCGAAGGATCAGAGGTTCCAGAACAATGTGATCATGATGCTTCCGGACGAATTCGACGGCCCGGTGTCTCACTACGGGAAGACGGTGAACGGCCGGGAGGCCTGGACTATGTACCGGGCAGCAGCCGTGGGGGATATAGATCTGGTGCGGTCTCTGATCGACGCCGATCCGACCCTGCTCAACATCCAGAAATGGTACCAATTTCCGGTCCATATGGCGGTGCGGAACGGCCACGCCGAGCTGGTGCGTATCATGCTGGAGGCGGGTGCCGATCCGGGACTGTCCCATTTTCTATACGCCTCCTGGCAGACGCTTTTGGACATCGCTCGGGAGCGGGAATTCGATGAAGTGCTGGAGGTGCTGGAAACGGAGCTTACCACCCGTTACAACTACCACCGCGACTTTCGTGAACTCCGCGACGCGATAAAGAATCGTGATCGGCATGCTGTAGACACGGTTCTCAGTACGAAACCCCATCTGGCTACCGCCTCCGACGAATTCGGTGCCAACGCCGTCCACTGGGCGGCGCTGACACGACAGACGGCGCTCATCGATCGGTTTATCGACCTGGGCGCCGATGTCAATGCCTACCGCGCCGGGGGCGATACCCCGCTTCACCTCTCCATAGACGGCGACTACTGGTTCGGTAAAGAAGGCATGATGGATCGGGCCATATGCAATGCGTGGGTGGTAACTGGCTATCTGCTTGCCCGCGGCGCCGATTATTTCATGACCATCGCCTGTGCACTGGGAGATCAGGAACGGGTGAAAGAGATCCTTGCCAATGATCCGGGCGCGGCGAACCGGCTCGATTCTGCCCGTAACAGTCCACTGCATTTCGCGGCACGCGAGGGCCATACGCATATCGTATCGCTGCTGCTGGACGCTGGTGCCGACCCCAATCAGATGGAGGCGCTGACCACCGGAGGACGGGCGCTATTCGAGGCGGCCGCCGGCAACGACCTGGATACCGTCCGACTGCTGCTGGAGCACGGCGCCGAACCTAATATATACGTGGATTCTTGTGGCATACCATTGACTATCGTAGCGCACCATCATCCCGATAACTGCGGCGCCATGCAGGATCTCCTGCGGTCATACGGCGCGGAGGATATATCATGGATGACGCAGGTCGAAGAAAGAGTCCGGAAATTGAAGGCAGATATAGATGCCGCTTTCGATGTCGAGATGATAAAACAGGTCATAGACAACGGCGTCGAAGAGGATGTAAACCTGCTGCTTGAGCGCAATCCCGACGCCTTCAGCACGCTGGACGTCGAGGGCATAATATCTTTGCCGGAGGCACCCGAAGCCGCCCGCCGGATCATCGAGGCGGGCATGGACGTCAACCGGAGGGATTGGGCGAGCAGGACCATGCTCTGGTATCATGCCGGCCAGGGCCATGCCGAGATCGTGGCCTTACTTCTTGACGCAGGTGCCGATATAGACGCCCAGGATGCCATAGAAGGACGAACGCCTCTGGCTTACGCGGCGGCAGGCGGCCATGAAGGTGTGGTTCGCCTGCTTCTTGAGCGCGGGGCCGATCCCCTTTCAGCGGCTGGCCCGTGGGCGACACCGATCCGTTGTGCGGAACAGGCAGGGCATAAAGAGATAGTTAAAATATTGCGAAAAGCGAATACAAACAAATGATGACCGTAGATTTGGATGGAAAAATAGACTATGGATCTATTCGTTCTAACTTGTTGTCTATTAACGGACTACAAGAGATACTGCGGCACATGACACGCTCGCTACCTTTGGCCCAGATAGTAGCCAAAGTCGGTGCCGTAGCCTCCGTTGAACATCCTGATCCGACTAAAATGAATATCAGCTGTCATCTGTTACGTCATACCTTCGCCCGACAATGGAAGAAAGACCCTACACGGTCGAGAGAGAGTTTGAGTAAAATGCTCGGTCATGCATCTGTCGCAACGACTGAGGATGAGTACGGTACGGAGACGATTCAGGATGTGCAGGAGAATTACGACAGAGCTATTGGGGATATGTATTCGTAATCGTACGCCCTACATATCATTTATACGTTACCATATTTATAGAAAGCCGATCGTCGGCACAATACCGGATGAGGCGGATTCGAAGGAAGCCGCATGGATCAGGATGGATTCACAGGTCTCTCGTGCTTCCGTACACAGCCTTTGACAATCCTCATTTTCCGCATTTAATCCAGGGCTTTCATATTCAGCCCCCATCGCTCGCATCCGAGCAGCCCCGACCCTTTATAACTCAATATAAAATTGTTTTCAAGGGCCAATTCACACGGACATCGACCATGATAAACAAAAACATCTTCCTGCACGCGCTTGCATGTCCCGCGCGGGGTTGGCTTATCGCCCATCCGCCTGCCAGCGTCCACATTTCACCGGGCGCAACTGTACGGATGGAACAGGGCAGGATCGTTGGTGAGATGGCCCGCCAGCGATATCCCAGCGGCATCCTGGTGGCTTCGCGTCATATGGCCGAAGCGGCTGAACAGACCGCATCGCTCATGAAGGACGAGACGACTACGACGCTTTTTGAAGGGGCTTTCCTGTGGGGCGACTTCGCCGCGCGGGCGGATCTGCTCCATCGCACCCATGACGGATGGATCCTGGAGGAGGTTAAATCCAGTACGAGGGTTAAACCAGAATACATAGCGGACGCTGCCTATACGGCCATGGTTTTGCAGGGCGCGGGCGTTGTCGTTGCGGACGCGCGCCTTTCCGTCGTCGACAAGACGTATCGAAAGGGAGACGGGGTTGACACCTTGTTTGTAACAGAGACGGCCACGACTGCGGTATTAGAAAATGCCAGTCATTTCGCCGAGGATGCGCCCAAGGTGTCGGCCATGGTAGGCCACGCCGAAGCGCCGGCCCCGACGATGATCTATGATTGCAGGGGCTGTGACTTTTTTGAAAGACATTGTCTGGGTCGGGAATCAGAGCAGTCGATATTTCTTATTCCCCGGTTGGGTGAGGCCAAGTTCAAGGCTCTCAGGGCCTGCGATGTGGCTGAAGTAGGCAACGTACCGGCGGATTTCAAGTTGTCGAAAACGCAACGGCGGGTTGTGGACGTGCTGCAGAGTCAGGTGCTCTGGACATCCGATAACCTTTCGGTAGCCCTCGAAGAAATCGAGTACCCCGCCTTCTACCTTGACTTTGAAACGGTGAGCGTGTGTCTGCCCCTCTTCGACGACACCGCGCCCTTTGAACAGGTGCCGACGCAGTACTCGCTCCATATTCGCCGGGTGCCCGGGGAGGGAACGACCCACAGGGAATTTCTGGCGACTGCGGAGACGGACGAACGGCGGATACTGGCCGAGCGGCTGCTGGACGATCTGGAATCGGTAGGGCACATTATCGTCTACTCGTCTTTTGAAAAGAGTGTACTGAATGCCCTTGGACAACGGTTTCCAGATCTAAAACCTCGAACGGACGCTTGTCTGGAGCGGCTCTTCGATCTGGAAAAGGTCATCAAAGAACACGTCTGCCATCCAGCCTTCATGGGACAAACATCTATTAAGAAAACGCTGCCCGCCCTCGTTCCGGACCTGAATTACGGGGATCTGACCATCAACAACGGCGATCAGGCCTCCGCCATGTTCTACCGGATGGCGGTAGGGGAAGTGTCGGGCGTAGAGGCCGACCGCGTCCGACAAGACCTCTTGACTTATTGCAAGCTGGATACGATGGCTATGGTACGATTGCATGATGCCCTGGCTACGCTGGCGTAGGAAAGGAATTAGGAGTCCTATTCCCGTTCCAGGAACAACATGAACGGAGCAGATTTATGGAAAGATCGGATTTTGTTCTTGAATTCTGACGGAAGAAAGAGCGCCTGCTTCAATGTCATCTGATTGCAATGAACAGTCTGAGATGTATCATGAAAAACGACGTTCCAGAATATGGTCCTGCAGATACTGAAACTACAGCGTGTTGTTCGAATTCGTGCCCGGCACTGCTAATCGAACGTCAATACCGAAATGGGCGGCGGCGGCGGCGAGGTGACCGTCTGCGGTAAGCATAGATAGATCGTTCTCCTCGGCGATGGCCAGATGAAGGGCGTCGAGCGTCCTCAGGGACACATCGTCCGCAGCGACAAACAACCGTGCCCTGGCATAATGGATGGCCCTGACGGGTAGGTTCAGATAGGCGTCCTGAGCTTCATGGGTCCGGAAGAGGTCCAGAATGCGGGGGCCGTCGAGGCGGCTCAGTTCACCCATGCGCATCTTTCGCGCAACGGCGGAGGCCAGCTCCACCGCAGTCAACTGACTGATGGCTGGCCGATCCATGTCAAGAAGCAGCCGTTCCGCCTGATCGCTGAGGGGTTCGGGGCAATAATACGCCGCGAGGACGCTGGTATCCACGTACATCAATACCGACCCGCTTCGCGTTCCTCGACCACAACCCTGCTCAAAGACTTGCCCGTTGTACGGACCGTTTCGCGGAAGTTGACCAGGCTCGTCAAGGGTAACCGGGCCTCTTTCAGCGGGGACAGCACGGCTATTTTCCTGCCCCGACGGGTGATGACGATTTCTTCACCCTGTTCCACCTGATCAAGGAGGGCGCTGAGATTTCCCCGGGCTTCTCTGACGTTCATTTCAATCATGGTAGTGCTCCGTTTTTGTGTATACGACATGTGTACATGACAAGTGTACACATAGACAACGCACCTGTCAATCGAAAAGCGTTGGTTTGGACCGGTGTCTTGGACTCGGGTTTTGTCTTTTGAAAAGAGATGAACAACTCCGGTATGCGGCACCAAGTCCCCATATACCGCCTTTCATAATTCGCTTGCCCTGCCCCGGGTCCGTCTTATCTTAGACCATATCACTTTAATCATCAACTCACCGAACGCCAATCGAATGACGCCGTCGTTTCAAGCATCTATGAACGGGCAGATCTGCATGTCTTGATGCCAAGACAACCTGTGGAGACCTGGGTAATTTTATGCGGGGCAGACCAGAAAACACAGCGCATAAGGAGATGGCGACGCAACAGGTTACTTCACAGCGGGGCGACCTCATGATCAGGAATTTCATAGATTACAATACATATAATTGGCATCTAAAGTTGCCAATCCTGGAGACTTCGTTATGCAATAGAGTAATACATCCCCCTATGTTAGGTGGTCAGAACCGCGGCGTGTTATCTGTATCTTTCGCTCCGTATCAACGTTCGAAGTGCAGCACAAAGAGGCATATGTATGATCCAATCACTGATGCGCAGCATAGGGGCAATTATCGCCAGCCTCATCATCGCGATAGCTCTAATCATTGCCGTTGAATTCATCACCACCTCTTTCCATCCTTTTCCCGATGGAGCCGATACAACCGACCAGGAAGTTGTCGCGGCTCATGTCAAAAAGTTTCCGAATTGGATCTTAGCACTCGGAGTCATCGGATGGGGCGTTACCACCTTCGTGAGTACTTGGATCGCAACACGCCTGGGCGCAGGCAGGCATTCCGCACATGGTATTGCGATCGGCTCGCTTCTACTCTTGGCCGCAGCTTTCAATATGTACCTGCTGCCGTATCCCCTCTGGTTTGAACTTGCCAATTTACTGATCTTGCCGCTTGCCATTTTCGGGGCTGTGAGATTCGGGCGAGCACCACAATCGCATCAGTCCGTTGTTGAGACGAAACTCGGCAATTAACAGACACTGAAAATCATCGATGAGATCATATACAATATCAATCGCGTTAAGCTGACGGTGCTACGCATGTACCGATTTCGGTTTTTTTGGCGGTTTGTATTAAAAATAGGGCATTAGTGGAAGGGCCGTTTATTCGCACCGCCGCTTACGCAGGGCCGTCATGGCGATAGGGCAAAGACGAAGCTTGGATCGGCAAGACCTGTTAATCGCGGTATATAAATATGTTTGTCAACCATTCCAACAAAGCGTTAGCCCCTTGACCGTACGGTTCAGTAACAACAACACGCCTTCGTTTACCGAGGAGGACGAATATGAATCAAGGCGCATTTACTATAAGGGCACTATGACTGGCTGTAGTCTTTACGAGCGTTATGATGGGGTCCCGATCTTTCAGTCAGGAACCGCACCGGTGATAGGTACAGAAGCGACCACGACCGCCGGGATCTCGCAGATAGCGCCTTCAGAATGCTTCATGAGCAGTCGAATGTCCGTGAACAGATGGCTCCAGACAAAACGAAACATTCAAAAGGCTCCTTTGTTCAATCAACGATGAAAAATATCCATAACCCATGGAACGCGTTGGACAAAACATGCGTTATTCGAAGCATTCATTGAAGAAATGCTGCTCACGCCGGTAGCTCTACGCCAGGGCCAGCAGCAGTGATCGCTTAGAAATCGCACGTTGCCTCTTCAAACCCAACACCACGATAGCTCAGGAAGGTCGCCTGATGGGTCACGATTCAACAAGGTCGAAAGGGTGATTTTCCAGCAGATTGCCGTTTATGACCAGCTCAGCGCGATGGGCGCCTGGATAGAGGGTACGCGTCGTAATCGGTCGGAAGGACAACCGTTTTGCGATACGGATCGTTTCTCCAACGGACGCGACCGTATCCTTGACGCGAAAGACCTTCGGGGCAAGGGTGTGGTTCGCTTTTCGATAGTGAATGATCAGGAAAATGAACAGACGCTGGTCGGCGTGGGAGACGATATCGCAACGCCATTCGAAGGTGTCGCCGACGACGACGCGCGCATCAGTTCTGAGATTACGAATCTCGACGGCCGGTTCTGTGGTATATCCCAGTAAGTTGAGGACACGTGTGTCGGTCCGATTGAGCAATGTACGCAAGACGTGACGGGTCATCCATGCCAATTCCTTCGGCACCTGTTTCTTCTCCCGGGGCCAGCGCTTAAGTGCCTGAATGACCGATACTTCATCAATTTTCGAGAGATCGTTGAGGGTGTTGGCGACTGACCGGGTGACATAACGCGTCGGGTCGCCATAGAGACGGTCCAGGATCGCCATAATGTCTGCGATAGGTAGAACGACGCGCGCCGCCCATGGCAAGAACGGACGAATACCTTCAGACGCGAAGCGACGAACATGGTAATTTCCATCACCAGCACAGCCATGCATGAAAGCCATGGTCTGTTCGGGGTAGGCGCGGAGAAAGGGCCGTATCGCCCCTTCGGCCGAGAATCGCTTAGTGGATGACCGCAGAAACGCCAGCGAAGCCGCGAAGTGTTCATCGGTACATCCGTGTTTCGCAACATATTCTCCGGGCACCACCCAGATAAATGTACCGAAGTCTCCATCCCCTTTTGTTGGGTCGAGGGGTTCCGGCAAGGCCCTTTCCAGGATGTCGAGCGTTTCGGCAAAGTCCGCCGGGAGATAGTCGGCCAGCATCAATACGATCCACTCAATCCGTTTTTTCAGTTCCCGCGCCTCGAGGCCTTTGTTGACGGCACCCTCGAATCCGGATCGATTGAAGGTGGAACAGGCGCGCTCAAGGCCGTCTGCGAGCTGTGCGACGGTGTTCTCGTTGAAAAGTTGATCCTTCAATGAAAAGGATGTTTCCGCTTTGATCCCGATTCCGGGCCTCCTTTCTAACTGCGCTTCAGATACTAAATTAAACTCAGAGATTCTATCTTCTCACATGGCGTCTTCAATTTGCTCCGCAGCCAAAAGATGCAAGCAGGGCCGCGAGCGCGGTTATTTTTGACTATCCGGAGGTAAAACACCTTACTTGTTCCACCGTGCCAAAGAGGTTCGCTATGCCAATTGGTTGCTATACCCATGGGACTTTTTTCGTATACTATTCACGGCCTATGCTATTATTATAAAACGAGATAGAGATAAGGATGATGCCGGCCTGTATCATGCGAATGGCATACAGATGCTGTTCGGCGATAAGTAAGGAGATTCATTCATGGTGGTGTTAAGGGCTACGCTAAAGGTTTTGAAAGTGCTGCCGCCGTCCGGGGCCGATGACGAGGTCTCCGACACCGCGCTGGGCGATTGGTATGTGAATCGCCTGGTGGTCGATCCGCAGCCATTACTGCTGTTTGTGAGTGCTAACTCGCGGCTGGTCATGCTTGCCCCGGCCCGTGATGTCAAGTCATTGCCCGTCCGGTTCGCCGGTATGGTCGTCGAGCGACTGCGGCGGCTTGGTGCAGACCAGGCCCGGATCGACGTCGAGAGGGCTGCCATGGACACGGTATGCGTAGGACGTACCCGGGATCGCTCCGTCACGGGCCAGATGGTAGATTTCGCCAGGTTGATACCGTACCACCTGCCCGTCGGCGCGTGGGAGGCTTCATCGCTTTCTCTGGTCGAGGAACGGTTAGGCGAAGTGCCCTGTCGTGCCGGCCGTGCATTTCATGAGGTGATATTTCCAAAGCAAACCGCGCTGCGGCTGTTAAAAGAGCATTGGGCCGAACAGTAAAGGCCAAAACCATCTTCAAAGAAGCTATGAAGACGCCCCCGCCGACATAAGACTTAAAAAAGTGCACGTGGACAACTCCTCCCGGGCGCGGGGCTTTCGATATGTTGGTTACCGTCTGTCCGAGTCGAATTCGGATCATTTTTACGGAAGATACGTCCCCCTGATCACTGCACCAACCGGTTTCGACGTTATCCTTGCAGACATTTATTTATTTGTCATTTCCATTTTCCGCTTTTACATATGAATGTGAAGCGGCGGGCGCCCCGAAAAAGCCGGGCGTCTGTCATCGCCGTCATCACACGCCCATGAGGAGGACAGCATGAGAATCGACGAAGCTCCGATTGTCGTGGACCAGTGGTTCGCCGCGTCCATCGAAGCCGTCTGGAGCGCTATCACCGATATCGACGAGATGCGTCAATGGTATTTCGATAATATACCCGGCTTTAAGCCCGAAGTGGGATTTGAAACACAGTTTACCGTATTCAATGAAGGCAGAGTGTTTCCTCACCTGTGGACGGTGACCGAGGTGGTGCCTCTGGAAAAGATCGCCTACGACTGACAATACGAGAATTACCCCGGCGACGGGATTGTGACGTTTGAATTGTTCAAGGAGGGCGACGGCACCAGGCTGAGACTGACCCATATCGTCCTCAAGGATTTCCCCGACGATATCCCGGAGTTCAAAAGGGAAAGCGGGCTGGCGGGTTGGCGGTATTTCCTTGGCGAGCGTTTGAAAGCCTATCTGCAAAAGAATGAGTGAAGTCTCCCCCGCTCAAGCGCGGGGGCTTCCTGATTAAAACAAATCCATCTGCTCTTTAGAGGGCCTTTCTTCATCCCTCTGATAACGAATATATCGCATGATGATCTCGTTCGTCACTTTATCACCGGAGGTACCGACATAGTAACCTCGAGACCAGAGATGCCCCCCCCAAGCTGCTGTTTCATGAGGGAAATCGTGCAAACAACTGTTTGGCGATGATACGCTTCAGAATCCCGACAATCTTGCTGGGCGAATAGCGAGGGGGTGCAGACAAGAACACATGCACATGGTCTTTAGTTATGGCCAACTCTTCTATGATAAAATCATATCGTTCACAGATCTCATGCAGCATTTTTTCCAACACACGATGGATTTCATCCTCTAAGATGAGTTTTCTATATTTCGGTATCCAGACAAAGTGATACTGAATATTGTAACTGCCCTCCACGATGCCATCCTATGGGATCGGCCAGCCATGGTCCAGTTTCTCGTAGCGCATGGGGCCGATCTGAGTATAAGGCACGGGCGGTACAACGCCACGCCCCTGGATTTTGCCAGCTTCAACGGCAAGACGGAAATTGTACGCTATCTTCTGGAACAGGGCGCGGACGATCTTGCGGAGGCCCTTCGATCTGCCATGAAGCAGGGCCACACAACGATTGCCGAACTCCTCGTGGCGCACGGGGCCGATCCTCATGGATAGTGCCTGGATATCTTGTTCAGCCCTGGTCGCATAGCCGGATAAAGTTGTCATCATGACACAATACGTACCTTTGCCAGCAGGTCCTCGAATTACGGATATGAGATTATTTTTCGCTCAGGCGTCCGTGGCGGTTCGCAGGCGGCTAAACGGAAAAGCACCTCTATCTGAACATAGGTACGTATTTCATAATCGACTTGTCATCAAAGACTTGAACGTGTTATACCATTGGTAGGGGTATACCTATGGTGCACCTATTAAAAATCCTCTTCAATCGTAACATAACGCGACGACTGCCGGCATTAACTTCACTTCCGTTCAAATTATTTTACACTTTTTTCCGTAAAAAGGGTCTATGGCGAGGAAAGAGAATATGATGAGCTTCACCGACCTTGTTATTAAATGCCAAAGCGGAGACGTCCAGGCGTACGGCGAACTGGTCGAGCGTTTTCAGGGGATGGCGTTCGGGTACGCCTATTTTCTGCTCGGTGATTTTCATCTGGCTCAGGACGCGAGGCAAGAGGCCTTTTTAGAAGGATTGTATTTCCCGCACATCAAGGGCTTAACGTGCTTTGTAATCCGTTTCGTGAGCTGACCCCTATCGGGTCCTGTCTTCCGAACGAATCCGGCGGCACAATTCCAGACCATTAATATCGGGCATCATCCAGTCTGAAATCAATATCGAGATTTTATTCTGTTGAAATACGCTCCAGGCCTCCCGACCATTCTCAGTTTCGACCACATCCTCATACCCGATTTTTTGAGTGCAGATCTGAGGATGAGGCGAGATAGGGCGTTATCTTCGGCAATGAGAATCTTCATGAGACATTACCCTCCAATAGGGCGTCAATTACCTGTTGGGCCCTGTTGAATTTGATCGATCACATCCGACAACCCGGTCTCTCCTTGTTGGGGGACGGCAGTTGTCTCTATCTTCCGACAAAGTTCGGCCATCCTGTACGCCCCAACGGTACTGCTGGTGCCTTTGAGGCTATGTACCTCCGCCATCAAAGCACCCATATTCCCGGTTTCTATTGCCTGGCGCGCTACGGCGAGGTTTATGTATACGCCAGGCCGGAATTGCTCGAGGAGATCGGATAGGAACGTCCCGTTCTCATCCAGACCCCGAAGTGATGCGATCACATCAGGGTCAAGCGCAAAGGTCTCTTCCTGCGTGTTGTCCTGGGTCATAACAGGCCTCTCCTGAGCGACGGGCGGGGCAATCGGTGATGATATTTCGTCAATCGTGTCCTTTGATTCCGTGGCAATAGACGATGTCTCAGCGGCCGGAACCCAGCGTTGGAGCATGGTATCAAAGTCCTGTAATGTGACCGGCTTGCTGATATAGTCGTCCATTCCGGCTTCCAGACAGCCTTCTCGTTCTCCCTTCAGGACGTTGGCCGTCATAGCGATAATCGGCAATTTACAAATGGTTTCCGTTCGGCTTCGAATAGCGGCTGTAGCCTCGTATCCATCCATTTCGGGCATCTGGCAGTCCATAAAAATTACATCATAGGGCAGTATCTCCACCATTTCGGTGGCTTCCCGACCGTTGGCGGCGACGTCCACCCGGCAGCCTATTTTTTCCAGCATTCGTACGGCCACCCGCTGGTTGATTACATTGTTCTCTGCGACCAGCACCCGGGCGCTGCTGAAGCGGTGTTGGGGAGCAACGGACATACCGGGACGCTGCGCGCGCCGCTCGGCGATCGTGTGGTACATCGCAATGGGAACGCCGGCATCCTGCATTTCCATGGCCCAGACGGTGGCAAGGGTATCCATGAGATGGGATTGACGCACCGGCTTGACCAGATAGGCGTCAAATTCAATTGCGGCTAACCGGGGCGCTTCGCCTCGATGACCGACAGAAGTGAGCATGATCAGAGCGGTCTCATTGATGGTCGGATCTCGCTTGATGGCGCGTCCGAGACTTTCACCATCCATCTCCGGCATCTGGTAATCCAGGATGGCAATATCGTAGGGTATGCCATCCGAATGCGCCTTTCGAAGCGCCGCCAGCGCAGCATCACCGGATTTGACGCTATCGGTATGGATCTTCCAATTCGTCAGTTGTTCGCGCAGGACCCGCCGGTTGACTTCGTTGTCGTCGACAATGAGCACCCGGAGACCTGCCAGATCGGTGTCGGGCAGTATCGGCTGCGGACCAGTTTCCGTATCCAGCGGCAGCGGCAGAGTGAATGTAAAAATCGATCCTTCACCCGGTCGGCTCGTCACCTTGATGGTGCCGTCCATCAGTTCCACCCGTTGCTTGCAGATCGCCAATCCCAGGCCGGTGCCGCCAAACTGCCGGGTGGTCGAAGTATCCGCCTGGGTAAATTTGCCGAAGATATGTTCGAGACGTTCCTGTGGGATGCCGATGCCGGAATCCTCAACGGATGCCCTGAGGCGCACCATATCGCACGTCTGTTCTTCGGCGTCTATGTTGATCAACACATGTCCTTCGGCGGTGAACTTGATCGCATTGGCGACCAGATTTGTCAGGACCTGACGGATGTGTCCGGGATCGCCGATCACACGGGTCGGTACGCCCGGCACATGCCGAACGACAAGGTCTATCTTTTTCTCATCCGCGGCGCTGGCCAGGGAATCCGCCAGATCTTTGATCATGGCCTGCAGGTCGAACCCCAGCGGTTCGATTGTGAGTTTCTCCGCCTCAATTTTGGAGAAATCTAAAATATCATTGATGACTGTCAGTAGAGAATCTCCGCTATGGCGAATCGTCTCGGTATATTCTCTTTGTTCTTGATCCAAATCCGTATCGAGCAACAGGCCCGTCATGCCGATGACCCCATTCATGGGCGTGCGTATTTCATGACTCATATTGGCTAAAAACTCACTTTTAGCCCGATTTGCGACATCTGCATGTTCCTTTGCTTTTAACAATTCAGACGACTTCTCCTCTAACTGTTCAATGGCCTTCTTGATCTTACTAATCATTTCATTAAACGATTTGGCTAAAATGCCCAGTTCATCGGCGGTAGAGGTTTGAATGTGAACATTATAATTCCCTTTAAAAACTTCTTCCGCTGCTGTTCGGAGTTCAATGAGCGGCTTCGTGATCATATTACCAAATACAAGGGATATGAAAATCCCTAATAGAAGTATACCTAAACTGATATATAAAGTGGTGATCCTGTTTTCATAGATCGTATGCTGTAATTCATCCAGGGAGTACCCTAAGATTAAGTGACCGTAATCGGTACCCTGATATTGAATGGCTACGACAGAAGTCAACATATCCCACTCATCAAATATCGTTCCTTTATTTAACAGGTCGGCATAATCCATTTTCAAATTATTCGGATTATATTCGGCAATCTCCTCGTTATCGGTATCAATCAAAACGACAAAGCTAAGACTACTATCCCGTTTGGCCCAATTTAAGGCTTCGGAAACCGCTGTAAATTCCGCAGACTGCAATCCGATGCCAACGCCCAGGGCTACCATTTCAGCCATACTCTGTACTTTGTTTTCTAAAGTACGAATAGCCTGTTCTTTTTGTTTCAGAGGATAATATGTAAAGATAAAAGTGGATATTAAGAGGAGTGTAAAAATAAAACTGCTGAGAAGTTTTATTTTTAATGAAAGGTTTTTTAGATAGGTAAACATTCTAAAAACCCATGCAGCATCACACGACAAATTTGCCGTGTAGCATACTTGTACAGACTGATTCAAAATCTCGATTTTTTTCTAAAAATCATCCTTTAAATCGATTCTCAATATTTTGCATTCACCCAAAGAGGCCTTCATCTGTTCCGGAATAAATCCAATGCCCCCTTCATGCTGAGATACGAATTTAATAACTTCTTCAACTGATCTCAATGAGGTCGGCCCCACGCCGTAACCGGAAAAGATCCTCTTCAGCCAATATTTTTTAAATTTACTCGGGGACATTTTAATAATGTCCTCAATAAACTCTTTACTGAGTTTAGACTTTATATTCAACATACAAGGTTGAATTTTTAAACCATTCAACAACTTCTTATTTCCCATATATATTTCCTGCAGATCATCGATAGAAATAGAACCCATGGTTGAGTTCTTATTTACAATGATCACGGCATTCTGCTGGTCGTCTGCCATGAGAAACGGGGTCGACAAGCCATTGAAAGCCATGATGAGCAGGCTGATTTTAATATATGTCATCATAATCCCTCTAAAAACCGATGGCAAGAGCAGCCTTGAATTCAGTATGATTTGTTCCTGAAAAATGTCCGTTATTCTTACCGGAAAAAAACGAGTTCATTTCAGCTTTCAAATATAATCCGGTATCCAGTTGAACGTTTATACCATAAATATATAAGTGGGCTCGATCATCACCTGCACTTTTGTCCGGATCAAGGAATTCGTAACGCAGGTAAGGCGTATAATCGTCAAGAAATGCATAAGAGCTCATAAACGTCAAGCCATGACGGGATTTTTTATTCGCAAAGGATGGATTTACAAAGCCGGCTACATATTCAAATTCAAACCCCCAATTTCCGGGCTTCCACTCTACATGGCCGCCATAGCTGAATAGACTGGTGCGTTTGCCTGTATCCGTCCCGGTCGGATCTAATTCGCTTAACCTGTCCCTGTAAAATGATAGTCCGATGGATACATCGTTTAAAGGGGTCAATCGTAATCGACCGAGCACCGCTTTTTCAGTATTATCATCTTTTTCAAAAGAATTTGTATTTTCCTGTTCTCCGTTTGCCACCTGTAAAACATAATTGAATGCGGTGTTGTTAACGCTCCCGTTTCCGAGGACCGCCACGCCTGCAATCCATCTGGGATAAAAACGGATGTTACTTCCGAATTTCTGATTCTTATTGGTACTATGTGGTTCTTTTACCGTTAAAAATACAGGTTTTGCTGTATGTATCTCGTTATAAATACCAAAGTAAGTAAACATTTTTCCGGCACGAAAGCGTAGCCAATCGTGGACGGTATATTCTGCAAAAGCATATTCTATCGCGACATTGCCCCGATCATCTTCCGAAGCAGCCCCATGCTACCAGGTCATATCTGTAGCGATTCTTAATCTATCTGTCGCGTTTATATTCCAAACAAGATCGATTAGATATGCATCAAATGAAGCATTTTTATCACCCTTCCCATCATCTCCAAGCTGTTTTTCAAATTCCATACTCATATAGCCGTTAATATGGATATTATCTTGAATTTGAGCGTGGATATTAACAGGGGACAGGCACAATATCGGGAGAAGCAAATACAGATGCCATGATAATTTCATAAGGACATGCCTCAACATATGAATACGAACCACGAGGGTTAGAATATATATATATTGGATAGGTCGGCATGTCCTGCAGATAACTTGAGGGGCTGGCTTTTCAATTCCTGAAGAGGCAATACAAGGGATTTTCCACCATGTATAATAGGCGTTACGGCAATTACATTTTCGTATACCCACTCGGCAACGCCTGGTCGGTAACGAGTGCATTTTAAAGCTGATCTTACCCCGAAAAAACGTACAGGTTATGAAGCACGTTTTAACAATTCAAATTGACTGGGGGCTTTATAGCCCAAGGTCGAATGCCGTCGTTTAATATTGTACCTGCCTTCTATGTATTCGAAGATCGACGATCTGGCTTCTGCCCGCGTGTGATATCTGTTAAAATAGACCTCTTTTGTTTTAAGGGTATGGAAAAAGGATTCACAGCAAGCATTATCATAACAGTTTCCTTTACGTCCCATGCCCTGTCTGGCACCGGCAGCGATGAGTTTTTCTCGAAAGGAGGTACTGGTATACTGTACGCCCCGATCAGAATAGACGATCAGTCCCTGGCTCGGCTTTCTCCGGAATCTGGTCGATGAGGGCCACCCCATCACGCCGGAGATCCTTGCACGCCTATCACCCTATAAAACGGAACATATCAACCGGTTCGGGCAGTATGAATTGCGGTTTGACCAGACGCCGCAACCGATCACGGAAGATCTGATCCTTGAATAAATAGGTGTATGCCATTGTGCTGAAGAACTTACAGCCCAATCGCAAGGATTTTGTACTTTTCGTCGTCATACCCCCTTATCGTCCGGCAGACTTCATGGCGCCGCCTCGGAGGACCATCGGGCATCGGTTTCGAGAAAGAGGGCATCGCGTTCTTCCTGCGTGATGAACGTACCGGGCCTTCCAGTCTTCCGAAGGGCTTTCCGCAAAGGAATCAGATGCCGGCTATGAAAGTCCGTCAGGGTCTTCAGGTGTCCATCAACGTCAGCGGCGGCTTGGCGTGCGCCTGGTTTCTCCAGAAGCTGATGTATCAGCGGAACCAGCACCTGGCGGGGCTCTCCGGAGAGAAAACGGCGTAAGACCGTCACGGTGTCGTCCGACACGCGACGAAAGCCGACCAGGCGAGATCCGCGCGGGCGTGTATGGGGCGGCAGGTGGGCAGACCGTTCAAGATGGCCGATCTGGCCGAGAAGATACAGAAAGGCGTCGAAGGCATTTTTCGTCCGAATACGCGAGCGAAATACGCCGTACCACTGGAGATCGAGCCCGGACCAGGACGATAGGTCGGTGGTGAAGCATAGAAGCGTCTGTTTGCTGTGCTCCCCTAGACCGATGGCAGGGTAGAGGAAGGTCCAGGTGCCGTCGTCATTAAAACGGGGCCGCTGTTGGCGGATCAACGTATTCTCTAGGATCAGGGCGTCCCGTTCGGACGGCTGAAGGATCACCTCTATGGTCGCCGCCGTCTGCACCAGCAGACGCATCTTGCGATGGATTTTGCGTCGGGACGCGTTCCGGTAGTTCCCGAGGCGTCGCCGGATGTTCTTGGCCTTGCCCACATAGATAACCGCGCCCTCGCCGTCCTTGAAGAGATAAACAGCCGGCGTCGTGGGCAGCCCGGCAATAAGATCTGCTCCGAATTTACGGTCGAATCGGTTCATGACGTTCAGCACATCAAATGGTTGCGATTACAGGTACGGTTGCACGCTTAGAGCTGCGCGTCCGGCATGTCACGGCATGCCGGACGGATGTTGTAATATATAGCCACCGGCACTGATCGGCAATGCCTGTCAGATATGCGACAATAATCAAGGCTCAGTTATTTAAGTATTTATTTTACAGAACATAAACCTATATTTAAGAACAGGGTACCCATTTATGGCCCTGGCGATGGATCAGAAAAATTGCCTATCATTTCGAGATAAGCCGGTCTGACCAAGGAGGTTGATCGATGTATAACTACGGTGTGCATATCGCGCCGGACACGGTGCGCTTCAAGCGACTGTTGCCGGGCTCTATTGAGCGGATGTGGGCCTTCCTCACGGAATCGGACCAACGGGGCCGCGGCTGTGTTCAGGCGATGCGGAACTGCATGTCGGCGGACGTATGGAGATGCAGTTTTACAACAGCGGCCTCTCCGAAAATCCGGATGATCCGCCGCCGGAGAAATATCGGGACATGCCGGAAAGGATGTCCTTCAGCGAAACGGTCACGGTTTGCGATCCGCCGCACCTTTTTAGTCATACATGGGATTTCGACGGGGCGTCGTCTGAGGTCTGTTATGAACTCGAGACACAGGACGGCAAGGTGTTGCTGACGCTGATCCATAGAGGGCTCAAGACCCGAGACGAACAGGTCAGCGTATGCGGTGGCTGGCACACCCATCTCGACATTCTAAAGGATGTTCTTTCCAACTGTGAACCCCGGGCTTTCTGGAAGCGGCATACGGGACTTGAAGCCGAATATGAAAATCTGCTGCCCGGACCATGACGTCCGTATGCTCGGTGCCCCGGATTTTTCCATACCCCCTCGGACTTTGAGTATCGCTTAATATATCACTCCCAAGGTATTGAAGTACAAGGTCATACACGTTTTTACCAGTCACAGGAAAAGCCATGACGGAAAAACCGCGCGGACGTCTGGCGCCCCCCATCCCCTGGGTGATATCATCGTAACCGCGGACGTCTCCGCCCTGCGGACCATTCTTTCTGCTGCCCTGGCTTTGGTCCATCGGTCACATTAATCTGGACTACGGCAACCATCTGACGCTTCGCGGCGCCACCTTGCTTCATGTGGCCGTAGAATATCAGGAGCCGGCCGCCATCGAGCTGCTTTTGAGCCGCCACGCCGATTTAAATGCGCCGGCACAGGTCGGGGTCAACGGTGTTGGAGGGCACACGCCTTTGTATCACGCTATCGGGACCAACAGCGGCACGGGGTTTCCTGTTTTTCGGGAATTAATGAAACTGGGTCCAGATCTGTCGACCAGAGCGCATATCCAGGTAAATCCGGCGCATAATGACCTGGTTATGGATTGCATTTATAAGGGTAGGGATCACTTTTTCGACGAGATGCTGACGCTCACGCCCCGAGGCGGCCATTCTGCGTGATCTGGGTGCTCCGATTCAACGTCGGGCGTCACGATAACAAGCCGTTCTACGCATGTAAATACTTCTTGATTGGATCCCAATATCTGTCATGCCAGCCTTGCTCAAGATGCACTCTGTGTTCCTCGGGAAAGCCGGTATGATCGAATATCAGCTTGGTCTCCAGGGCATTTATTTCTTCAAGTTCAAATTTGACCAATGAATAAACCCCGGGATCCCAGCTGCCGACCCGCCATGCCTGTACGAGTCTTTTGCCGGATATGCTTTCAATGTTCATGCCGGATATCATGCCGTCAAAGCAGGAAAACGTGCCTCCCGGTTCCATGTCCATCTCTGCCGTACTACCCGTCAGGCTGCTGAACTGTTCTGCCTGTGTAAGGGCATCAAAATTGAGTTGCGCCTTGCACTTGAATACTATCTCTTGTTGTATGGTCATAAATAACGCCCGTCGGTTTAATATTAAAAGAAAGCGTCCAAAAACAGGGCCAGTCTAATCAGGTGAAAGATGAACGACACGACGAAAGACACGATCTATCGTACGGGGGTGGGGCTGGCCAGTGAGTGCCGTGATCTGCCTGATATGGATCATGGCGTTTTTGACCGCCTTGTCACTCATGCCGGGTTTGTTGACCATCGATCGAGCCGTGTGGAACTGGCCGACGCTTCTGACGTTGCTCGTCTGCCTTCTTGTCCTGGTCGGGCTTATTATATCGCCGGCCAAGCCCCCTGTTATTTCAAAGCCGGCGGGTCTGCCCGAAAGCTTTCCACCAACTCATGCAACGCCGACCTCGGGAACGGGTTCATTGAAAAAACGCGCGGCACATCCGGATGGCGGTCAGCCTGTCAAACCCTCTCTAACACCCCATAAAAAAGAAAGGGACAGGTCATCAGGGGGAGGACGTGCCGCGAAGTCTCGTTCAGCCAACCCTGCGGCGGCATCCAAAACGCCGAAGCGACGAGGCAGGCCAAAGCGTGACAGCAAATAATGCGGCGTTTACGGTCCCCCTCTTCCGGTTTGCGGTTGCCGTCGATCTACGACGGCCCCTGCGATGCGGCGGCCACAGGGCAGAAGGCCTGCTTTTTCCAATGTCATTCGTGAAATCCAATTATCGGGATCGCATCGCGCCGCCGGCTGTCGACCTGCTTCGCGGCACACCCCTTTGAGCTCCTGCACCAAATAACTGCCGTATCCCTGCCGTCTTTTTGTCTCCGCCGTTTCCATATATATATCGCCATAGGGCGGATTATAGTGACACAGGAAGCTGCCTTTGGCTACGACGGTCCCTTCCGCTTCAAGAACCCACTCGTTCTCCTCCGTACTCTCATCCGTTCGTGCGGCCGGGCGGAATCATGAATGATCTGGCAGGTCGCTTCCCGGCGATACAGATCCCGCATGGTGGCTACGCGCTCGATTTTTGATGTTCATAAGCTATTCTTCAGACGGACCTGAACGGGGGCAACAGCTTCAAGGTTACTCCGTACGTATCCGGCAGTCGGGATGTCGGTTTTCAAATCGTATGGGGGCTTCGGAAGATACGCGACATCCCCAGATGTCGAGATAAGTCAGATGAGACAGATCCGGCAGGTTGTCGAGGCCCGTATCCGATATCCTGGTCCAGTGCAATCCGAGATGTCGAAGGGCTGTGAGGGCATGCAGACGGGTGAGGCCGCCGTCTGTAATGGCGCCGTTATTCTGGATGTCGAGCCATTCGAGGCCGATCAGGTGCGCGATATGGTCGAGGCCATCGTCGTTGACAAAGGTATTGCCGAGCCATAGACCATCGAGATCCTCCGATTTAATCGACTGCAGGAAGGAGAGGTCACGGGCCGCATCGGGAAGTATTTCAAGGAGCGTTATGGTGCCGGGAGGCACAACAACAGTCCCCCTGGCCTCAGCGATGATACGCCAACCCGGATTGTCAGTGTCCGCCAGGACGGCGCCTTCTCGCTTGAAGCGGCCGTGAAAGTCGTACGGATAGCCTGCGGTTCTGCCGTGGAGACAAACTGCCGTCCGATCCTTGGGGAAGGCAAGCGATCGCGATGTACTGTTCATCTTGAGAGATACCCTGATCGTGTTTTCTGGGCTGAAGGCCCCATGGCCGGATAGACGCTTACCTATTCGTCAAAACGGAAAGGCCCCCATATTTCTTCTCGTAGGCCTGATCCGTATAAGCGCCGGGATCAGGTCGTCAGTTCCCCGTTTTCAAATCCGTTTATGTAGACGACCATGCTACGATATACTGGCACGAATTGCAGACCTTCAAATGCTCGCCTATCCCTATGAAATGGGCTTCACCCAAGTGCAGCGGCGTACCGATATACTCGCTAATTTCTTCGATGGGCAGGCAGTCCTTCGTTGGATGGAGATCATGGTCCATTGCACTAATTTTCCTGAAGAAGTCGGACAAGTCGGATCAACCTTTAAACCCATTGTAGACTGCCTGCGCACCTTGTCAAGTGCCCATTATATCCGACCGGCTAACGAAAGTCTTTATACTTACCCCTTGACAACAACTCAACACCTGAATAGTATACGTGTGTGTACTGCCACCATCAATCAGGAGGGCTTTATGACTGTCATTGCAGGCAAAGAAAGAAGCGTATTGATTTACTTAATCTGGTTTCGGCATAGAAAAGGCTTTACGCCTACACTGGAAGAGATAGGCCATCATTTTCAGATGTCAAGACGTACGGCCGGTGATCATTGCCGGGGTTTAGAGCGTAAGGGGTTTATCTCCCGCAAGGCCCGTAAGGCACGGTCCATTCGTATAAATATGTTTGAGGCCTTTGCTTGATTCTCATTCATATCAATCAAGAAAAACGGACATCAGCTGCACATAGGTATCCGCGTCCACCTTTTCCTTTGCATACGCCAGCGGGGTCCTTCCCTCGCTGGCACGGCCAGGGCCATTCGCCCCCGCACCAATCAATACCTTCATCCAATTAACATAACGCTTCTGACACGCCATATGCAACGGAGACCAGTCACATGTCCCCTTGGCGTCTATATCGGCGCCGATGGTTTCATATTATCAAAGCTACAGTACGAATTATATAAACAGATCTGTTTATATAATTTATAATTCAGGCACCCACCACATTGAACACCCCCGCCATTTTCTCTGCGGCGGCGCCCCTCAGGCGTGTGGCCGCTACGCCAGGAGACACCCCTTTTCGGTTGCATATATGAGGATCTGCACCTGCCTGAAGCAAAACGGCGGCGGCTTCGGTCCGACCGGCCTTCACAGCCTCGTGATGACGGTCGTAGCGCCACCCATGATGGATATAGAAGGTGATCAGCATTGCTCCGGTCAATCCCAGGGTCAATCCGAGCAAGTTGATCATACTATGGCGCGCATCCTTACGCAGATAGCGTAAAGTTATGATGAGCCAGTGGCGGAACATAGGAAGTGGTCTCCTTCAGATTCATTGGGGCTGGGGTCAGGTCCGTATCATGAGCCGCACCCCGGTCGAAATGACCTTCGATTCCTCCATCGTATCGAGATCGGAACGGCCAGCGTATTCTGTGCGATAAGCATGGATAGAAGGGGCTTTATTTATGCTCTCAAATGTACGAATCGCGAGGTGTAAATAAACCCTTTCCGGCTATTTGAGGCCAAAAACGGCAATCCTCACCTGTGTTGTCTGTTATCCAAATAAACGACATATGGTATATGTTTTACCGAAGACACCCATACATAGTATGCGTCGGTGATTTAAGCCACTGTCGCCCGGTCCGGGATTATGGTCTAATCGTAACATAGGGGCACCATGACGGATTGATTTATTTTGGTTATGGTGTATTCATTATGATATATATACCCTGTGGGAGAATATGATCCATATCGTTCGATATACTGTGCTTCAAGAGGTGACCCAGGATGATCCCCACAGACGACGTCGCAGTTCCCGCCGAACCACGGCTGCCGGTCGGCTATTATCTGGACAATTTCGAACTGGCCTTGAAAACGGTGCTTCAACGCGACAGGAAGCTCTTCGACAAGGATGAAATACATCGTCTGGCGCTGTTTGGCGAGGCATTGGTATTGGAACGTCGTCTTATTGTCCGTCTCTTTACCCGTCGCCCCGGCTGGCATCGGACAGCCGCATTGACTTATGAGGAGATTCCTGATACCCCCGATCTATGTCGGTCTCTGACGGCCCAGGGGCTCCTGGAAATCTATGATGGTTCGGAGGCGGGACGCCCCGATATTGCCGCGTGTCTCCGTGTCGGCGAGTGTCGTATACTGTTACAGGAGGCGGGCATTCGCCCTGAGGGCCGGGTGGGTGACCTGCAACGGGATGTAGCTGCATCTATAGACGGTGGACGACTGGCATCTATAGACGATTTTGTCCGGATAACCGACCGCGAGCTGTATCATCGAGTCATGATGCTTTTCTTCGCCAACCGGCGGCAGGATCTGTCTGACTTCGTCATTCGAGACATCGGCAATCAGCGTTACGAGACGGTTAAGCTTTCCCCGAAACGCCTGTTCAGCCGCCGTGAGGACGCCGTCCTATGTCTGACATGGGCGGATTGGCGAAATGAGGTTTTTAACGCACATGAAGCGGGCGATGCCGAAGCCGTCTCTACGGCTGGCGATAAAGCGCTGGATCTTCTCCAGACGCATCCATTCGATAGGTGCAGCGACCGAGGCCTTGCCCTGCTCACACGGCCGCTGGCGATGCTGGTACAGGCCGCAGCCACAGGGCTTGAGCGAGAAGGGGAATATGAATCGGCCGCTGCCGTATACGAAGGTCTTCTCGACTGCCCCATTCCGGATGATATGCGAAACCAGGCGCTCCTGCGGCTCCTGATTGATCTGGAGAAAGCGGGCTTCCCGTCACGGGCACGACAGATGGCCGACGAATCACTGACGACGACATCCGATCCGAATCTGCGTTATGACCTCATGAAAAGACGGGCGCGTCTCGCCCGCCGCACCGGGGCCTACGCCCCGCCGGCACCCCGGCTGATGTCGCCTCGGGAGATCCATTTCAAGGCAGTGCGGCTTCCTACGGATCGCGGCGCCCGTAACCGTTTTGTTGGAGACGGCGATACCCATGAATACGTAGAACACATCGCGCTGCAGCGATACGGCGCTGCGGGCATAACCGGGGCGCATGTGGAAAACGCCTTGCCGGGCGCGTTGGCGGCCGTCTGCTTCTGGGATATTATATTCATGGCGCAGCCGGGGGCCTTTCTCCATGGGTTTCAAGCCGGCCCGCTCGACTGGGGCGGCGGTGGCTTTTACCGGCGGCGCGAGACAGCCATACAGGCGCGGTTGGAGGAGATCAGACAGGAAGACCATAGAACACGGGCGTTGGAAAATTTGTCTCAAAAGGAAGGCATCGCCAACCCGTTGTTTTCCTGGTCCGGCATCTCAGCAGATGTAGTTGCCCGGACGATTGAGGCATGGCCCGGAGCAAGCCTGGCACCCTGTCTTGAAGTGTTCATGACGGATGCGAACGGGTGGGGGAGAGGATTCCCCGACCTGGTGCTCTTCGACGCGGCCAACGGTTTGCTGGTCAGCGAAGTCAAGGGCCCGGGCGACAAAGTTTCTGTCGCCCAGACCTTGTGGTTCGATCTGCTCTTACGTCATGATGTCCGGGTTGAGCTATGCTGTATTGACGAGGCCGTTCCATAATGGGGGCCTTCAATACATATCATCCCACATATTTCTGTGCCGGCCAATCATGAATATAGCCCTGTAGTATAAAGCAGGGCAGTAAGTTACAAACCTCAGTTAAAGTAACAAACAAGCTCGGAGATCAGGCTTCTTCGGCCGCTTTCCAAAGGCCAAAGATGGTGCCCTCAAGATCCTTCAGCCATGCGAAGCTGCCCATACCGGGTACTTCGGTCGGCGGCAGGACGACTTCGGCGCCTAAGGCCTTCGCCTTCTCTGTAGAGGCCTCCAGATCATCCACCCCGACATAAAACAGCACGTAGTTGTGGGTTTCATGGCCAAGGGTTGATATATGACCGCCGATGCCTACATCTGCTTCCCGTGCTGATCATAGCGGCCGGGCCGTGTTCGGTGACATCCCAGTCGAAGAGTTTGCTGTAGAACGCCTGAGTTTTTTCGCTGTTCTTACAGCCGATTTCGAAATGCACTACTGGATTACCCATGATATATCTCCGTGTTATGAAACGTACTGAAATGAGTCCGGCGCGCCCACATTGCGCCCTGATCTATATATGTTCCCGATCTATCTTAGCAGCCCCCATACCTGCCGACAGACCGTCCCCTTTCGAAAAATCGATATGGTGGAACAGCCGCATGCTATACCCACCGTCCCTACCTGTCTATTTCAGCATGCTTACAATGGTCGTCTCGCCCGCCAGTTCAGCGAGGGCCTGCGGTCTCGCCCATTCCCTGCCTTCGGGCGATTCGAGGCTGGCCCCATGATCGAGCAGGTACCGGACCATATCTGCCCGCCCTTGCCGGGCTGCATACCCCATGGGCGTCGTACGCTCGCTCAGATCGACGGCTTCCATGTCGGCCCCATGAGCCAGTAAGCAAGCCGCCACGTCGATCTCTCCCCTTTCGGCTGCGTAGTGCAGACTCGTTCTGCCAAGAAAATCGGTATTGTCAACACGCACCCCATGGCTGATCAACTTTTCGACAAATGCCAGGTCGGATGACCGGCAGTGACGGCTATCCAGATCGTGCAGACACTGGGTTCCCACCTTCTGAACGTATTTATCCAGCACCTCGGCGTTACCGCATTCACAGACACAATGCACAAAGGAGCCCCAACCGCATCCGAAATGCCATTCCTCATCATCATGGATGATCGGGTGGTCGCTATTCAACGCCTTCGTTAGTTGTTCCAAGGCCCATCCCGGCCCATGGCGACCGGATGCGTCCAGCCCCCACGGCAAAAAAACCTAGGCTCCGGCCTTCAACAGAGAACGCCGTACGTTCTCCTTAGCGTACTCTATGGGCGGGCTACTGGAATCGACGCCCCCATTAGGATCGGCTCCGTTCACCAGGAGCAAATCGACGATCTCCCGACGGTCCAGGTTCGCGGCCTTGTGAAGTGCCGCTCCGTGATGAGCATTCGGGTCGGCTCCGTGGTCGAGGAGCAGCTTTACCATCAAAGTATGGCCACCGCATACGGCATGCCATAGAAGTGAATGCTCTTCGGCGTCCAGTTGCTGCGCTGTTGTCGGATCTCCCTATAATAGCGACCTGGCCTGCTCCAGATGACCGGTTCTCACTGCGGCTGCCAGCGTCCATTCAGCGCCATACGTCAACAGATACGCCGTTAAGGACGCCTCATCCAGTGACAGGTCCAAGAGGAGGTCGCATGGCGAGAATTTACGGCATTGACATCGGCTCCCGAACGTACCAGATACTCGGCTATATCAAAGGCATTGCAGATTATGGCTATCTGCAAAGCGCTATTGCCCTCAAAATCGGAAGCGTGCAGCAGGTCCTCGTCGCGCAGGACATCCTTGACCAAATTGAGGTCTCGAACCTGAATCTGATGACCCAGAAGCTCAAACTGCTGGGTATAGCGCGGGGCCTGCGCCATTTTGTACGCCATCAACAGACGGTCCATCTCTTCATAGCCCCGGTGTCTAACATCACGCCGACCTATGGTGTGGCCGTCGGCATATACTACAGAGCCCAGCCAACGCCTGTGATCGCTTTCCAGCAGGCTATGAACGATATCGCAGTGCCCTTCGCGGACGGCGAACTCAATCGGTTTATTATACCAGAGCTGTGCATGATAGAGATCGGGGGTTCTGGAAATCAGTGAATGGACCTGGGGCTCATCCCCATCGGCACAAGCACGGAACAGAGCCCAGGCCTGATCGCCATCGACGATAACGCTTTCACGACGCCATTGACGACCAGACATATTGAACGGTTGTTTCAGACGTTCGGAGACTCGGCCCGGTGTGTCACTGCCGGTACGAGAGCGAATTTGTTCGATTAGCTTCGGCCAACTACTCGCACCGTACGCACGGGCAATTACCGTTTGCGCATCGTGCAAAGCAAAACTTGCCGGATCGGCACTATGGAAGTGGATTTTGACCTCTTCTACAGCGGAAGCATCGCTGGCCAGATATCTCTTGAGAAGATCCTTAGCCTGCCGCTTTAGTTGCTTGAGATCGGGATAACTACGCAGTGAACGCGTAGGCGCGCTGTGCTGGGAAGACTGCCCTTGACGGGCAGACCCGGAGGCGGGTGTATTCATGATGATGGCTCCCTGAGACCTTACGGTCTTTAATGCCCGGTGTCTGCCAATCGGGCGAAGGAAGATCATCACAATGTATTCGCAAGTCTGTATTGCTGCCTACCTCGGTGGACGCAGTCCTTCCCGCAGACTCGGCAGCGCCCGAGAAGCGCATGGAATAATAGATGACAAGGACGACCATCCCGGTCAAGCACATTTGACACTATTCTCCATCTTTCCTGCTATCACGTTTCGATTCCAATGACTGTCAAGGTTGTATTCCGAAGCAAATGGCTTCGAGCATATTTTCCCACGAACGGTGTCAGTATCCTATAATCGGATAAGATAATACCTCCTCAATTACCACGCACACTTTTGGGTTAGAGAGAAACAGCACATCCACATAATCCTTGTCGTCGGTAACGGTATCTCCTATCATTTTATATAAACAAAGCAAGATGCACCATGCGCGCACCATCCGCTCGCCCCTCCATAACGTGATTTCTAACATAGGCACAGACCATGGCCGGATATTCCAAAACGCCCTTGGTGAAAAAACTTGGAATAAAGGAAGGCTTTCGTGTATATATCGTCCATCCACCCGACAATTACGGGTCGCTATTGGGATCGATGCCCGACGGCGTGGCTGAGAAATAGCGCCTTGAAGATGGCCTTGATTTCGTTCATCTGTTTACGGCATCGCGAGCTGAACTCGTAACTTTCCTGCCTGCAGCCAAAGAAGCTCTTCGCCCTGACGGCATGATATGGATATCGTGGCCTAAGAAAGCAGCGAAGGTCGCGACAGATGTTACCGAGGATGTCATACGTGAAGTTTGTCTGCCTTTGGACCTGGTGGATGTGAAGGTCTGCGCCGTGGACGAGATATGGTCCGGTTTGAAGCTGGTTATCAGAAAAGAGAAGCGGTGAGATCACAACACCATGAGCCCCATAAGAAGGCCGTCTCCGTTGCCGGTCCTGAGATCCCGCTGGATTTCGCTGCGACGTTAGGCCGTTATCGCCGGTACGGCCCTGATGGGGTCAACTGCTTTGACGGACGTACATTTCGAAAAGTCATACGCACACCGGAAGGGCTCCGGCTGATGGTCCTTTCATGTGACGAGGACGGATATATTCTCTTATCTGTACATCCTGAAGGAACACCCGGCGTTTATAAATCAGCTTCCACCGTCGCCGGCAAGCTGCTCGGCCTGACGTTCAATCTGGAAGCCTTCTACGCTTTCGCTGCAACGGACCCCGTGTTGCATAGGGCCGCAACCGCCTTGCCCGGCTTGCGGCCGACGCTTACGGCCGATCCTTTTGAGATGCTGGTGGCGTTGATCACCGCCCAGCAGATCAACCTCTCCTTCGCGTTCACGACGCGGTGCCGGCTGGTCAAGGCCTATGGCGAGGCGATGAGGCGGGACGACGAGGTGTACTATGCTTTTCCAACGGTTGCGACGTTGGCGGGGGCCGATCCGGATGCTTTACGGGCCATGGCGTTTTCTCGGCAGAAGACGGCCTACATGATCGGGCTGGCTCAGGCCGTCAACGACGGGATTATCGACTTGACCGGTTTATCCGACCAGACCGACCAGACCGTTATCGATCATTTAATCGCGCTTACCGGCATAGGACGGTGGACCGCCGACTGGTTTCTGGCACGGCATCTGGGGCGCGGTCGAGCGGCGGCCGTCGGCGACCTGGCTGTGAGGAAGGCGTTGCAGCATTTTTACTTTGAAGAAGAAAAGCAGGACGAAGCCACGTTGAGGACGTTCACCGAGCGTTGGGGCGACCATGCCAACCTCGCGGTTCACTACCTTCTATCGCTGCATGCTTTGGAAGGACGACCGCGATAATGGAGGGAACCGGGTCAACGTTTTATTCCGCTTCCGTGACTACTCTGTATTTGTCGGGTGGAACGGCCAGCATGAGGGATCGACCGTTGTCCGAGACCACATCAATCTGAACAAATCGGCAGACCGAACGTCTGTTACGAAGCCTCTTGCACCTACAGATAGGGAATTTGAATCGTGATCTTACCCCGATAAAACGTACAGGTTATGAAGCACGTTTTAACAATTCAAACTGACTGGGTGCTTTGTAGCCCGGAGTCGAATGACGACGTTTGATATTGTACCAGCCTTCAAGGTATTCGAAGATCGATGCTCTGGCTTCAGCTCTGGTCCGATATCTGTTAAAATAGACCTCTTCTGTTTTGAGGGTATGGAAAAAGGATTCACAGCTGGCGTTGTCATAGCAATTACCTTTTCTGCCCATGCTCTGTCTGGCCCCTGTTGCGATGAGTTTTCTACGAAAGGCGGCGCTGGTATATTGCACGCCCCGATCCGAATGGACGATCAGCCCTTTATTTGGCGTTCGCTGGTTACAGGCCATGTCAAAAGCCCTTGTGACCAAATCGGCTTCCATATGCTTATCCATCGCCCAACCGACCATACGTCTTGAGAACAGGTCCATGAAGATGCATAGATACAGCCAGCCTTGTCCTGTTTTTATATAGGTGATATCGCTTGCCCAGATTTTATCAGGGCCGTCACAAGAGAACTGTTGTCTGACCAGGTCTGGTGCCAACGGCCTATTATGGTTTGATTGCGTGGTATGCTTATATTTTTTGATCTTTTTGGCTTTGATGCCATGTTCACGCATCAGTCGGGCGATCCGGTTCTTACCGACACATTTTCCCAGATCTCTTATATCAGAGGTTACACGAGGTGAACCATAGGTCTTACGAGATTGTTTGTGGCTTTCTATAATCTGATCGAGCAAGGCCATATCTTCCTTTTTTCGCTGGCTCATCGGCGCACGTTCATAGGCGTAATAGCCACTTCTTGATACCCCAAGGCTCTGACACATCGCCTGGACAGGATATGTATCTTTATGTGCCGAAATACATTGATATCTCATTCTTTCACCTGGGAGAAAATGGCCAAGGCTTTTTTTAAAATGTCCCGCTCCATACGCACACGAGACAGCTCTCGCCGCAGGGCTGCCGTTTCGTCTTGTTTGGCACGAGCCTCGACAGATAGTTCGTTGTTTTCATATTGTTTTTTCCAACGACGAAGCACATGCGCGTTCAGATCGAGAGAGCGGGCTACCTCCGATGTACTGCGATCACCGGACAGAACCAGTTCGACGGCTCCTCGTTTGTACGCATCATCATACTGGCGACGTTTAATCTTCGGCATGGAGACACTCCTTTGACAAAAATGGTTACGAAAAATATAATCCATGCTTCTAATACTGTCCATCAAATCGGGGGAACATCAATCAAAGGACTAAGAACAAAATACAGTACGAAGTTTTTCCGTGACCTCAGTTATAAAGTCAGCAAAATCAGGTGCAAGAACCGTCCTTATGTCAAGTTGATATGCAGGACGGGGTGTACCATTTCAGTACGCTTCTTTTACTTGCAAACCATTCAACGAATTTCAGATGTCGAAAATATCTGTCGTAATTTTGTGTCGTTTACCGTAGCCATCTACTTCAACAATACCTCGTTTTACCATTTTTCGACGGAAAAACGCACCCTGCCACATTCTTGAGCCTGAGGATCGTGGTATGACGGGGCAGTTTATCGTGGCCCTGTAACCGTTGGTATGTTCACTTGTTTTTTTTGCCAACACACAAAATTGAAAGACCGAAAGGAAAGTTCATGTGTGCTATTAATTTCGCCTCTAAATACAAAATTTGTTTGAAAATAAAATTTAAGAAGCCGTTTGCATGAAAAGTGTGTTCAATCATATTTGGGGGCGTATAGAAAGTTTCTGAGAAGCGCTTGAGGACAGCAAGAGGAAGCAGAAATGAATTTACATAGGATGCTTTTTTAATTTCAAACCCCGTTTTCGAGAGTTTTGATACTAATTCATACTTTTTATATCGTCTTTTTGTCCAAACAATTTTGTCCTGGTGCCCCCGGAGCCAATTATAGGCCGGTTCCCTGGTAATTAGAGTACCCTCGGGGCGTAAAACCCGGTAAAATTCGCTCACAGGATCAAGATGTTCATGGCCGGATCTGGCATGGTACAAAACATCAAGGCACACAATTATGTCAAAACTGTTGTCATGATATGGCAGGTCGGATATTGACGATAACAATACTTCTTGAGCAATATGTTTAGATTTTGCAAACCCAACAGCTTCTATCGACTGATCAACACCATATACACGTCCATATTTAGCCAGTAGATTGAAAACACCGCCCGTGCCGCATCCTGCATCCAGTATTCTGGAGTCTTTTTTCTTAGGCGCATATTTTTGTAACTGTGCGTCTATTATTTTCTGCATCCCGACATGCCACCAAAAAGTGCTCTCGCGCTGATTCATGAGGGCATAGACTTTAGTTTCCATAGTTGAACTCTTAAAAAATAGGCCGACGGCAAATTAAAAATCACAATGAAGCGGCGTGAGGAAAATTACACAAATGCGTTGCATGTTTCAATCACATGATCCAGGTCTTGTTTTTCCAAAACAGGATGCAACGGTAAGCTAATTACTGTCGCATGTATGTCTTCACTAACTGGGTAGCTACGATTGCCCCAATCGGCATACGCCTTTTGCTTATGCGGCGGCACTGGATAATGAATTACCGTTTCAATATGGTTATCCGACAAATACTTCTGAAAGTGATCTCTTGCTTTCGTACGAACTACAAACAAATGCCAGACATGAGACGCCCCCATCTTCGCTTCAGGCAGAACAAGTTTTGGGTTATTGATGCGGTCCAGATATTGCCGTGCCACTTTCCTTCGTTTTTCGTTTGATTCGTCAAGATATTTCAGCTTGACAGACAAAACCGCGGCTTCCAATTCATCTAAGCGACTGTTAACGCCCTGGGCTTGATTGTAATATTTCTTGTGGCTTCCATAATTGCGCAACGAACGGATCAACTCAGAGAGCTGTGTATCATTCGTGGTGACTCCGCCTGCATCTCCTAAGGCGCCTAAGTTTTTTGAGGGATAAAAGCTGAATCCGCCTGCATCTCCCAGGGCACCTGTTTTTTTGCCCTTGTATGACGCGCCCTGGGCCTGGGCACAATCTTCAATGATTTTTAGATTATGGGCATCTGCTATGCCTTGCATTTCTTCTGAATATCCGACTTGACCATACAAGTGAACCACAAGTATCGCTTTGGTCTTGTCGGTAATATGCTCTTCAAGGAGATGAACATTGATATTGTAGGTATTGATGTCTGGTTCAATCAGTATGGGTTTGAGACGATTTTCTGTGATTGCAAGAATGGAGGCAATATATGTATTGGCAGCCACCAATATTTCATCATTTTCCTGAAATACGCCCATCTCTTTATAGGCCCGAATGATTAAAGTAAGGGCATCTAATCCGTTGCCGGTTCCAATCGCATGCTTTGTACCGCAATAGGTGGAAAACGCGTTTTCAAATAACGCGACTTTGTTGCCCAGTATGTAATGACCTGAATCAATAACCTCAGTTATCGCATCGATTAATTCTTGTCGATAAGGGGCATTCATATCCTTTAGATTTAAAAATGGGATCATAGATTAATCTTCTATTACTTGAAATTCCGGTAAGGGCATTACAAATTTTGATGTAACGCCCTTAGCTCGCCAATTTTTCATAATATAATCCCCATAGTGCCAGGCAAGTATTGCAATATAGTCCGGCTGTTCCTCAAGGATTATGTTGTTGTCCACGATTGGAATGTGTGTGCCAGGCAAATATTTGCCTATTTTCTCAGAATTCGGCAATTGCGCAATGTAGGGCACTAATTCCTTGTTAAGACCGTAGTAATTAACCAAAACCGCACCTCTACCAGGACACGAGTCCGCTACAAAACTTTGGCCGTTTTGCTTGGCTTGATATGCAAGCATCATAAATTTGTCCATGTTTTCATACACACGCTGACGCCATATCGCCCATGTTTCCGGCTTGAACAAGCCTTTCTCTTCTTCCAGATCGAGTAGAGCTTTGACACGAGGGCTTATGGGCTGCACGCCCTTACGTGCGACATAGGCCCGAATATTTCCGCCATACCGTGACGCCCGCTGAACATCAAAGACCTCCATGTCATAATATGGGAACAGAGTGACTAATGATTTAAAACTGTATGTCCGAACATGCTCATGATAAATACCGTCAAACTGGTTGCTTTCAAGAACATCAAGCAAATATTGGCTTTCGGTTATAAAAATCCCGTCTTTATCGAGGAGCAGAGATAATCCGCGCATGACCTCGCCTAAAGGAGCCATATGCGCGAAAACATTGGTCATGGTAACGACCTTTGCAGGGCCATTATCTGCTACAATGTCTTTTGCTAAGCTTTCGGTAAAGAATTCTTGAATAGTTTCTATGTTGTTTTCTTTTCTTGCAATTTTCGCGATGTTTGTCGGTTCAACGCCGAGCGTCCTGAGGCCATTGTCTCTGAAGCCTGTCAAAAGCGTTCCATCGTTTGAGCCGATATCAATGCATAATGAACCAGAAAGTACGTTAAATCTTTTCACAAGATCATCAGAAAAGGAGCGCTGGTACACCCGTAATGGCTCTGAAATACCACTTCTGTACGGATATTCGGCAGGATAAATAGTCGGCCCATCCACAATATAATCCAATTGCGCTAATCCAGAGTCAGGACATAACATCAAACGAAGCGGATAGTATATTTCCGGCTCGTCCATTGTTTGGTCTGTCAAAAGCGCATCGCACGGTGGTTGATGCCCTAAATCAATGACTTCAAACAGATTTTTTGATCCGGTGATCTGGCAGTGTTCTAATCTTCCAGGTGGAACGTCGTGCTCAATCATAATAAATATTCCTCATCAACCGCTAATTAATAACGATCTGATCATGTTTGGCCGTTTATCCTGAGCCCTTCAACTCCGTTCAGGATAACAATCTGAACGGACTTAGCATAAACTAATGCACCGTAAACCGTCACCCTGTGTAAAGTCGAAGGTGATAGTTGAGTACTGAAAAGAGCAAGATCAGTATTCACCATTACCTGATCTCATTGTAATTTAGTATTTCCAATTGCGGTAACTTTTGTCAAATGAATTAGTATACAGCTACCTGTCTTTTTTTTTGTGTCCAGGTATTAATTTTATCCATAGGAATATTAATTGCCACAAGGTTTCAGCCACCCGTTTGAAGCTAAAAAATTGCGATGTACCATATACGCGTTCATAATGATGCACGCCGATTTGCGTAAATTTAAACCCGGCTTGCTGAATTTTTTTAACAAGCTCAATAGTCACTGTACCTGAATCCCTGGTAAGTACTACCTTGTCAAAAACATATCTTCTTATCAAGCGAAAATCACAATCAGGATCGCGGATAGGCAGTTGAAAAACAAAACGCATGACGCCCTTGTATACCTCTCCTATGACAATGCGATGTAAAGGATCTGAGCGCTTTAGCTTATAGCCGTTTACGACATCCACATCATGGTCCATCTTCTCCCACAAAAGAGGCAATTCCTTGACATCATATTGCGCATCACCATCTGTATAAAAAATCAGATCTTTTGCTGCGGTCTTAAATCCCGTCTTCAGTACACCGCCATAGCCTATATTTTTTTCGTGAAATACAAGCCGCAGTTCCGGTACCTTATCGCGAAGATTCGATAGCAGGTCGCGGCTGCCATCGGAAGATCCATCATCAATAACTATGATCTCATAATCATCCGTTAATGTTTTAGCGGTCTCTTTCGCCTTAAGGACCATACTGTCAATGGTTCCCTTGTCGTTATAGCAAGGAAAAAAGATGGATAGACTTTTCTGTTTGACCGCCATAATAACACAGTTTCTCCTATTCTGAATTTAAATGCCTGCGACCAGTGACCAACACGAAACCACTCCATCCCATATCAAATAAAATGGCGCCATTTACGACATCCACGTAATACACTAAATCCTTATGGGTTGCCCTGCAATCGATACAGATAAAGGACTTTCACCAACTGGTCCCGGTCCATAAAAGTATCGAGAAGAGCAGGAGAGGATGCGGAAATTGTCTCGATACCCAACGGTTCTGTCGTTAGAGCGAAAAACGGATTCGATCCGTTACTGAAGCGTATTTTATTATCCGAGATGTGATCTTGTAAATTATACATTTTGACATCACCTCTGTTAAACATAAAAACCAGCGCATCATTGATTTGTTCGGATTTCTGCAGTCCAGGTACTGCATCCGCCATCAGTACAGACTCAGGTGGCAACGTCTCATTGAGCGTGTGGATTATGGTCCTCAGTACCTCACCTTCGGCGATCCAATACCGCCATTCTTTCATGATACCGGAGGTGCTTACCTCCTGCCTGAATCCGAACAGCAGTATGAGAGCCAGACAGATTATATCCATATGACGCCAAACTAGATGAGGGAGCCGACGAATGTGGAACAGGTCCTTTTTGATATTCTGTAAGGAGCGCTTGTTTAGATGCTGTTTAATATACGCCGGATAATAAGCCAGACTACAGCCTACAAATAAAGCGAATCCCATACTGGGCTCCAGGACGCGCCTGTTCATAATGCTGCCCACGATCCGGGTATCATAGAGGATAACAAGAGACAAGCCCACCAGGGTCCATATGATCCAGATCCGTTCAAAGTACCGCGCTTTAAAAAAGTGGTAGGGTAGTATGACCAGGATGGTTAGATCCAAAAGCCACATCGTTCCTGCCATACGAGCGATGATGAACAGGAGGAGTAGGGCGACCAGAAGCCCTGTCATTCTTTTAAAAGAGGTATCTCCGTCTGGTCTGATTATACAGAGCCCAATCAAGAGGACATTATGCCCATACAACAGGAGGCGTCCGTAGTCGATATAATTTTGACTCGCTAACAGCGGGTCTATATCAAATAGCGAGTCCACAATGTGATCACCGGGCGTCGCACCTGTAAGGCTTTGAAGGAATAGCTTCAAAATGCATATAATAAGGGTCGCGGCAGCAATAGTATAATGTGTTCTGGATTTCAAGTTCGGGGCCGTTAGAATAAACAGGGGAAAAATAATCCAGAGGAGAATATGAGTTTCTTTGGTAAACACCGCCAGGCCGATACATACGGTAGATAAAATCACTGAGATACTCGATCGAAACGGCATATACAGGAATAGAACCAGCCCCGCAATGAGGCATAACATGCCGAAAAAACCATCTATATTTGCTGACCACCAGGAGAGCACAACGGCCGCTTCCAGATATGCATAGGTCAACGCGGCGATCCATCCGGCAAATTCTCCTGCGAAAAAACGAGCGGCCAGATACAACCCGACCGCAATAAGGCCATAGATGATCGATACAAAAATTTGATAGAGATACGGGGTGTCGCCAGCAATAAGGTAGGTGATCCCCCAAATAACATATTCTCCAGGCCGATAATATTCATAGAATGTGTTTTGCCAAATGTTAGAAAAACTGCTGAAGGAAAAATCGGGTATTAGCGTTCGGGTTTGGAGGAGTAAGGACACCATCTCATACCGGTAGAAGCTGAACAGACCCATCAATGCGGGGACTATAGATAATAGGAATACTATAGTAGAAGAAAGAAGGATACGATGTCGATTATGCATAACGGCCAACCAGAGTTACCAGGCGTGCCGCCAGGTTGGAGCCGATAAATCCCAGGCCACCGATAACCAGAACGTTCCGACCTTTATATTGATCTGTTTGAAACATGGATAAAGCTCTTTGTTATTGTGTATTAATGACCCGGCGAACTATTTTCAAACGACGTACAAAGTTTGCGCATGTTTCGCAAAATCTACACAACATCTGGCATAAAGTCAGAGCAATATGGTATTCGAATGGTGGTTATGTCAAGGTGATAAGTCGTTCAGAATGAGGACCGCTTCAGCTTTTTTATTAGCCCGACCAACCGAATCAGGAAAAACTGCGTATGTAGATGAAAAGGCTAACATACCTGTGGCGTAGATGAGCCTCAAAACCCCGAGGAAGAAATGGTGCCATGGTAAAATACGCCCAGGCTGGGTTTGTGCATGATGTATTCTCATTGTCGCGGAAGAAGTCAAACCCGGAAGGCGTTGGGACAGAGGCTGAGAAAATTCATGACCAAGGTATACTAATCGGTTTCAGCGGGAATCTGCGCCTGGTTATGAGGCAGCCGATTGGTAATGTCAAACAGGTCATAGGGATGATCTTCATCTCTATAGGCGTATGTTTCGTCCGGCAACAGGTTGAATGTTGTGTTGAAATACTGATTGAATATTACACGAAAGGTATTCACTGGAGAAATCGATGGATACAATACCCCCGGTTCTATATCGGGTAGGTAGTAAGCATTGAGGATACCCGATTTTTCATCCAGTTCCTCATCCGTGGCTTCGCGCCAGTTAAATGCTCGATATATAGGCGGGTACCGTTCGGGCCACGGCCCCTCATCCGACTGAATAATGATGATTGGCGGCCGTGATGAGACGTTCAGAACATGTTCTACGAAAGCCCGAATTTTTGTATTTACAAAGGTTACCTGTTCCTTGTAGGCCTCGGCGTCATAGCGTTCTACGTACATATAAGGCGCTTCCTCTCTGGCATGAATCTTGAATGCCCCATCCTCTGCGAATACATAAGGGGGATGGGGGATCAGGAAGTGCGCGTATACAAACGTGGGCTTGGGTAATGCGGCGATCTTCTCCAACTCGTCGAACTTATAGGAAACACGTTGCCAGTGCATCTTGTCGAAGTTGTAGCTTTCCAGAGCGAACTTCATGCCGATGGGAAACAGCATGGTGGTTTTATAGAGCACGGTTAAAAATTCCTGTGACGTATAGAACCCCATAAGAGGAAACGCGTTGTAGGTCACGTTAACATCGGCCAGGGTATTGTATTCCGACTCTTTGGAAAACGATCCCATATGATGATACTGATACCCTTTTGATCTCAGAAACCGCCATACTTCATGGTCTTCTACCATCCGAAACAGAGGGCCCCAATCGTTGGACGTCGTGCCCATGGTATTCGCCAGCGGTGTCAGGTAGGTCATATTGAGAGAAGACGAGATTGAGTGGATCGTCTTGGGATAGTTGGCATAACTGTGTGGGGCGACATAAAAGCCTTTTTCTTCAAGGTCCTTTGTAAATTCAGTGTTGTTGTAGTCGTAATATTTTTCCAGGTTATCCTCACTGGCATATCGGTCGAATATCAGATAATAAATGTCTCTCTGATCGGGATCGGCCATGGGGCGCTCAAGGGCATAATCAGCAGGCCTTTCGATCTTTTCACCGGTATAAATATCTTTTGTTGCCAGGTTATAACCGATGTTTATGAGTGTCATGAGAATAAGGACACCGCCCAGGCTGCTCAGAGCCGCACCTATGCGTTCAAGATATTTACCCGAGAAAAAGGCATAGAGGATCGTGGAGGACAGCAGGCCGCCACAAAGGACCCATCCGTATATATGACGGGGCAGGTGCAGGGCTTCGTAGATATAGCCGTAACATAGAAAGAGGAACCAGAATACGGACAGCACGACCGATATTTTCTGATGAATGGAAAACAGACGGGCGACAGCAAGGACAAGGCCTGTAAGGCCTCCCAGAAACAAAGCCGGCGTAAGTACTTCCACCGCACTGACCTCGTGCATATTAAAAGAATAAAGGAGAAGAACCGGATAGACAGCAAAAAGTACCGCATGAACCCAGGATTTCATCGAACTACCTTTCAGAGCCTTTGTATTGTCTTTACCAGATTGGGTTTGCATAAACGAAGCGTACGTAAGGCGATGGCTACATGTCACTCGGATTTATATAGCTGACATCGAAAAATTGGGGCAAAAAAGTCTATTGAAGGACAGTCCCCAATTTTAATTAAGTGCGTATAAAGGCTATATTGTGGAACCTGGATGTCATTGGTGATGATTGGTGGGTGGAGTTCCCGATAGAAGGTGCTGCTATACCGGCAAAGTGCGCCATTCGAACCACGAAAGGAACAGGAACCCCTTCCGTGCTGCCTCATTTTTCCGAATCCTTTGAAAAAACTTGCCGGACAAACGCCGTGATTTTCTGCCAATATGCTTTAGCGGCAAACAAGAGGCCCATAGCCCCTGCAATAAGCATTTGAAGGATAAAGCTCCCGGTACCGGGATCGATATAGGCAAATACTTCAGGAGGGTGGATAAGCCAGAGGCAGACCAGCAACCCAAGCCAGAATTTCATATTACGCCTCCATTTTAACCGCTTGATCAGATTTACTTGCTTGATCAGACAGATGATCTTCCATAGATAAGCAGTCTTCTTCAAGGTGGAATCGGTATCTCATTTAAGGCGACAGACCGGTTGATGTCAAGTACAATTTGACCTGTATAGAGATTCCCTGCGTCGTGTAAATGAGCCATCAACTGGCTGTGTTTATCTGCAAATGAAATAATAGATGATAATCTTCTCTTGTGCAAGAAAAGGATGAAGAACAGGTAAAGCCCACATATTGTGCCTTCTATCTCCTTATCCCCCAATACCAAGTGGTTTTTATCTTAATTGGTCCCATTTTTCATTTGCGATTTTCAACCCATGTAGCGTATAATGGTAATACTGCCTACGGCAATACGGTCGTAACCCCAAAGGTAATATTTCATTATTTAAAAGTTCGTTTGATGACTGAAACAGTTACTTGTTCAGTGATTTTATTTACTCCGTCTTCAGCAAGCCGTACGTCCAAAGGATTCCTCATGCCCTCGTTTGTTCATCTTCACAACCATACCCATTATAGTTTACTTGACGGCGCCAATCGGATCGAGGATCTGGCAGAAACAGCCAAAGATTTTGGCATGCCGGGTATCGCCATGACGGACCACGGCAATATGTTTGGTGCGGTGGAATTTTATAAGACGGTCAGAGACGTCGGTCTCACGCCGATCATTGGTTGCGAATTGTATGTCGCCCCCGGAAGTCGAAAAGAAAAAAGACCGGTGCGCGGGGGGGATCGGGCCGATCAGACCACACATTTTGTGGTGCTGGCGCAAAATGCCGTAGGTTATAAAAATCTGATGAAGTTGACGTCGGCAGGTTATCTCGAAGGTTTTTACTACAAACCGCGCGTTGATATGGAATTGCTGGAAAAACATAGCGAGGGCCTGATCGCTTTGTCGGCCTGTGCCAAAGGACCGATTGCTAATATGGTCGTCGGTGGCCAGATGGATAAGGCGAGGGAGAAATGCAAACAACTACATAACATTTTCGGTAAGAACTTCTATCTGGAAGTGCAGGATCATGGTCTGGATTTCGACAAACCCATCAACAATGCCATGATTGAATTCTCCAAAGAATTCGACATTCCGATCGTAGCTACCAATGATGCCCACTATCTAAACAAGGAAGATGCCTCGGCGCAGGACGTTCTGGTCTGTATACAGACGGGCAAAGAGCTGAGTGACCCGAAGCGGTTTAAATTCACCACCGACTCGCTCTACTTCAAGACCGCCGGTGAGATGAAACAGCTGTTCGGTCATGTCTCGGGTGCCATCGAAAACACCGTCAAAATTTCGGAGATGATCGACTTCGAGATGGATCTCGGTACGCTCAATTTCCCACAATATCCGGTGCCGGAAGGTTTTGAAAACCTGGATGCCTATCTCCGCAAGCTTGCCTATGATGGCATGAAAGCCAAATATGATACGATCACCGAAGAGATGACCACCCGGCTGGACTATGAGCTGGGCGTCATCAGTCAGATGGGGTATCCGGGTTATTTTCTCATCGTCGCTGATTTCGTTGATTTCGCATCGGACCAGGGTATTCCTGTTATGGCACGTGGATCTGCCCTCGGGTGTATGGTGGCCTACACTCTCGGCATTACGACGGTTGAACCCCTGAGTTATGGTTTGCTGTTCGAGCGGTTTCTGAATCCGGAACGGGTGAGTATGCCTGATATCGATATTGATCTGGCCGACCGGGAACGAGACAAGGTGATTAACTATGTCGTGGAAAAATACGGCCAGAAGAGTGTCGCCCAGATCATCACCTTTGGAACCATGGGGGCCAAGGCGGCGATTCGTGATGTGGGCCGCGTACTCGGCCTACCATACGGTGATGTGGATCGCGTGGCCAAGTTGGTGCCGACTGAACTGAAAATGACCCTTAACAAAGCGATGGACCAGGTTCCTGAACTGAAACAGATCGCTGAGGGTGGCGGTAAAGAAGGGGAACTTATCGGGTATGCCAAGACCCTTGAAGGTCTTTCGCGCCATGCTTCTGTCCACGCGGCAGGCGTGGTGATTGCGCCGGGTGATCTGACCGACTTTGTACCGTTATACAAACCCAGTAACAAGGATACGATTGTCACCCAGTATTCCGGTGACGTCATGGAAGAGGTCGGCCTGCTCAAGATGGACTTTCTGGGTCTGCAGAACCTGTCCGTGATCCAGGATGCGCTGGCACTGATTAAAGAAACGACGGGGGATGAGATCGTCCTGGAAGACATCCCGCTGGATGATAAGAAAACCATGGACTTGTTCTGCCGTGGAGATACGACCGGCATATTCCAGTTCCATAGTTCATGGCTGCATGATTTTCTGCGGCGCCTACAACCGGATGCCGTGGAAGATCTGATCGCCATGAATGCCCTCTGCCGACCCGGCCCGTTAAATGGCGGTGTGGTAGACGATTACATCGACAAAAAACACGGGCGAAAACCGGTCACGTACCAGCACCCCGTAATGAAAACAGCCCTTAAAGAGACCTATGGCCTGATCGTGTACCAGGAGCAGGCGATGCAGATCGCTAGGGACATGGCTGGTTTCACTTTGGGACGGGCTGATTTTCTCCGTAAGGCCATGGCCAAGAAGAAGCCCGAAGTCATGGCTGAAGAGCGCCGAGATTTTGTCGACGGCTCTATTAAAAACGGCATTGACAAAAAAATTGCAGACGAAGTGTTCAACCTGATCGAGTATTTCGGTGGCTATGCGTTTAACAAGAGCCATTCCGCAGGCTATGCCATCGTTGCCTTCCAGGAAGCCTACCTGAAAGCCCACTACCCCGTGCCGTTTATGGCGGCATTAATGTCGAACGAAATGTCGGACACGGACGAAATCGTTGTGCTGATCAACGAATGCCGTAAAATGGGCATCAAAGTGCAGCCGCCGGATGTCAACAAAAGCGACAAAGTGTTTACGGTAGAAGGCGAGGCGATCCGTTTTGGCCTGTGCGCGATCAAAAATGTGGGCCATGGTGCCGTGGAATCCATCGTCAAGGCTAGAAATGAATACGGCCAGTTCAGTGATTTTTTCGGTCTGTGTGAGCATGTCGAACTCCGGTTGGCCAACAAGCGGGTGCTGGAAAGTTTGATTCAAGCGGGAGCTTGTGATTCGCTTGAAGGACACCGGGCACAACTCATAGAGGTGATCGACCTGGCGATTGAAAGTGCCCAGTCCCGCCAGCGTGATCGCGACAAAGGACAGACATCGCTGTTCGACCTGGGTGGGGATACCGATGAGGAACCCATTATGATTCACAAGCCGGTCCTGCCGACGGTGCCTCGATGGCCAGTCAGCGAGTCCTTGACCTTGGAAAAAGAGTTGCTGGGCTTTTATGTGACCGGTCACCCGCTGGGTGAATTTGAAGATGATCTGCGAGGATTTACCACAGCCGAGATGCGTCGTCTGGATCTGGTTAAAAACCGTGAGGAAGATGTGGTGGTGGGGGGCATTGTGACGGAAATCAAACCAATCGTGGATCGAAAAGGCAAATCTATGGCCTTCGTCACGCTGGAAGATTTCTCTGGAACGGGGGAAGTGCTTGTCTTCTCTGATCAGTACGAATTACACAAAACGCTCGTAGCGAATGATTCTCTTATTCTGGTTCGCGGCCAGATTTCGGCGAAAGAAGGCGATAATAAAGTCGTCGCCTCCGAAATCATGTCCCTCCCCGAAGCCAGAAGTAAGTTGGCTCGCTCCTTGGTCGTGACGGTAACGCCGGAACAGACGACGGAGGATACCATCGGTTCACTCAAGGAAACCTTCAGTACCCACCCAGGCGAATGTGCGGTCCTGTTTAAAATACTCACCCAAGAGTATGGTGAAGTCAGTATCAAGGCGGGTGGCCATATTCGTGTGGCACCAACCACCGAATTACTGCTGGCCGTAAGAAAAATGCTGGGTACGAATAGAGCCCGGCTCGCCGGTGCTGCGCTCCATAGCAGCAACAGCGGCTGGACGGTCATAAACGACGGCAACGGACGGGGGCGTGGTCGAAATGGCAACGGACGATGGAATGGCAATGGGAACGGGAACGGATATGGCGAATAAAACGTTATATCCGTATATTATGATTGTGACAGAAATGAAGTTTCGTTCGCTGACATTATGGGGCCTGTCACAAGTCACCTGTTAACCGGAGAGCTTTCATGGACGGATTAGGTCTGATCCTTTTTTTCGTCGGCTATCTTATCGTCATGCGATACGTTCTACCGAAGTTTGGCGTCCCTACCTGACTATCCGGTCATTGCAACGTCGAGGATCGACGTGAACTGGAAGAAGGGCAGGGCCAGATGGAGAAAAGCACCGAAAAAAAGAAAAAAGAAACAGTAATGTGATCCCCATCATAGCCCAATTGTTGCCAAGACGTATATTTCTACGTATATCTTAATCTGTGGTCGTGGAAACATCATACGATACTAAATATACGGATTGGCATACGGCCGGCAGCCGTATAAAAGATCAGGAGGCGCAGATGTGGCATGTGGATGATCAGGCTATTGAGACCAAAGAATGTCGTTTACCAAAGGAATTGAGTAATCGTTTGGGGCAGGCCAGTGTGGAACTGAGCGCCCCGCAAGAGGAAATTATCGCCCAAGCCTTGCGTGAATTTCTTGATAAACATGGCATTCAGTATCAAAATTGATGGATGAAGGAAAATAATAAAGCCCCCGGATCTATCCCAGAAGGGAT
>Ga0209402_10000558_pt1 | contig 44619 bp, 37 predicted proteins | sample ArcticOcean_MG_C_3_FD_187437 | JGI IMG/M metagenome (GOLD analysis project Ga0209402, IMG submission 187437) | Marine microbial communities from western Arctic Ocean - ArcticOcean_MG_CB8_126 (SPAdes) (version 2) | ecosystem: Environmental > Aquatic > Marine > Oceanic | place: Arctic Ocean... | reverse complement strand
TCATCAGAGATGTGCCCGATTTTCCAGAGCCAGGTATCTTGTTTAAGGACATCACTCCACTGCTGGCCGATGCCAAAGCCTTTGACTACACGATAGCTCAATTGGCTGATCACTATAAAAACACGGAGTTCGACATCATCGTACCAGTAGAGTCGCGAGGTTTCCTGTTTGGCGCTCCGTTGGCCCGAGAACTTGGCAAGGGGATTGTGCCGGTACGTAAACCGGGCAAACTACCCGCCGCCACTCTTTCCACAGATTATGTCCTTGAATACGGCACCAACACCATGGAAATCCATGAGGACGGAGTTCAAAAAGGCCAAAAAGTTCTGATATTAGATGACCTGCTGGCCACCGGTGGCACCCTGGGAGCCTCTGCCAAGCTGGTGGAGATGACCGGGGGCACCGTTGCCGAGATTGGCGTGATCATTGAGCTGTCTTTCTTAGAAGGCCGGAATAGCCTTTCCAATTACAATGTATTCTCGATGATTCAATACTGATTATATTCAGTTCGTATTTTAAGCAATCAGATCATTCGACCCATTCTGCACAAGCTGCAATAATCAGCATGGAACACTTAACCAAGAGGAGCTATTCATGGCCGACCAGATTACCGTAGGTAACGTTGATATTAAATTCGTCTTGGATATGCTCCCGCCGCCCCGTGACCCGTCTGTAATGTTTCCAACCACCGACTCCCATGACTGGGAGCCGTACCACGACGCCCTTGAAGACTGCCAGCTACAGCTTTACTACGGTCATTTTTACCTGCGCAGCATGGGTAAGACCATCATGGTGGACACTGGCATGGGCCCAGGACCCCATCCCAGCCGGGCGAACCGCACCGGAGACATGATTAACCAGTTGAAAATCTCCGGGGTAAATCCTGAAGATGTGGACCTTGTTTTAATCACCCACATGCACATTGACCATGTGGGCTGGAACATTGATTACTCCGGATCCGAGCCGAAACCGACTTTCCCCAACGCCCGCTATTTGGCCCCCCAACTGGATTGGGATCATTTCACCAAACCTGAATTCGCCAAGGATGCCCCGTGGGTTGAGGAGAATATCCTGCCGTTGGAGAAGATGGGCCTACTTGATTTGATAGGGGACGGCTATGTCGTCAACGACGAAATAACGGCCATCTCCACACCTGGTCACACGCCAGGACACATGGTGTTTGACATCACTTCTCAGGGAGAGAAGGCCATGGTGGTGGGTGACCTGCTCCACAGCAGGGTTCAGATTGAACACCCTGAATGGACCGCTGGAGTCGACACAGACAAGGAAGCCAGCCAAAAGAACCGTACAATGATATTAGAACGGGCTGAATCGGAAGACATAGTTATTGCCGCCGGTCACTTTCATCCCGACGACCACATTGGCAAGGTGATTCGCCTGGAAGGCAAACGCTACTGGCAGGTAATCAAGTAAGCAGACCAAGCAAACGCCACAGCCCGCCGATTTGAATAAAAGGCAAACGCTACTGGCAGGTAATCAAGTAAACAGGTCAGGCAACCAGCGCTGAAACTGCGGTTTAACACAATCAGGAGACATCGTGAGCCCGGAAGATAGCCCAGGACATAATCCAGGAAAACCAGGCAAAGACCTAGACCAAGCCGCATTTGATTTTAGGCAGACCTACTACGGCCCGGATAACAACCCGGTGCCGCCGGCTGCCATGGCTGAACTTGCACCCGATGTCATGCGTCTTGTGGACTCGGTTATCTACGGCGAGATCTACAACCGACCAGCCGTAGACCTGCAAACACGCAGCCTGTGCACCATCGCCGCGTTGGTGGTGCTGGGCCACAGCCCTCAGATGATTAAAAGACACATCTCCGGAGCGCTCCACGTTGGCGTAACCCGTGAGGAAATTTCTGAGATCATCGCCCAGATGGTTTTCTATGGCGGCATGCCGGCGGCGGTCAATGCCTTTCGCATGGCCAAGGAAGCCTTCGATGAATCCCCCGACGGTCTAACCTCGGAGGAAACTGCGGCGCGTAAAGCAGCAGAGTCAGATCCAGAAGCGGCAAACACGGTGCAGTATAAAGAAGACGGCGTGGCATATGGCATAGCTCCCGAACCGCCCAGGGCAGACCCTTCAGACGCTGAAGAAGAACCACACTTTGACCCGAACGCTGACAACGATGAATTGCGGCCCCGACTAAAGCCCACGGAGCTGCCACCATTAAAAGCCGACCGACCATATAAGCGCCCATCCGACATGAGTAGGAGAGAACGCGATGAAAATAGGTTTCATCGGGACCGGCAACATGGGGAATCCAATGGCCGCCAATCTGATCAAAGCAGGCCATCAGCTAACCGTGCACGACCTGCGACGGGAGGCCGCAACCAATCTCCTAGAGATGGGCGCAAACTGGGCGGACAGTCCAAAGGAAGTCGTCCCGGGCAAGGAACTGGTCCTAACGTCACTCCCCGTACCACGGGACGTGGAGGCGGTGGTCCTGGGCGAAAACGGAATCCTGGAAGGGGCAAGTGAGGGACAGGTCTTCTTTGACCTTTCAACAAACTCCCCAACAATGATCCGTCGGCTCCATGAGGAATGCGCCGCCAAGGGCGTCACATTGATGGACTCTCCGGTAAGCGGTGGCACCTACGGCGCAGCGGACGGAACCCTGGCCGTGATGGTCGGTGGAGACAAAGCGACATTCGACAAATTTAAGCCGACTCTTGAGGCCATTGGCACCCACGTGGTTTACTGCGGTGACATCGGCAACGGCTCGGTCTGCAAGATTTGTAACAACCTAATGAGCATGGGCACCGGAGTACTGCTGGCAGAGGCGCTGACTTTGGGCGTCAAAGCCGGAGTGGATCTTGAAACGCTGGCCGATGTCATCAATAACAGCACCGGCGGCTCAAAACGACTCAAAGACAAGTTCCCACTGTTCCTATTTAAGGGTAACTTTGAGCCCGGCTTTGCCACCGCACTGGCCGCCAAAGACGTTAGACTGGCCACTGACCTGGGCCGGGAATACGGCATACCAATGGAACTATCCAACCTGGTGGACCAACGGCATGTTGAGGCGCTTTTCAGAGGGTATGGTCCCGAAGACTCGGACGCCGTGGCCAAGATTCAAGAAGAAAAATCAGGTATTCAACTGAGACTGCACGATTAGATTAGCCAAGTAACTAATCAGTGGAAACCTGCCCGCAGCCCGAATGGGCTTTGACCTTTCCCAAGCTGAATTTCCGGAGAGTGAAAAAATGACGACCAACGGAATGGAACGCTCCAAGATAGTGGAGTCCAGCGACACTATTGAGGCAATTGAAGAATGCTACAGAATGGGCTGGAGCGACGGTCTACCTGTTGTCCCGCCCGTTGACTACAAAGTAAGGGAAATGCTGGAAGCCAGCGGCATGACCGGTGAAGAAGAGATTATTTCACTGGAAATGAGGAACCGGGTGCTCACATCCGAGAACGTGGCCGCCAACGCCGTGATGGCCGGTTGTCTCCCGGAATACTTCCCCGTATTGACCACCACCCTGAAAGCGCTGGAAGAAGAGAAGAACTTCGTCCACATGGCTTCAGCGTCTACCAGTTCGCCGGCCATATTGATGGTCTTAAATGGACCGATCCGGGACGAAATCAAAGCCAACTATCGGGACGGTCTGCTCGGCCCGGGCAACCGCGCCAACGCCGTTTTGGGCCGGGCCATCCGCCTTTGTTTCATGAACGGTTTTGATGCCAGACCCGGCACCCTGGACCGTGGCACGTTGGGCAACCCAGCCAAGTACACCCTTTGTTTCGCCGAGAACGAGCAAGACTCGCCTTGGGAGCCGATGCACGTTGCCCGTGGCTTTAAGAAAGAAGACAGCACCGTGACGGTGGCAGTGGCCTATAACCCGGTCAACGTCAACGCCGCGTACGGTCACACTGGCGAGTCGGTCTTGATGGCCATCGCCGACACCCTGAAGTCTGCCTCCATGGCCTTCCGGTTCCCGTCTCAGTGGGTACTGGTCATCGGCCCGGAGCATGCCATCACGTTAAACGAGGATGGTTGGACGCGTAGGGGCATCCAGGAATACATGATGGAAAATGCAGTTCGCCCTCAGAGCGAGTTGATTCGACTGGGCATCGCCCAAGGTCCGGAGCGCGAAGGCGATGACAAGATTCTCCGCCGCTGCTCCCAAGACCCGGAAGACATCCTGGTGATGATGGGTGGAGGCACCGGTGGACGTAACAGCGCCATCATCGACACCACCCGCTACAAGATCAGGACTCGGATTATAGGTGCGTAGGTTTAAATCCCTACAAACCAACTAAGGGAAAGGTTGGTTGCAAAGGTAAAAGAGTCTGCCATTATCTAGGACTCTAATACCTTGTATAATGCATCCTGCGGTGTATTATTAGGCCAACGCAACCCAATCCTTATCCATACTGACCAATATCAATAAAAAGTCTGGGAGGAATCATGGCTGAAACTGTAGAAGTAAGAAATATGAGATTAGTTAATCCCACCGGAACATCACTATCGTCCGGTGATTTCCGGTTAAATGAGCGTCCCGATACGCTTTCGGGCAAAACCCTGGGGCTGTTGGAAAACTCCAAGGCCAACTCGGACAAGGTCCTGCACATTTTGGGCCAGATGCTGAATGACAAGTATGACCTCAAAGACATTGTCTACTTCAACAAACACTCGGCATCACTTCCCACCAAGCCTGACGTTGTTCAAGACATGATTAACAAGGTGGACATCCTGATTACCGGAATCGGTGATTGAGGCTCTTGCAGTTCGTGCAGTGTGCACGACGGTATCGAGATGGAGCGCCTGGGCTTGCCCACTGCGTCGATCATCACCCACGTGTTCAACAACACCGCCAAGGCCATGACCCGCATGATGGGAGTGCCTGACTTCGAGTACATCGTCGCCGAGCATCCTCTCTCCAGCCTGACCGACGAAGAGTGTCAGGAACGGGCCGAGACCTTGTTCCCCGATGTGGAGCGCATCCTCGTCGGTAGCGCCGCAGCCAAAGAAGACTAAACCAGTCCTAGCGGTAAACCAAAGCGAATAAAAAAGGCGTCCCGTACCATCCGGGACGCCTTTTTAGTTTGTCTGGAATTATGTAGATCAGTCTTTTGATGCGTTCTTCGCCATACCACTCCAAACCGCGATTCAAAGCCCCACATTGTTGGTCAGCGCACCAATGACCGTTCCGACTATGATTCCCATAGCCATCCCGAATCCAACGCGATCCTTTTTACCATTTAGCATTGCCTGACCTCAACATGCCAATCTCCAATTCGATGGAGACCCGTGAAAACCGAATTAGCTAATATCATATCTTTAATCCATGGGGGCGTTTCCGGTTGAATCGGCTTTGTGCCTGTGGTACGATTTTACTTGGATTGTTACTGATTTCACGAACTTTGTACTGGCCGTTAAATGCCGGGCAAATCAACTGTGATTTCAGCCCTTCCTAACCCTTTCCAAGCCCGATTAACCAGGAGCCCAAACCATGAGTGGGCTAGTACAGCGGATCCACGACGCGGTCCACGGCCAAACCCAGCCAACTGTCACTGTATTGTCTTCTCTATTAGCCGTAGAAGATGAATTGGGTTATATCCCCAAAGAGGCGCTGGAATTCGTGGCCGAATTCTCCAATGCCACCGTCAACGACGTGTGGGCTGTCGCTTCTTTTTACCCCAACTTCAGATTTGATCCTCCCGCAGAACACGTTGTTGACGTCTGCTGGGGCGCGTCCTGCCACCTGGTAGGAGCAATGAATATATTCAAATCAGTCTTAGAAGCCGCTGGCTTGGACGACGAAGGCGACACCCCTGATAAGCGGCTCACCGTTAGGTTTAACTCGTGCCTTGGCGCTTGTTCTCAGGCCCCGGTGATTGCCATGGACCACCATCTGGCAGGCAGAGTTAACCCGGAATCTGCGGCCAAGCACGTAACTCACCTTCTTGAGCAGGACGGTCATGCCAAGTAGCTTTTTAGAGATTGGACTTGAAGCAGGCAAACGCTGGCAGGAACTGAACGCCGGCGAACGGCCTTGGATTCGCATTGGCACCGCCCTCTGCGGTGAGGCTGCCGGTGCATTTGAAATTGCCGACGCCGTTGAAGAAGCGCTGGAAAATCAAGGCGTTGCCGCCACTGTCAGCCGCGTGGGCTGCCTGGGCCTCTGTTTTGCCGAGCCATTATTGGATGTGCAACTACCCGGTGGACACCGCATCTTCTACGCCAACGTAGACACAGAGAGCGTATCTGAGATTATCTCCGCTCACGTTGTCGGTGGTGTGCCCGTCACGGCTAAGGCCTTGGGTTATATTGCCCAGGAAGGTAGCACCGCGCCGGTACCTGATGGCATCCCAGACCTGAACCAACACCCCATGAAAGCTTGGGAGAACCGCATAGTTCTCCGTAACGCCGGTAATATAGACCCATTTGATATCTACCAGTACATTGCCAACGGCGGCTACCAGGCATTGCACAAGTCTCTGACCGAACTCAACCGAGAAGAAACCCTGAATGAGGTCAAGGCTTCCGGGCTTAGAGGCCGCGGCGGCGCTGCTTTTCCGACAGCCACCAAGTGGAGCTTTTTGGCGGGAAACCCTGCCCCTGAAAAATTCGTCCTCTGCAACTGCGAAGAAGGCGACCCCGGCGCGTTCAACGACAAGAACATCCTGGAAAGTGACCCCAATACCCTGGTGGAAGGGGTGATTATTGCCGGGTATGCCACCGGCGCGTCGAAGGGTTACATATTCATACGCCACGGCCATGATGGACCTATTAATCGGTGCCGCGCTGCGGTTGACCAAGCCCGAGAACTGGGTTTCTTGGGCGAGAACATTATGGGCACTGACTTCAGCTACGAGATTGAAATTGCCCTCACCGGAGACTCCTACGTGGCCGGTGAAGAATCGGCACTGATGGAAGCCATTGAAGGCAAACGAGCGATGCCTCGTTTCAGGCCACCGTTCCCGGCTCAGGTTGGCCTATTTGGCAAACCCACCAACATCAACAACGTGAAAACTCTGTCATACGTCCCGGAAATTGTCTCCAAGGGCGGCGAATGGTTTGCCAGCATCGGCCATGAAACCAGCACCGGAACTGTCATCCTCTGTTTGTCGGGCAACCTGAAGTACACCGGGATGATTGAAGTCCCCCTTGGCATGAACCTCAAAGATGTCATCTATAAGGTTGCCGGCGGGATGAAAGAAGGCAAAACCTTAAAGTTCCTCCAAACCGGAGGGCCGTTGGGTGGCGTCTTGGGTGCCGATAATATCGACGTTCTGTTGGACTTTGAAGTCCTGCGGGCTGCCGGAGCCATCGTTGGCTCGGGAGGGCTGATTGCCGCTGACGATAGCACCTGTATCGTTGATCTGACCCGGTCACTGATCGCCTTCTGCCAATACGAGTCTTGCGGTAAGTGTTTCCCCTGCCGGATGGGTATGAGTCATCTACTAGAGGTCTTGGAGCGGCTCTGTCGCTTGGAAGGCACTACCGATGACCTGGCCTTAATGCAGAAAATTGGCGTCAACATGCAGGCCGGTTCCCTCTGTGGTCACGGACAACTTGGATTTAACCCTGTATCTTCGGCTCTTCGCTACTTTGGGCCGGAGTTTGATAAGCACATCGTGGATCATACCTGTCCCACGGGCACCTGCTTGGAGCCCAGTTACTCTCCGGCGCAATCGCGTCGCTAAACCCCAATCAACTTATGACCGGCCCAATGGCGAAAGCCCGGCTGGCGAGATATAGAGGCTGCTGAATGGCCGACGAAATTACAATTACATTTGATGGCAAAGAGGTCAAAACCCAACCGGGCAAGATGGTATTGGAAGCAGCCATCGATGCCGGGGTTTACGTTCCCTACCTGTGCTATCACCCCGGATTGAAGTCATACGGTGCCTGCCGCATGTGTGTGGTCAGTGTAGAAGGCCAACGGGGTTTCCCCGCCGCCTGCACCCTGCCGGTGGCGGATGGTATGAAGGTTCAGACCGAGTCCACCGAAGTTAACGATCTACGCAAGTCGGTTATGGAGATGCTCATTGCGGAGCATCCCAGCGGCTGCCTTACATGTCACCGCGTTGACATCTGCGGCCCCACTGATGTTTGCCTGCGCCACGTGTCGGTCAACGACCGCTGTGTTACCTGTCCCAAGAATGAACGCTGCGAACTAAAAGACACTGTCCGTTACCTGGGCATGGAACTGGAATCGCCGCTGCAGTACAAGTACCGGCAGATTCCCCTGGAAGTGGCAGACCCATTCTACGACCGTGATTACAACCTGTGTATCGTCTGCGCCCGGTGCGTCCGTGCCTGTGAGGAACTGCGCGGTGACGACGCCATTGGCATGACTGAACGCAGCGGACAAGCCCTGGTGGGCACGTCATTTGGCACATCCCTCTTGGAATCGGGCTGCGAGTTTTGCGGAGCCTGTATCGACGTCTGCCCGGTAGGGGCCTTGGTCGAACGCGATCACAAATGGGACAAACCACTCACGGTAGAGCGGTCAATCTGCCCGCTGTGCCCGGTGGGTTGTCAGATGAACATTGAATACGACGGCGACGGCGTATTGATTCGGGCCATTCCAGAGATTAATTCTCCAGCCAACCATGGCCAGGCCTGCTTCAAGGGTAAGTTTGGTCTCCAGTTCGTCAACGACAAGAGCCGGTTGCAGACGCCTTTGGTGCGTCGTGACGGTCAGCTGGTTGAAGCCACCTGGGACGAAGCCCTAGACGTAGTCGCATCTCGATTAGCTGACTATTCGGGGGAGTCGTTCGCGTTCCTGACTTCGCCAAACAGTACCAACGAAGAACTCTATCTGGCCCAGAAGTTTGCTCGAACGGCCATGAAGTCCAACAACGTGGACCAGACTTCTAACACTCAACCAGACCTGACGCCGGGACTTGAGCAATCCCTGGGTTACGCCGGAGCGACCAACCCTATCTGGGACCTGGAGCAATCCGGCTGCATCATAGTATTCAACAGCAATGTCACGGAAGAGCATAACGTGGTTGGCGTGCCCATCAAACGGGCCGCTCGTAAGAACACCAAACTGGTGGTAATCGACTCTCGGGAAGTCGAGCTGACTCGCTATGCCCACGTTTGGCTCCGACCAGCCCCCGGCACCGAGCAACTGCTGCTCGGTGGACTCCTGAAATCAGTGGTTGACCAAGGATTCCAGAATGACGAATGGCTGGCTGAGAACTGCGAAAGCCCGGCTACTTTGTTGTACGCCCTAAGCGCTCTGAACCTGAACGAAATATCTAAGATCACCCAGGTAGGCACTTCAGATATCGCCGAGGCCGCACGGCTTTATGGTGAGGCTGATGCGAGTGCCTTGGTTTACGCACTGGATAACATTCAACAGTCTCAGGCTAGAGATTGTGTTCTGTCCTTGGTGAACCTGGCATTGGTGACCGGAAATATCGGCAAGGCTGCTGCGGGTATCTATCCCCTGCGTCAGGGCGCCAACGAACAGGGAGCATCCGACGTGGGCTGCGTCCCCAATCGGCTGCCCGGATACCGCCGAGTCTCCAATGCGGAAGACCGTCAGGCCCTTGAAACCCTCTGGGATACGTCTATTCCTGAGGCGCCCGGACTGGGATTGGCCAAGATTATAGAAAGCGCTACCGCGGGTCAGGTAAAGTCATTATTCCTGATTGGTGATAGCCCTAATTTCACCAATGGGAAATTGGGTGACGGCCTGTCTGCCCTAGATAAACTGGAATTCTTAGTGGTCTGTGACTCCTTCTTGAGCGTTGCAGCCCAGCGCGCCGATGTTGTTCTTCCGAGAGCAACGTTCGCGGAGAAAGACGGCACCTACACCAACCTGGAACGGCGCATACAGCGGCTGAAACCGGGTCGTAAACTCCCTGCAGGAGGCGCACGACCAGAATGGCAGGTTATCTGTGAGGTAGCCCGCAAGATGGGAGCGCCCGGCTTCTTGTTAGCATCACCCTCTGAGACAATGGATGAGATAGCAAAAGTGGCGCCCATGTATGCCAACGTCTCCTACCGGAACCTGGCAAACCAAGGCGGACTTGTTTTCAAGACCGACATGAAGAGCCCCCAACCAACTCAGATGATGTACGCCAGCCGGGAAGACCGGGGACTGCAGTGGCCGGTTGATAACACGGGAAAGGGCACCGGCATCTTGTTTGAAGACGGTTTCAAACTACGCAAAGCAGAGCCCATCACACCGGCGTTTGTCTCGACAGAGGATGTGTCCAACACCGACTTCCCGCTCTGGTTTGTGCCGGGGCGTGTCTTACTCCAACAGGAACGGGACATAAAGATTGTCAAGGGTCGGGCCAATACCATCCAGCGCGATGAATTGGTGGAATTGAACCCCGCCGACGCCGCTGCAATGTCCATTCAGGACGGCGGCAAGGTGGTGGTTGAGATGAACATCGGACGGCTTTCCGGTCTAGCCCATATCAATGAAGCGGTGCCGGTGGGCGTTGTAGCCTCCACAGCCCTTTTCGGACAGTTGGCTGTGGACTTGCAGAGTTCGGAGGAAATGGAGCCTGCATCCAAGGTGCCGGGACTTGATATTCGCCGAGCCCGAATCAATAAGATCGATTAATACAATTTCGATAAATCTTTGAAAATCGGATTCAAATTCGATTTTCAACAACCGTGGCAAGGACCCAAAGTCACTTAGGAGTAATAATGGTAGAAGTACCATCCACGGGGGCAGGCACTCTAGACCTGACCCCAAACCCAGCGTTCCCCACAGCTAAACTAGTGGAACGCCGACAGGAATGCGATGACCTGATTGTAATCAAACTGGAACCATCTGAAGCATTTGATTTCAAACCCGGCCAGTATTGCACCCTGGGACTTGGCAAGATAGAGCGGGCTTATTCAATCGTTTCAGCCCCCTACGAGAATTTTCTGGAAATCTTCGTGGAATTGGTACCCGACGGCGAATTAACCCCCAAGATGTTCGACCTGAAAATCGGGGAAAACATGTCGGTCCGGCCTAGGGCCAAAGGCATTTTCGTCCAGGATAAAAAAGCCCACCACCACTTCATGGTCTCCACGGTGACTGGCGTCGCCCCTTATATCAGCATGGTGCGTCAGTACCTCAACGAACTGGAGAACGGAGTAGACCAAGAAAAACAGGTCTTTTACATCATGTACGGTGCCAGCTACGTGGATGAAATGACCTACGATGTGGAACTCAATGCACTGGCAGAGAAATATCCAGATGTTGTAAAGTTTGTGCCCACCATCAGTCGCCCCAGCGAGGCCAAAAACGCTGAGTGGAAAGGTGTTACCGGGCGAGTCAACAACATAGCCGAGGAATACCTCGCAAAATTCAATCTCCACAAGGACGACACCAAGGTCTATGCCTGTGGACACCCAGGGATGATTGAAGACATGAAAGAAAAGTTGCCGGGCCAGGGCTGGAACTTCATCGAAGAGCGGTTCTGGGCACCCTAAGAGTTTAGTGAAATTTAAGTAGATTATTATTTCCTAGACCGTGAGCTCTTGGACCGCGAATATTATTCGTCAGACAAGAGGGCTCACAAGACGCCAAATTGGTAGTAGAATTGCCGTTGTAATCGACCCCTTGGAATCTGTAGGGCAGGGTTGGGTAGTGACGCCGATTCGCAGCCAATATCTCAAGATTAAAGGTGCCCATCCGGACGCCATACTCCTATTTCGAATGGGTGACTTCTATGAGACCTTCGACAGCGACGCTGTGCTCTTCGCCAAGGAACTCGAGATTACCCTCACCTCGCGCAGCATGGGCAAGGGCCCAAAAGTGCCCCTGGCCGGTGTTCCGGCTCATTCTCTGGACACCTACCTTGCCCGGCTGATTAAGAAGGGCCACAAGGTTGCCATCTGCGAGCAGATTTCCGATCCGGCCACCTCCAAAGGACTGGTCGACCGCGACGTTGTCCGCGTTGTTACCCCCGGCACTGTGCTGGAATCTGCCCTGCTGGACCATAAGACCAACAACTACCTGGCTGCGGTTTCCGAGTCCAATGGACGCGCCGGCCTAGCCTACATCGACATCACCACCGGCGAGTTCTCAGCCACCGAGTTAACCCTCCACGAACTGCCCCTGGAACTGGAACGTATCGAGGCCGCAGAGGTCCTCGTTTCCAACTTTGACGACCTTCCGAACTGGACCGATGCTGCCAGTAACGGCGCAGTACCTCGCTATGAACTAACACCAGTCGAAGCCCGGTCATTTCACCCGGAAGAAGCTCGGCAGGCGCTGTTGTCCCACTTTGGGATTCTGACATTGGAGTCGTTTGGCTGCGAGGGTATGGACCTGGCCGTTGCGGCTGCCGGGGCCATCGTTGAATACCTGGCCCGGACTCAAAAGGCGGCCAAACTCCAACTGGGCAATCTGTCCGTCTACACCACCGGCAGCTTCATGGCCTTGGATTCCCAGACCCGCCGCAACCTTGAACTATTTTCCGCCGGCCGCAATGACAGTAAAGAGCTATCCCTGCTGGCGGCTTTAGACCGCACGAAAACCCCCATGGGAGGTCGGCTGCTGCGCCAATGGCTGGGCCAACCGCTGTTGAACCTAGCCGAACTGGAACAAAGACTAGATGCAGTGGACCACTTCTTCATAGACGGCTTCAAGCGGGCCAACGCCATCGCAGCCTTGAACAAGATATCCGACATGGAACGCATCGTTGGGCGCGTTGTTTCTGGCACAGTCACACCCAGAGAATTGATTGCCCTGAAAGACGGTCTATCGGCGATACCCGGACTGCGTGAGTTGCTCGATTCTCCAAACCTGGACTGGCTGCACAACCAGGTGTCGCCCTTGCCGGACGTTTGCGCGTTGATCGAAGAATCCATCGCACCAGACCCGGTGGGAGCCGTGGGCGACGGTAACGTCATCAAACCAGGGTTTGCTCCGGAGATGGACGACCTCAAAAACGCGTCCACCAACGCCCGCCAATTTATTGCTGGACTGGAACAACGCGAGCGAGAACGCACTGAAATCAAAGGCCTGAAGGTCGGCTACAACCAGGTCTTTGGCTATTACATCGAGGTCAGCAAGGCGAATATTGACAAGGTCCCAGAGGACTATATCCGCCGCCAGACCCTGACCAACGCCGAACGCTACATCGTCCCGGAACTGAAAGAATACGAGTCCTTGGTTCTGAACGCCCGAGAACGCCTTGAAGAGGCAGAGAAGTCGGTCTACCACCGAATCTGTGCCCAACTGGCCGAGTCTGCCGTGGCCATTGGTCGCACTGCTGCAGGTATCGCCAGGATGGACGTGTTCTCGGGCCTGGCCGACGCCGCAGTGGAGAACGGCTACGTCCGTCCCAAACTGGACATGGGTAACGCCATCCACGTTGTGAATGGCCGCCATCCGGTGGTGGAACGGGTTTTGGACATTGGGGCCTACGTGCCGAACGACGTTGAACTGTCCAACGACGAGACCCGGGTGATGGTGCTGACCGGCCCCAACATGGCTGGTAAATCAACCTACATCCGGCAGGTGGCGATTATCACGCTCATGGCCCAGGTAGGCTGCTTTGTGCCGGCGTCGGATGCGACCATCGGCCTGGTTGACCGCATCTTCACCAGGGTGGGACTGCAAGACGACCTGGCAACCGGCCAGTCCACGTTCATGGTGGAGATGGTTGAGACAGCGGCAATCTTGAACCAGGCCACGCCCCGTTCTCTGGTGATCCTGGACGAGATTGGCCGGGGCACCAGCACCTATGATGGATTGGCCATCGCCCGGTCAGTCATCGAGCACATCCATAACGACCCGCGATTGGGGTGCAAGACCCTGTTTGCCACCCACTATCATGAGCTGACCCAGTTGTCGGCCAATCTTCCTGGTGTTCGTAACTGCAGCGTGGCGGTCACCGAAGAAGGCAACAAGGTGGTCTTCTTGCACAAGATAGTGCCTGGCGGCGCGGACAAGAGCTACGGAGTCCACGTGGCTCAATTGGCCGGGTTGCCCCAGGGCGTAATCAGCCGGGCTTGGGAAGTGCTTGCTGCCTTGGAGAGCGATAGCGAACAAAATGGTGGGTCCCGAAGTCGTTCTGCCGGTCAGATTAAGGGCGAACCATCCCAGCAAATGGCGCTGTTCAACGACGAAGGCAGATTGAAGGGATTGCTCCAAGAATTGGACATCCCAAACCTAACGCCGCTGCAAGCCATAAACAAGTTGTACGAACTCCAGAAAGCTGCTTCGGAAAGCGGCTAAAATACCCCTTTTAATATCCCTAATGCGAGTATAAAATGTGTCAGGGATTTTGGAGAGTATCGGGTTTTTACGCGTGACTCCATGATTCTGACGCTGATTTGGAGGCCCAATTGAGCCAGACTGTTGAATTTTACTGGTGGCCCCGTTGATCGACCTGCCGCAAAGCAAGGGAGTTGCTCTTGCAGAACGGACTAGAGGTAGTTGACCGGGATTTCTTCAAAGAGACGTTCAGCGAGTCTGAGATTCGCGACTTGGCGGCCATGGGCGGCACGGAGAACATCTTCGCTCGCCGTAGCCCTAGCCTGAAGAAGTTGGGCCTGGCAGATAAAGAGCTATCAGATGACGAAATGGTTAACCTGATGCTTCAGGAACCCAAGTTGGTGCGGCGACCCCTGATTAAAGTTGGCGACAAATTAATGGTTGGTGGTAGCAGCGCCGCGGTAGAATCAGCCATTGCCGAAGCTAGTTAAAATATCCAGAATACAGTCAAGAAATTGACATAAACGGTAAATCTGGAACAATGAATATACGAGTTGTCTGGACTATAATCCTGACCCGTATCAGCGATACGACAAATATAGAGGACTAAGAGGGCCCGTTAGCAGCCGATGAATATCTTTTTCGATGTGGACTACACCATCCTTGGGTTGGACAATAGCCTGAGGCCCGACACCAAGGAAACTTTCCAGGCATTATTGGACGAAAATCACAAGATTTATATCTGGTCCGGGATGGGTGAGCGTTGGGAAGTCGTCAACAAATTCGAATTGAACCAATACGTGAGCGGCGTCTACGAGAAGCCAACTCACCACTTCCACGAACGTTTGGAAGAGCTGGGCGTGCCCTTCGAGCCCGACTTCGTGATCGACGACTATCCGGAAGTGGTTGCAGCCTTTGGTGGAGTATGGGTCCCCCCTTATTTCTTCAAACGGTCCGTGGACCAAGAGATGCAGCGCATCTACCGCATAGTCTGCGATTTCGCCGCTACCGGGGGCTCCGAAGACAAGCAATACCGCGCCAAGGGAACCATAGTTCCACTCTTCTAGGTTCTTTGCTCCAGACGTGGCCCAACACTGGCAATTTTGACCTGACACTTTGCAAGTCTGGACTTCGCTATGCCCATTAAAGTCCTTCCCCCAGACCTGTCCGCCAAGATTGCCGCCGGCGAAGTCATTGAACGTCCGGCGTCGGTGGTCAAAGAACTGGTTGAAAACTCCATCGATGCCGGTTCCAGCCAGATCACCGTTGAGATCAACGGCGGCGGCGTGGATTTGATCAAGGTCATCGATGACGGTCACGGCATACCCTCCGACGAAGTAGCGGTTGCCTTCCAGCGCCACGCCACCAGCAAGATTTCGAACCATGACCAACTGGACGCCATTGCCACCTTGGGATTCAGAGGCGAGGCCCTGCCAAGCGTCGCCGCCGTCTCCCGCATCGTCATCACCACCAGACAACCGCTAAACCCAGGTGGATTCCGATTGGCGATGGACTGGGGTGAACCCGAATCGTCCGGCGCGCACGGCTGCCCCTCTGGCACCGCCGTGGAAGTCTCAGATTTGTTCGGTAACCTGCCGGCACGGCGCAAATTCCTCCGGTCCACCTCCGCCGAAACCTCCCGTATCCAAGAACTGGTCAGCCGTTACGCATTGGTCTTCCCAGGCGTTAGGTTTCAATTGATTGTCGATGGCAAGATTTCATTCACGAGCCCCGGTAACGGCCTGCCGCGAGAAGCGCTGTTGGCGGTCTACGGACCGCAGGCGGCCACCGCAATGCTGGAGATTCAGGAGCAAAACCCGGAAACCGGCTACCAAGTGGACGGCTTTGTCAGTGCGCCCAGCCTGTCGCGCGCCAACCGCAGTTACATGACCTTCTTCGTCAACCGACGCTGGATCCAGAGCCGGATGCTCTCCTACGCGGTTGAGGAGGCGTATATGGGCCTGTTACAGGTCAAACGCTATCCTTTGTCAGCTCTGAACATAATCATCCCCTATGAGGACGTGGACGTTAATTATCATCCGTCCAAACGCGAAGTGAGGTTCAGGGAAGAGAGTAGAGTGTTTTCCACGGTGCAGCGTGCGGTGCGCGCGGTATTGGTGGCTGATTCGCCGGTGCCTTCTTTGGCACCACCACCGGGTTCGGATTATCAAACCGAGGTACCCACTTCGTTTTTCGCCCGAAGCGCCTTTGGCGGAGTGCGTAATGGGGGCAGCATGCCTGATTATCCGGCGGGTTTGTCGATCGGACCGCAGGACTTAACCGAACCAGGCCAAGCAGCTCCGCCACTAAAGGTTGTGGGTCAACTCAAGCTGACCTACATCGTTGCGGAGGGCTCAGCTGGGATGATCTTGGTGGATCAACATGCAGCCCACGAACGGGTGTTGTTTGACCGTATCTGCGCAAAGAAAGGTGAACAGGAGCCACAGTCGCAGCAGCTATTGGAACCAATTTCGGTGGAACTGTCGCCGGCACAGGGCGACACCTTGAAGTCCAACCAAGAAGAATTGGATCGGTACGGGTTTTCATTTGAACCCTTTGGCGACGGCAGCTATCTGCTGAGGGCAGTGCCGGTCATCTTCAGTGACGGCGATCCAGCCAAGTCGTTATTGGACGTTCTGGATATGACAGCCTTTGAGGGGTTGGTGCGGCAGAAAGAGGATGTGACGGCGGCGTCGATAGCCTGCCACGGGGCAATCAGGGCGGGGAAGTCATTGACCGAGCCGGAGATGGTGGCGCTGCTGGAACAATTGGAAGCAACGCCCAACCCACATACTTGCCCCCATGGGCGACCAACCATGGTCCATTTCAGTTCCATGCACATGGAACGGGAGTTTGGCCGCCGTTAGGCCCTTCGGGCGTTTCGCAATAGTTCCTTCCCCCGAGACGAGGGAAGGCCAGGACGGGGGCACTGCCCCATAGAGCTATCCCTGGAGACTAGGAGCGGCGGGGGTCTTGGCGGGGATCGGAGGCCGGATGGAAGATGGATTCTTCACCGGGGAATTCTTGGGTGGCAGCCTTTTGCTTGTCGGAGCGAATGCCCAACATGCCAAGTGGTCCACCTACTAAAGCCAAAGCGGCGGCGCCCAAGCCCATCTTGGCTAGGAAGCTACGGCGAGTCTGGCCGGATTTCTTTTGTGGTTCAATCTCGTTGCCCAAGGTTTTCTCCTACCAGTGAGCCCATACACGGGCTGTTGTTGCCTTGTATTCCCTCATAAATCCAGGGACAGGTAGATTGTACAAGACGGTTGGGTATTTGCAACACTACGCACACCGTCTAATTGCCGGTCTTCTTGTTAGACTTCCGGGGCCGCTTTAAGTAGTGCTATTAAGGTTCAGGCTGACCAGAGGTGTCGTCGAGTACCATTTGGGCCACTTGAATGCCCATACGAACTGAATAGTTGGTGCCACGGTCCTCTGGGTATATCTGGGTGGTATTGGCCAGGTAGAGCCCGTTGAGAGGCGTGCGGTGCTCCGGAATACCAGCCTCGTAGTTGATGCCGACAATGGGCTGGGCTCCATCCAATCGGTGATGGTGGTATTCAATGACACAGGACCGATCAAAGTCCGGATTGATTTTCTGCAGGTGGGGCACGAACAGGTCCATGAGGTCTTCGGCAGACATCTCGTACAACTCGCTACCCCGGTTGGGATAGTTGCTGATGTAGAGAATGTGCTTCCCACCGTACAAATCTTTGTCGATCATGTTGGTGTGCTCAATCAGGGCAACGAACGGCATGGTGGGGTCTGCGATGTTCATCCAATATTTGTTGGTGAAGGGTCGGTCCATCACCAGTACCATCAGCACCGCCGACAGGTAGTTGATGCCTTCCAGTTTGTCGGTGTATTCCTGAGGCATCGGTGGGGCCAGCCTCGTGAATACGTACGATGGAGTGGTGGCGATGACGGCATCATATTCCCGCCGCTCCGGCTCGCCGCCATTGATCTGCACTTCCAACGTGGTGGCTGATCCGTCAGACTCGATTATCTTGGAAGCGGACGAAGATGTGTGTAGCTGGCCGCCCTGCCGGACGATGTGCTCAGCCAGGACGTCAATCACCTCACCGAAGCTGCCCATGGGGTAGCCCAAGCGCTCCACCTGGCCGGCTCCCTTACGTGACGCCACTCGCAGCGTAACTTTGTTCCAGATCCAGGTCATACCGATCTTGTCGTGGTACTCGCCAAACTTGCCACGCAGCAGCGGCTCCCAGATGACTTCGTAGCCCTTTTCCCCCATGTGACTGGTCAACCAGGATTGAGCTGTGACCCCTTCAAACTGTTTGTATGACTTTGTTTTCTGAAGCTTTAGCGTCCAGAATCCGACCCTGATTCGGTCTAAGATCGGCAACGGTTTAAATTTTAGGAGGTCCATGGGGTTGGCGAAGTCCCAGATATTTCCACCGTGGTAGAACCCAACACTGGACTCAAGCCACTCGAGTTTATTGCCCAGACCCAGCTCTTCGATCAGTTCTGTAATGCTGGTATCGCTGATGAACAGATGGTGATAACCACGCTCCAAGCGTCCACCGAACACGTCAAACGTGGAAGCCTGACCGCCAAGAAAGGGCGCAACTTCAAAGACTTCTGCAAAATGGCCTGCTTTCGTCAGATGATGGGCTGCGGCCAGACCCGCCACGCCGCCGCCGATGATACCAACTCGCATCAGCCGTCCTCTGCGGCGGTTTCGCTGGCCAAGCTGGTTGTCGTTTCCAGACTGCCGGCCCGACTGGCAGAACTCAGATCACGGAGGGATAGATTACTCCTCCAGAGCAGGGCCAGGCCCACTAAGTTGACCGGCAACCAGAGGGCCACCAGGTGGACAAACCCACTGTAGGCACCGGCTAGGGATGCGCCGACCCCCAGAGCCATCAGTGTCTGCTGGGCCACTATCTCAAAAGGCCCAATGCCGCCAATAGCGCTGGGCACTGAGGTCGCGAGGTTGGACGTAGCGGTCAACAGCAGCACCACTAGTATCAGAACGCCCACCGAATCGAAATGTTCGTCGATGCCAAAGGAGTAGGCCAACATGAAATACATGGAGCCTTCCAGCAGCCATACCGGCAACGAATATATGAACAGGGAAAGGTGCTTGGTGGGCGAATTCAACACGGCCAGCCCGGTGACAAAGGTCCAAAACAGCCCTTTAATTTTGGGTCTAACGCCGGCGGGGAAGATGTTCAACCAACCTTCCATCCGCTTGGCAAAGGCTGGTGAACTGCCGAGCAACGTGAAGACTGTCAGCAACAGGGCAAATGCTGCAATGGCCGCGATTAGGAAGACGACTCCGGCAGTCCGGGAAACATCGGAGGTCCCATCGAATACGCCCAGTAGTAGCAGCCACGGTGCGGCAAGGGCCGCGAACGCCAGGAGTGTTATCCCGTCGTAGACACGCTCTACGGCAATGGTTGCTAGGGCGGAACTGGTGTTCAGGTTCTCCCGTCGGGCCAGGTGGTAAGACCGGACCAATTCTCCCAACCGCACCGGCAGCAGATTATTGGCCATGTAGCCGATGATCACCACCGGATAAAGGCGGCGCACCGAAATGATTCCCATGGGTGCCAACAGAAACTGCCAGCGGATGGCACGGAACAACACAGCAACGAAATAAACCGCAATCGATGGTGCCAACAGGAAATAGTTGGCATCTCTGAGGGAGTCTTTAAGATCGCTGAGGTCTACCTGGTACAGAAGCAGCAGCAACAACCCGACGCTGATCGCACCTCCCAACCAGAATTGCCATGTCTTGGAGAACAACTGCAAAGTACCTTTTAGGTTTTTGAACCAATCCAATCAACCGCAATTGATTGGCTACGGGAATCAATTTGCCGACTGAGCGTGTCGATTGAATAATTAGCCTTGAATCAGTATACCTGTGGCTTTTAATCTTGAAAATCGTATCTGGGTGAGCCCACTGGTAATCAAGGATCTTGGACCAGGTCAAATGTGTAATAGTCTCCGGTGAACCAGTCTTGCTTCAAGTCTCTGAATATCCAATAGCCAAGGGCGTTGCGCCAAGCTCCACGGCTGCTGACCACATCCTTGAAGAACCCCAAATCTTGTTTGATCTCGTCCCGCCACAGCTCGTCCTGGCGGGCTTCCGAAGGACGGCGGTAGGTCTCCGGGAACCAGAGCAGACTGCGCAACTTCTCGCTCTTGGTGTACTCAAGCAATTCAGTACCCCGACGATCAGCGTGGTTCGAGTTTAGTATCAGCGACGTTGGTTGGAACTCATCAGCTGCCGTCTTGGATTCAAAGTTATTACAGCTTTCATTCCAGCCATCGTCCGACTCCTGCTTGAAGCAAGTGAACCTAAGAAGTTTGTCCGCTTCGGCATTCCGGACGTACCACTGGAAGGGATACCAGATGTCGTAATCAACCTCCACCGCCCGCCTTGGCGACAAGGGGTCTTTTAGCGACGAATCGTTTACGGCATTGGAGAAGACCCGTTCTTGCAGGTCGGCAAAGGTCTCTTGAAGGTCTGAACTACCCTGAGCGTAGACCAGAAGCTCCCGATTGGAATCGTCAAAGGTGTAACTGGCCCTGAGCGCACTCCAAGTACCGAAGCCCAGCAGCAAAACCGCTACGCCAAGGGCAGCTAAAGTGCCGCCACCGGCGGAAGACGATATTCGAATCATGTAGGCAGAGATCGCTAGGACCACTGCCGTGCCAGCTAAGACAGCCCAATGTTGGGCACTCAGACTAGCGTGGCCTTCAGTTGCGCCAGTGTAGGCGTAGAGGAAAAACAGTCCACCCAAAATCGCCATCGGCACCAGCAAGAATGTCCATGAAGCCCCGCGTTGGACCACTCGCTTCCATATGAGCGACTCTGCCAATTCACCCAGGAACTTAGCCGACAGAAAGACCAGGGGAAGAGTGATGTTCACCAACAGCCAGGGCATCTTTTCGCTGGCTAGCGTGTAGGCCAAGAAGGTGACAGCGGCCCAAATGGTCAGTGCCAAACCCAAAATGTCCCCGCGCTTGAGGAAATAAAACGCGCCGGCAATGCCAAACACCAAGGGCAGCAATTCGTAAACCGGTAACCCCACAAAGTAGTAGTACCAGGGTTGGTTGCCCCGGGCCACGTCTTGCTGGGCAACCCAGTAACCCATCCCCTGCCAAGACCCGCTGAAGACCCCGGACATCTGGGTGTACAGAGTGGTGTAGAGAGCAGACCAGATGAAATAGAAGATACCGGCGCAGATTAACCAGGGCACTCCCAGCCAACGGATTCCCAAGACCACTGAAAGGATGATTGTCCCGGAGAGCACGCCCAATGCAACAACGTAGTTCATTGGCAGACCGTTGTCCCCCGCGCCAATGGTCACCTGGCTGGGCAGTATCCCATTCACGATTGCGTCCAAGTTAACCACCGGCGTGAACAACACGGCATAGAGGGAAGTGAGTAAAACTGGGATGAATAACAGCAGGGTACTGCGCTGGAATGGGTATCTGTAGTAGACCAAACTTGATATTGCGCTCACCCCCATTAAGGCAGCCAGCGACAGATCCACCACTGGCACTCCACCAGTTTCTATTACATCTTCGATTGGACGGTATAGCAGGAGGATAATCCCGGCGGCAATGGCCGATGGAACTCCGACCAGGCAGGCAATACGCCGCTCGTTCAGAGGCCCGCGGCGAGCCAGCCAAGCCAATAACGCCAACCCCGCAACGGCCACTGCAATATGCGCGACAATAGGTAGGTCCTGGACGGGCAGAAGCAGTGTCTTTCCAGCCCAGGCTGGCGCTCCGACCAGGCCCACGGTCCCGTCCACGTTGGCCACGTTGCTGCCGGTCTGCGGGTCTGGGTTTGTTAGGGTCAGCCCGAAGATATTTTGAAATAACCCTGTTAGCGCCGACCACTGGGGCAGACTGAGGGTAATCAGCAGCAACAAGAACCCGGCTGAATGGCTCACCTGGGAGAGTTTCGTGCGCCCCAAGGCCCAGGGAACGATATCGGCGATTGAGAACAAGAAAAGTATGAGACCAAAGACGGCAACCACTAGATAGGCCGTTTCTTTTGTGGCGAACATCAAGGCGATGATGACCGATGACAGGTAGAGATAGCGGCGATGACCCTCGTGAATGTAGCGCCACATCAAGGTTAATAATGTAGCGGCGAAGAAGGCCATGATGATGTCATTGCGCCCGAACCTGCTGAAATAGAGCATGGTTGGTGATACGGTCAACATGACGGCAGCCAGGAGCGCGGCAGTGCGCCCGAGGTAGTCGCGGAAGAAGTAGGGCACAGCCACCAATGCGGTTCCAAACAGAATATATCCCAGCCGCGCCGTAACATCAGTGTCGCCAAAGACCTTGAAGATCAAGGCGGCAAGTTCTATCTGGAACGGGCCGTGCATCCATGGCGAATGGATATAATCGGTGCCAAAAACCCAAGGCCAGCCAAGGAACGCGCCACTACTCTCGGACAATCGCCAGGCAAAGTGCAGGTGAATGGCCTCGTCGTAGTGTACTGTGCGACCACCCAACTCCCAGAGTCGCATTGCCAACGCAACTACGATCACGACTAGGAAACCAGCTTCCAGCCAGCCAAAGGAGCGACCTCCCCAAAGCTTCTGGGCAAGTGTCCGTGGTGAAACGGCCGATTTCATCCGGCCTGGAAACTGATCATCGTTCATCTATTTTCTGCAGTTGATTGGACCATCTCGTAGACTATTACGTCGTCCTGTTCAAAAGCGGTTCTAAGGAACCCTGCTGAGCCGGGGGGGGCCAAGAATTTCTCGGATTCTTCAAAGTCCGCCAGGTTGTCTCCACCATATGTGCGCCGCTCCCTTGAGCCTAGGTAAACGTAGCGCACATCGTAGGCGTCTAGCAAGGAACGCACTACACCAGAATCGGCGCTACTGTAGATGATTTTAACGTCTTCTTGCCGGCCCGTAAACGATGATGCGCTGCGCCACTGGAGTTCATGGCCCTTCCAACCAAGGACCGTTGGCAGGCCGGTGCTGGACGAAATTCTGGCAAACTCTGTGTAGTCATCACCCACTGCTTCCACAATCCGACCCCAAGGTGCATCGTCGCGCAGCCACTGAATGGCGGCGTACTCTCCGGGGGACGGTCGCTTCAGGAAATCCAGCCCGTCCAGGGTATTATCGGAGAGTGTATGGCCTTCACGGAGCACGCCAGACCGGTCGAGTACCGCGCCCAGCGGGAAGTACATAGATGCCACCAATAGCACCGTGGCCGTCCCGATCCACACGTACCGGCCAAAGGGCAAAATCCGACCGAGATTGAAGGGCCAACTTACTGATGAGCGGGCCGACCATAAGTAATAGAGCCCGTAGGACCCGACGATTCCCAACAACAACCAGACTTGGTAGTAGATTTTGAACACGGTGTTCATGCGCCGGAACCCGCCGCCAAATTGGTCCACCACGTAGAACATCTCTGCGCCAATCAACAGGTAGAAGGCCAGACCAGCGAGTAGCAGCGGGAACACTGTGGTTGGTTCCAGCTTGATTCTGCTCCGCTGCATGGCGCTGAACCCAGCCACGCCGACGAGCAGCAAGCCCGGAATCACCAGGATGATGCGACTTCCAATCTCACCAAAGGCCGCGCTTGTTCCGTCGTCGATCCAGGTGGCAAAGAAGGCCAGGCCGGTCCAAATCAGAAATGGCGTTGCTACTACGACCATAACGATGACCGCGCCTGAACTATCACTATCAGATGGGCGGACCAACCCTGGGAGTTGGCGCAGCAAGAAGGAAACGGCCAAGAGGATTAATGGCCCCATGACCAAGAACAGTAAGATGGGCCTGGTGTTGACGTCTCGTAGCGGCAGAATACCCGATGTTTGGGCTTCGAAATCGCTGTAGAACGGCAGGAAAAAAACGACCGCCAGAACAATGATTGGCAATACTACTATCGCGGTGCCGAGAGCGGCCCGGGTTAGGCTACCACCATATTCTCCGTAGGCTTTGACAATCGCTGCAGCGGCAAGAATGGCGACCAAGACCGGCATGTCCCAGATGTTGATGAAGGCTAGAGCCCCAATGAAGAGGGCAATGGCGACGGCTTCCACTGCGTTCTCACGCAACCAGCCCAGCCCTAATTTACCGGTGGCCAGGAAGAAATTCAGAGTAACGCCCAGCCCTAGAATAACGAATGGCAGGCTCATTACGTGGGGGTGCAGGTCGCCCAGGATGAAGCTGAAAAACGGGAACTCGGTGATGGTGTAATCCAGGCTTTGGCCGCCGGACAGGGTGTCTATCACCCGGCTGGCTCTGAACCACCACCATTGGTTGTCCGGAAACACCCCGGAACCAGTATCCGTTCCGTCCAGACCCTTGATGCCGACCCACTCCCAGAGCCCGCTGCTGCCCCAGCCCTGCAGGTGAACAAACTCCACAGCGCCTTCCAGGTTTCCTGCCAGCAGGATCAGCACTGGGCCAACCGCGCCAAAGACCATCCCTGCTCTTAGACTGCCGCCCGACAACCGGACCAGGTTGTAGACCAGTCCAAAAGCGCCGATTGCCACCAGGCCGGGCACCAGAGATACGCCCAGGTTGTAACCCGCGCTGGACGCGACGCCGGTCATTTGAGTCAGGAAGGCCATCATGAAATGGCCAAAGTAGTAGTAGCTGATGGAACTGCCAGACAGCCACGGGTCTTCGGGAGGAAAGAACCGACTCTGCAACACGGCGTTCATGAACCCAAAGTCCATGGGTTTTTCTGTGTGATTGATTGCCGGTACTTCTGAGATTATGCCAAGCCACATGAGGAAGAACCCCAGGAACAAAGCCTCCGCTGCCACCAACACCGGCCAATTCTGACCGACAAATTCTTTGATCTCGTTTAAGTTTTTGCGGTATAGGAAAACAGAAGGAATTGCGGCCACGACCAGAATCGCGATGATGGTGAGTTGGGTGTTGGGGGCGATGTGGGACAGGCCCAGCATCCAAAGTACATAGGAGAAAAAGACCATTGCTGAGGGTTTGGCCAGCGTGAACCCACGGTCGGGCAGGCGCTTGAATAGCAAAAACCCGGCCGGGAATGCCAGGAGTCCCAAAACTTGAACGGCTATATACCAGCTTAGAGCGTCTAGCATGGCTTACCTGGCAATTGCCGGATGCAAACGTGTTGGGACGCAGGTGTTGGAGGGAGCGAGGTGGTCTGTGGCAGCGACGGTTAGACGGGTGCCAGCAACGATTCCACGAACTCTCGCGTATCGAAGGGAGCAAAGTCTGTTACGCCTTCGCCCGTGCCGATAAACAGGATTGGCACTTGGAGTTCTTGCTTGATGGCAAGAACAATGCCACCCCGGGCTGTTCCGTCCAGTTTGGCCAGGAATATGCCGGTACAATCCACTGCTTCCTTGAATGACTTGGCTTGGGCCAGACCATTGTGGCCGGTGGTGGCGTCCATGGTCAGAATAACCTGGTGGGGAGCGCTGGGTTCCAGTCTGGTCAGCACCCGGTGAACTTTTTGCAGTTCTTCCATCAGGTTCGACTTGGTGTGCAAACGGCCGGCGGTGTCAATAATCAACACGTCAACGCCGCGGGCCTTGGCTGCCTGGTAGGCGTCAAACGCCACCGCACCGGGGTCTCCACCAGCTTCGTGGCTAATAACATCTACGCCAATCGACTTGCCAAGGATTTCCAACTGCTCAGCAGCGGCAGCTCGGAACGTGTCCCCGGCGCCCAAAAGCACCTTCTTGCCTTCCTGGGTGAAGTGGTGGGCCAATTTGGCGATGCTGGTCGTTTTGCCAACCCCGTTGACGCCCACCATCAGTATCACATACGGGCCGGTAATCTCAGTATCGTCCAACCATAGAGATTCGGAGTTTTCGTGTTCCATTCCAGCAGCCAAAGACTCTTTGAGCGACTCAAAGACCTCATCGCCAGACTCCAGTTTTTTCTCTTTGACGATGGCTTTTAGTTCTTCAATAATGCGGAGTGATGTGTCCACCCCCACGTCCGAGGAAATGAGTATCTCTTCTAATTCATCCCAGAGTGCATCGTCTAGTTTAGACGAGCGAAGCACGTTGAGAATGCGCCCAAACCACCGGTCACGGCTGGGTTTCACCGCTTCCTGGATCTGTTCTATATTCTCTTTTTTGTTCCGTTTGAAGAATTTGAGCATCGATTGTCCTAATGGAGTCCTGTGGCTTAATGAGAGTTTCGAGGTCGGCACTCTATTCGGGTGGTCTGCCAGACGGTCTGATAAAAGACTAAACCGAACCAGAAAGTGCGGCGTAGGCGGCACGGGCAGCGGCGCCTTCCGCATCTGATTTCTTGCCTCCGGTGCCGGTGCCCACCACCTGCCCGTTGACCAGAACTTCCACCGTAAATATGGGGTCGTGATCCGGCCCGGTACTACTTGCCAATTGGTATACGGGAGGGTTCATGCCTTGCCCCTGGACCATCTCTTGCAGTTGGGACTTGGGGTTCTCCGGAGGGCCGCCAGATTGCTGGGCCTGGGCCAATTCAACGTCTATCAATTGCAGAATGAGTTGGCGGGTGAACTCGTTGCCCTGGTCAATGTAGATGGCGGCGATTAGGGCTTCAAACGCGGCAGACAAGACCGAGTCCTGTTCACGACCGTGGGTTATCTCTACGCCTTTGCCCACGAACAAATAACTACCCAAATCGATGCGGCGGGCAATATTAGCCAAGGTTTCACGGCGGACTAGGGAGGAACGGGTCTTGGTTAATTCCCCTTCATCAGCGTCAGGGAATCGAGTGTAGAGTTCGGTGGAAACGGCCAATTCCAGGACGGCGTCGCCCAAAAACTCCAGGCGTTCATAGCACTCGGCAGGGTCTATGCCGTTCTCATTGCAATAGGAGCGATGCACCAACGCCAAACGCAAAATGCTGGGGTCCTTGAAGGAGAACCCCAGCGTTGTTTCGAGGGCTTTAATTTTAGCCCTGCTTGGTGCGGTGCGGTTTCTAGATAACCCCATGAGGCCAAGGGGGCTGGGGGCGCTTGAATTCTCCGACGTGGATGAACTCACTCATAGCTTTGGTCATTGTCTCGTAGATCTCCGCAGCCTGTTCATCTGGAGGAATGAACATCTTCAAGAAGGCAGCATTGCCCTCGCCAAAGACGAAGGTCGGCACGCCAAACGCGCCATGCTCTTCCACAGCAACGGTATGAGACGCTCCAATGTCCTTCAGCAGTTCAGGGTCGGCGGCGTCCTCACGGAAGCGGGCCATGTCTAGGCCTGCAGCCTGGGCGGCTTCTTCCATTACTGCTGGGTCCAACAGGTCTTTCTTGTCTTCGTGCCGGGCGCGGAGAAGGGCCATGAAGAAAGACTTGAATTCGTCTTCTCCCTGACGCTTGGCGGCTAGACCGGACATGTGGGCCAAGAATGTCTTGTCGGAACCGTCAATCATCTGGGGTTGTTCCCAGAGTTTAACGTCCGACTCTTTGTCACTGTTGACCTGGGCTAGAGAGAAGGGTTGCCAATCAACCTTGATCGTCTCTCCGGTAGACTCTTCCACTTTCGACAGCCACACGGCTGCGTTATAGACGAAGGGTCAACGGAAGTCGTAAAAGGTGGTGAATTGGGCATCAACCATATTGCTACCTCCCAAATTTCGCCAGGATAGATGACTCAATCCACGCCTGTAATACGCATGGACTGGGTATATGTATGGATTGTATCCACAGGCTCACGGGTTGTCAAAGCGCAGACGGCAGTTTATTTGTTGATTATTGGACGGCTTTTCAGCGCAGAAACAACGTTGTGAGGCCATTTGGAATCCCTGCCTACATGCTATAATTTCGGCTCCGATTATTGTGCTCTATTGGACTGCCACAGGAGGCTTCACCACGCCTGAGTCGCAACCTCATTCGATCCCTTTAGACCGAATTGCTGCTGCCGTTAGCGGTGGGCAACTGGCCGTCTTAAATTTCCTACGCCAGCTTGCCTCCGAAGAAAGCGTTCCTATCTATCTAGTGGGCGGTCCGGTACGAGACTCTGTGCTAGAAATCCCGATCCATGACCTGGATTTCGTCGTGGTTGGTAACGCGCCGATAGTGGCTACTGAATCGGCCACCAACCTCGGCGGTACCGTTACCGTCCATGAAAGATTTGGCACGGCCACTGTGGAAATTGAGGGCGACCGGGTGGATATCGTAACCGCACGTAAAGAAACATATGCGTTCCCAGGATCACTTCCAGAGATAACACCCAGCGATATCAACGACGACCTGGCCCGTCGTGATTTCTCCATTAATGCGATGGCACTGTCACTGTCCGGCGAAAGTCCGGTAGTTATTGACCCGCACGGTGGGCTGCAGGACTTGGAGAACAAGACGATTGTCGTCTTGTATCCTGGCAGCTTTACCGACGACCCAACTCGTATGCTGCGGGCGGTGCGCTACGAACAGCGCCTGGGTTTTAAAATTTCAGAGACCACGCTGTCATATTTGAATAAGGCCGTCGATGAAGGCCATGTGTCTGCGGTTAGTGGGGATCGGTGGCGGCAGGAATTCCTGAAGATTTTCGATGAAGACCGGGCTGCTGAGATGTTTGAGAGGGCCATTGAAATTGGCATTTTGCCTGCGATTCATCCAGCCCTTTCGAATAAGGCAAGTCTGGCTCGTTTGGTTGGTGAGGTCGGCCTGGGCCCCAGCGACTACCTGGCCGCATTGGTTGGAGATTTGAGCCCTCTGGATGGGGACGCAGTCTCGCAGCGGTTAAACTTGCCAATCCATTGGGCGCGCGTGGTACGTGATACCATCACTTTGAAAGAATTTACGCCCGTGATTTCTGAATCGGCGACCAAGATTTCAAACATTTGCCGACTATTGGACGGCCTGGACTCTGATGCAATCGCGGCGTCGGCCTGGTTCTCTCCGGACGCCCAATTTGCGACTCAGCTACGCCGGTATTTGGATGAATGGCGGATCGTAAAAACTGCTCTGACAGGCGACGACCTGCTGGCGATGGGCGTGACGCCCGGCGTTAAAATCGGCGAGGTATTGCAGGAATTGCTCTCGGCGAAACTGGACGGCTTAATCGGCAGTGAGACGGAAGAACGGTCCTTGGTGAATCAAATTATCTCGCAAGGGAGTTAATCCACTGGTAATGGCGGAATAACAATGGCAGAACAGTCGGGCATACCCGATAACCTGGAAACCCCTGAAAATGAACTGGAGTCCTGCGTCATCTGTGGTGACGCCCTGGACGGAATCCAAGAAACTTCCTGTCAGATGTGCGGCGGCAAGTTCCACCAGCCGTGGACTCAAGATGGCAGCGTGCCCCAGTGCGGCCGAATCGGCAGCCACGAGGACGCCTTGGCCATCGTGTTTCTCTGCGACGACTGTTACTACGGACGCCGCCCCTAAGCGGTCCCCCATTACTAAACCAAAATCCGAAGGCTGGCGGCCTAAAATGTCAGCTAATACCCTAAGGAGAGCACGGTCATGAAAGCGGTCTATATCGAAGCCCACGGCGGCACTGAAGTCCTGACTTACGGCGACCAACCAGAACCAGAGGTTCAGGCCGGTGAGATCAAGATTAGAGTCAAGGCCACCGCACTAAACCGTTTGGACCTGTACACCAGGGACGGTGGGCGCGGTCTGGAGCGTGAATTTCCCCCGGCTTTGATCCTGGGCGGAGACTGTGCCGGCGAGGTTGTGGAGTGCGCCGATGGCGTGAGTACCCTTAAAGTGGGAGACCGTGTGGTGGTAAACCCCCGGCTAAGCTGCATGCAATGCGCACCCTGCTTGGCCGGTCAAGACGACCTTTGCCGCCGCTCCCGCTTCTTGGGCAGCGCCATCAACGGCAGCTACGCGGAGTTGATATCGATCCCAGCCGCCAACGCCCATAAATTGGCCGATAGCGTGTCATTTGAACAGGCTGCTGCTGCCCCAACCACCTATCTACCGGTCTGGAACATGCTGGTACGCCGTTTGCAGCTTAAATCCTGGCAGACTGTGTTGGTGCTTTCAGCTTCTGCCGGTGTGGGGACGGCTGCGATTCAGGTTGCCAAAGACGTGATTGGCGCCAGGGTTATTGCCACCACTAGCAGCGCAGAGAAAGCTGCCAAGGCCACCGATTTGGGCGCTGATGTGGTTATTAATTACACCGATGAAGACATCAGGGAACGAGTTCGGGAGATTACCGGCGGTGCCGGCGTGGACTGCGTCGTCGATCACGTTGGAGCCGACTTCTTTGGTCCGGCCTTTGCCTCGTTACGTAGCGGCGGACGCTACGGCATCTGCGGTGCCACAACCGGTTTGCGTACCGAACTGCACCTAGGTTTGCTATTTAGCCAGCAAAAAGAGATCTACGGCGCGTTCATGGGCAATAAAGAAGATATGCGGGAAATCGTCGAACTGCTGAACAAGGGCGTAGTTAAGCCGGTGGTTGACCGGACCTTCCCGTTGGCCGAGGCTGCTGCCGCCCATCAGTACATGGACGAGACCAGTTTCTTTGGTAAGCTGATTCTGACCCAGTAAACCCAACGTCTACCGGTTTTTAGCTATTCAGCCTTTTTGCGCAGTCTCTGGCCGTGGAATAAGTATTGCTGGGCGTAACCGCCGTAACGGCCAAAATGGTCTTGGGCCCATTCCAGTAATACTTTGTCCGGCGGGGTTTTCTGGTCCGGGAAATACCACTCGGCCAGGGCGCGCCTGATCCAAACGTCGATAGGAAACGCCTCCAGTTTCTCCAAAGAGAAGATGGCGATACAGTCGGCTATCTTTGGGCCGATGCCTTTCATCTCCATGAGGGCTTCTTTGGCTTCCAGGTAAGGCATCTGCACCAAGGCCGCTAGGTCTAGTCGTCCTTCCAATACTGCCTTGGAAGCTTGGTCCACGTAGGGCGCCCTGAAACCAAGTCCCAAGCGGCGCAGTTCCATTTCGCCCCCTTCAGCCAGGTCGGCCGGCGTGGGGAACGTGTAGCGAGTCTCACCGTTTAGCGTTACCGGATTGCCAAACTCTTCAGACATTCGCTCCATCAATTGATGGATGCGGGCGATGTTGTTGTTGGCCGAACAGATAAAGGCCACCAGACATTCCCAGGGTTCCGTGCGCAAGATACGCAGGCCGGGGTACTTGTCGACCATGTCGGCAACGCGGTTGTCTTTGTTGATGTCCAGATAAATGGCGTCTAGGTCATCGTCGAGCCGGAAGTAATCCCGTAGCATGGCGGCCGCAGTGGCTTCTGGTGACGGGCCGGACATGAATTCAACCGTCTGGCCTTTTTGGCGAATCTGGATGAACTCCCCGCGAACCACGCCCGAATACCAATCGTCCGACTTTTTCCACCGATGGGCCTGGCCACTTTCCAAGCTGGATTCCAAGTCAAATGGTTGGTCTATAACGAGTTCCACACTACACTCCTTCATCCGGACAGTTTGTATGCTTGGCTTACGCGGCCCTTCGACGGGCTCAGGACGAACGGGTTTTTGTGAGCAGAAACCTACTGGTCGATCCACTGAACGGCCAGCTTGCCGACCATGGCCAGGCTGCTGGGGAAGCTTGTGCACGGAGGAATGGACCTCAAGAATGACTTACCGTAGCCCTTGGCGGTGACCCGGTTGTCCATAATCACGATTGTCCCTTTGTCTTCCTTGTTGCGTATCAAGCGTCCAAATCCCTGTCGGAACCGCAATACAGCCTGGGGGACAGAGAACTGGCTGAACGGCTCTTCATACTGATCAGAACGAGCTCTCACGATGGGATCAGTGGGCACCTGGAAGGGCAGTCGAGTGAGCACCAACGCCTTTAACAGACCAGGAGGCATGTCCACACCCTCCCAGAAGCTGGCCGTTCCAAGCAGGACGCTGTTGGGCTCCTCTGCAAACCGCGTCATCAACTGCTGGGCTGAGCCGTCAATGCTCTGGGCCAGCACTTGAATGCCCTCACCCATGAGCGGGGCGCGGAGGCGTTGAGCAACAGCCCTAAGCGAAGCATAGGACGTGAAGAGGGCCATGGTCCGGCCTTTCAATCCAGTTCCAAGGTCGGTCAGAACCTTGACCATTGCATCCACGTACTGATCCGAGTTGGGGGCTGGCATGTCTTCTGGAATCAGCAGCAACGCCGCTTTCTCGTAGTCGAAGGGCGAGCCAACAAGCAGTTCTTCGCTGTCGGAGTCCACGCCGACGCGGCTTTTGAAATACTTAAAATTGCCTTCAGTGCTTAGCGTCGCACTCGTCAGAACAACGCTGTCTTTGTGCTGGAATAACTCGGCGGCCAGGGTGCTGCTGATGTCCAGGGGAGCTGAGTTCACTGAGACCGTGGGTTTGCCGCGGACTTGGTCGTTGCTAATCCAATGGATGTCTTCATCTATTGGACTGCCCAAGATGGAATTGAAGTTGCCCCGTAAGGTTTCCACATCGTCCATCAAGTTTGATGTTTCCATTATCAAAGCCGGTTGGTCGGACGCGGCAGGTAGCTTGGTCGAGTCTAAGAATCGGTGTAACCGACCAACACTCTGGGCCGTCTGTTGCAGTCCCACATCCAGGTTTTCCCACGCTAGATGCAACTCGTCCCAGCTCTGGCTGGTCCGTATCTGACGGGTAATCAACATCTGCGAGCCGTTGTTCTGGGAGTCTCGCTGGTTGGCTTGGAAACGTTCTAATTCAGTCCAGAGGCGAGACCAGGTCTGTTTGATCTTGGTGGCCTCACCTTCCACCCCGGATACCACCTTCTCGGCGTCGTCCCTAATCGACGATGCCAGACCTTCAACGGCAACCGCCTGCCTTACTTGGGTGGTCAATCTAATCTGCGGTTCCCAGATTTCGTCCAGTTTGTCCTGAGACACACTGAAGCCCAGTTGCCGAGTGGCTTCGTCTTCCAGGTTGTGAGCTTCGTCGATTACCAGGTGTTGGTAATCAGGAATCAGACCGCCGCCACGAGCCAGGTCCGACAACAGCAGAGCATGGTTAACCACTACGATATGGGCCTGGTCTGCCCGCTCCCTGGCGGAACGCAGGAAACACGGAGAGCCGTCTCGCAACCCGGGACAGAACCCTTTTTCACCGGCGGATATGTGTCCCCAGGAGCCGAAATCACGTCCGGATAGGTTAATCTCTGCCCGGTCTCCGCTGACCGTGTTTTGCATCCAGATCGATGTCTTGGACAACAGGCGGGCGTCATCGATTGTTGGCGATTCGTTACGAGCCAAATGATTCCAGCGCCTCAGGCACAGGTAGTTGGAACGGCCCTTGAGGAGTGCTGCTTTGAGAACTCCTTCTTCGACCACACCAGACTCCTCCAGGACTTGGGTTAGGGCCGGGATGTCTTTATTCATCAACTGTTCTTGCAGGTTGATGGTGTTGGTAGAGATCACCACCCGCTGGCCCTTGGAAAGGGCAAAGAGCGCGGAGGGCAGGAGATACGACATTGACTTGCCCACGCCGGTACCGCCTTCCACAACCAAGTGCTCGCTGTGATACATGGCTTTGGTCACGCTGGCCAGCATTTGCTCCTGTTCGGGCCGGTGTTCAAATCCGGAGAAAGCTTTGGCAAAGGGGCCCTTCACGGAAAGGAGTCCCGCGACGGTCTCTTCAGTTAGGTCACTTAGCGCGGGGTCTGCCCGTCGTTTTTCGGTAGCCCCAAGACGGTTGGACAACTGCTCCAGATCCAGCCCAGTTAGTCCCACGGAAGAAGCACGGGATTCACTCTCACCCTCCAGTCCGGCCAGAAGTCCACTGATCGACCAGCGACTACGGGCGGCCAGGTTGGAGAGATAGCCCAACAACCCCGAATCTTGCTCGGCGGCTAGGCGGAGCAACTTGATATACACGTTCTTCGTGGCCATGGCGTCGGCCAGGGCGCGGTGGGCGTCGTTGTGTTCAACTTCAAAGAACGAGGTCAGGTATTTCAAAGAATACTGGCGAGAGCTGGGCAGGAAGACTGACGCTAAGTCCCAGGTGTCATAGGAGGGGTTGCTGAGCGGGACACCGTTAGTGGCCAGGAACCCAATGTCGAACTGGATGTTGTGCCCAATGATGGGGTCTGCGCCCAGGAAATCTTCAATCTCAGCGGCAACTGATGAAAAGAACGGCGCGCGTTTTACCTGTTGCGGGGAGATATGGGTCAGCCGCTGGATGAACTCCGGAATGGGTACCCCGGGATTGACCAGGGTTTGAAAGGTCTCAATGACCTCGTCACCGCGAAAACGAACAGCACCAATCTCAAGGATCTGGTGACGATTGGAATCAAGGCCAGTGGTTTCCAGGTCTAGTGCTACATTGACCTGTTCAAATGGGGAAATGTCTGTATCAAAAAGTACCATTAAGCTCCCGTCACAACCTCACACATGCCTAAGCTGTCATAACCTGCAAACACGCAACCATGACTGGGGCAGTTTAGCACGCAAACGACTGGTATTCGACCCCAATCTGACAGTTTTAGGACGCAATTCCCAATTCCCGTATCTGGCAAAGCAGAGGGACTGATCTGTTGGGCCATTTGCAGTGACACCGATGTATCGAACGGCCCAATTTCCTTAGGCCTTTTGCCGCGAAGATTAGGATCCATTCGGACATTACTGACCAAACAAGAGAATGCGACAATTTTCACAGATTGAAACCACAGACCTGCAAGGTGGCCAAAACCCCCGCAATCTCTCTCGACTAATGGGACGACTATAGAAACTTGCTTGCGAACTCGGCGGCCTTGCGATGTGGAAAACATACGAATCAATCAAATGGAGGCACATAGCTGGGAGGAAATGTGGGGAAGAGAATTTTAATTCTACTGGCGTTGGCCTTGGTGGGCATGTTTGTCATTGCCTGTAATGACTCATCTGAGGCGTCAGATGCCGTCAATACGGCTGCGCCAACCAATCCCGGCCCAGCTCAGGTAGTTCTAGGCGATCGACCAGTCTGAGTTGCTGGTTCAAGGTTCACAGACCCGGACGTGGAAATAAACCTTACGGCTGAGGTGGTCGATTGGGACATATTGGACGGCGAAACGGTGGAGATCTGGGGCTACGACGGCCAGTATCCCAGCCCTGCGATCCGTGCGACGGTGGGCGACAAAGTCAGAGTTAACCTGACCAACGACCTGCCGGAAGCTGCGACTATTCACTGGCACGGCTTGGAAGTACCCAACGATCAGGACGGCGTGCCGGGAATAACCCAGCGCGGCGTACAACCAGGCGAGACTTGGACGTATGAGTACATCGCCCCCAAAGCAGGAACGGCGATGTCACACCCACTCAAATACGATTATTCAACTGTCCAAAGGCCTGTTTGGGGCCTTCATCATCGAGCCGAAGGGCGGGTTGCCCCAGTACGATCGCCAATACACCCTCATGCTTCATGAGATGCAAGGGCTGTACACCATCAACGGGCACTCCTTCCCAAAGACCCTTGAGGACGACTTACTAAAGATCAGGACGGGTGAGAAAGTTCTGTTGAGGATGATTAACGTCAGACAATTCCACCACCCCATGCACCTGCATGGGGTGGTGGAATTGGACGGAAACCCGGTCACAAATCCGATTGTAGTCAATACTCAGGATATCGCTTCGGGGCAAACGGTTGACGTGGAAGTCATTGGAAGCAATCCGGGCACGTGGGTTTTCCACTGCCACATCATCTCTCACGTGACCAATAAGGGCGTATACCCTGGTCGCATGCTGATTGCCCTTGATTACGAGGACCACACCTCCTACATGGGGGAACAAGCAGCCAAATAGCAGTAACTTCTAAATACGGCAATAAAAAGGGTATCCCTCACATGAAGGGATGCCCTTTTTAGCTCAGACATTGTTGGGTAAACCGTGTTTTAGATGTGGGTTTTTAGGTCCCGTAAGTCAGGCGGTTATCCTGTCTGAGGCCGGAAAAAGGACAAGTATAGCCTTGCATCGCATCACCAATTGGCATTAATACCAGGTTTTACTTTCATCCGACGCGGTTATAGGGTTGGAAGTCTTATTTATTTTCGGCTTGCTTAAACAGTTATGGAATATGACTTACTACATTTCCGGACACGCCTCCGGCTAAAGATATCTCTTGTAGCATTCTGCTTGGGAATTTTATGCTTTTCCCTCTCTAGCCTATTTAATTCGGTCAACGGTGAAGGCCCCTATGTGCGCGTAATAACCATCGACGGCCCCATTGATACGGTTAGTGAGCGCGTCCTTAAACGAAGCCTCACAGAAGCTGATGAAAATGGGGCAAAGTTGGTCGTAATCAACCTTGATACTCCCGGTGACCTTTTAAGCTCAACTAGGGACATGGTTGCGTCGATCTTGAACTCGAATGTGCCGATAGCCGTATTCGTGTTCCCTCCGGGGCGCGAGCCACCTCCGCAGGGACTTTTATCACCGCAGCCGCTTCGTTTGCTGTTATGTCCCCCGGTATCAACATCGGTGCGGCCTCCCCAATAGCGTCCGGCGGACAAGACCTCCCTGAAACGCTGGCTAAGAAGATCAACGAAGGCACCAGGGAATTTATCCAGAGCATCGCTCGAACCAAGGGCCGGAACAGCAAAGCCCTGGAAGAGACGGTTACCCTGGCCCGCTCGTATTCCGCCAAAGAAGCGCTGGAATTAAATGTAGTTGACCTGATTTCCTCCGACCTACCAGACCTGCTGCGCCAGATTGACGGGAAATCGGTCATCACCCCGCGCGGGACTCAGATCCTGAACACCAAAGACCTGGAAATTCGCGAGCTACACCGGAACTTGCTTGAAGATTTCCTTGGCGTGATAACAAACCCAAACCTAGTTTTCTTGTTCTTGACCATTGGCGGACTGGGGATTTTGGCCGAACTCATGACTCCCGGATTGAAGGGCCCTGGAGTAATTGGCGCAATTGCCCTCGCCTTGGGTTTTGTCGGTGCTGGCCAGATGCCTGTTAACTGGGTTGGAGTTGGCCTGATTCTGCTCGCCATGGTCCTTTTCTACCTGGAAACCCAAGAAGGCGGATTGGGGATATTCATCGCCGATGGAGTGGTTTCATTCATCTTAGGGCCTATTTTGCTGTTTGGAGGCTTTGCGGAAACGCCTGATATCTCGGAACCGAGTTTGAAGGTGAGCAGTTGGCTGATTGGGGGCGCTGGCAGTTTGATGGTTTTATCTGCGCTGGTTTTCGGTTACTTGATGAAACCAACCGGGTCATAATCGGGAAATTACACCGGTATCGAACCCGACTTGGTGGGTAAACGCGGTGTCGTAATTGCAGACGTTAGCCCCACCGGCAAAGTTTTGGTCGACGGCCAAGAATGGACGGCGACCACCAAAATCGGAGACGTGATCCTTGAAAAAGAGGAGGTTACAGTCATGGGAGTATATGGAACTGGGGTTTTAGTGGTTTCTACTCAACCGCCTTAAATCGAATCTAGGAGTTGGATTAGCTTCGGAAAACTGCTCCGTGGTGGCAGAACGAAACAGCCGTAATGGCGGTCTAAATAAGTCGGACCAAATTTGATTTTTACCAGACGATTTAATGGAAGATAACCATGCCAGGTTTTCATACGACAGGCCCAAACCAAGCGTTAGTAATTTCCGGAGGCGGCAAACAACCCAAAATTGTGGGTGGCGGCAGAGCTTTTGTCATTCCAATACTTCAAAGAGTACAGACTTTATCCCTGGAGGTGATGACCCTAAACCCACAGACAAATAAAGTCTATACCAAGAAGGGGTAGCAGTTTCAGTAGACGGTGTGGCCCAGGTGAAAGTGGGCAGCAGTGAAAAATCCATTCGGGTGGCAGCACAACAATTTCTTCGCAAAACACCCAATGAGATTGCTGAAGTCGCCCTGCAGACAGTTGAGGGTAACCAGCGCTCGATTCTGGGTACGATGTGGGTGGAGGAAATCTACCAAGATAGAGATGGATTTGCCACTCAGGTACGTGAAGTCGCTGACACGGATATGTCCCGAATGGGCCTTGAGATTGTCAGCTTTACCATCCGCGACATTCAAGATGAACAGGGCTATCTGGAGGCCCTAGTTATAGGACGGACAGCAGAGGAAAAAAAGACGCTTTGATAGCCCAAGCAGAAGCAGACCGCGACTCTTCGATTAGGTCAGCGGCCGCTGACCAAGAGGCCCAAGCTGCCCGGTTTGCGGCAGACACTGCCATTGCGGAATCAGAACGGGACTTCAACATTCAAAAGGCTTCCTATGATCGAGAATCCAACGCGCGTCTAGCTGAGGCTGAGCTTACCTATCAGCTTCAAGCAGCCAAGACACAGAAGGATATTCGGGAACAAGAGATGCAGGTTGAAGTGATCGAGCGCCAGAAGCAGATCGAAGTTCAACAACAAGAAGTTTATCGAAAAGAGCAGGAATTGGAAGCCACGGTAAGAAGGCCGGCGAACGCTGAACGTGACCAATTAGAGACTGTAGCAGCGGGTAACAGAGCCCGGGTCATTGCCGAAGCTGAAGCTGAGGCTGAGGCGATTCGTGTCCGAGGACATGCTGAAGCTGAAGCCATCAGGGCCAAAGGTCTGGCAGAAGCTGAGGCAATGGATCGCAAAGCGGCCGCTTGGAAGGAATACGGACAGGCCGCGCTTATCGAGCAATTGTTCGACCGTCTTCCTGAAGTTGCCGCTGCAATTTCGGCTCCGCTAGCGAAGACAGAAAAGATTGTGATGATCAGCGGAGGCGGGAATGGAGAGTCCGGTGGTATTGGTGCCAGCCGCCTAACGAGAGATATTACCAGCATAATGGCTGAGCTACCCTCCGTGGTGGAGGCACTGACCGGCACAGAATTGAAAAACCTAGCTGAATTCAATCTCAAAAACGGTTCCGATGACAATCAGCAACTGCCTGACTCAGAAACGGACGCCTCTCCATTGAAGTAGGAAGCCGTTAAAGTAAAAAGATTGTCAACAAAACTGAATCGGCTGATGGACCCCAAAACTGCCGGGTTACCCGGCAGTTTTTTGTTATTGAGTCATGTATCAGTTGCTAGATTCAGTGCTTAGATGGCGTAGGGCTGAAGGTTGCCCTGTCTCAACCCGGTTACCGGGTGATACTGCTTTGAATGCAGAGCCTTCAAGAATTCAGCCTCGGTATTGACCTCGTCATCGAACTCGGTCAGGAACTTGCCTAAGCCGTGGGTGGAGTGGGCATCGCTGCCGCCGGTAATCGGCATCTTCAGCAGTCCGGCAACGGCCATGGCAAAATCGTTTTCGCGGTCAACAGTTCCCCCATTGGCAACTTCAATAGCATCGGCCAACTTGAAGACCGGGTGATCCAGGGCATCTTCCGGAACTTCTGGCAGCGGATCGTCAATTGATTGGTAGATCAGCGCCCTACTTCGGTGCCCGCCGCTTAACACGCCACGAAAGGGATGGGCCGTGATGACGAACCCGCCGGCTGCGGTGGCGGCCTTGCGGAGTTCGGCGGCTTTGTTGAAGCCAGCTTGATAACGGTCTAAGCCGAAAGCCAGCATGTGACCGTAGTCAGTCTCCACTTCCATGGCGCGAATCAGCACCACGTTGTGGAGTGCGGCAAACTGCTTGAACTCGTGACGGTCCCAGGGGCCAGAGTGTTCAGTGAGACACAGGCCGCGCAGACCCAGGCGGTCTGCTTCTAATATGAGGTCTTCCGGGGTTAGGCTGCTATCGCTGCTGCCTTTGGTCGTGTGTATATGGAGGTCAAATAATCGGGCCATTTATTGCGATCAGCTCTCAGCGGTTAGCTTGTAGCCTTCCGCGAATGAGGGTACCAGGACGGGTTTTAGTCTAGCCAGGCTTACGGAAATCGTCAATGTTGTGACGACTTATTTCTTGGTAAAAGCTATCGCTTTGGACAAATCAGGAAACTGGTCCATTGGTAGGATTTCGCCGGTGTCCTCGTAATGGGTGATCAACAGTCTAATGTCGTCAGGTACCGGCTTGCTGGACTCGGTGACAGCGTCATATCCCACGTAGATGGTCTCAATCTCCGTCAGCAGCCTGTCGCTCCCCGCCGGGTAAATCTCCATGTTTAGCGTGAGGCTGGTGTTGCCAATCTTGGAGACTTGGACGTACAGATCAATGATCTCATCAACCTTGGCTGAGGCCTTGAATTCCAATGTGCTTTTGACTACGGCAAAGTCGATATACCCACTTTCCGGGATGGTGTAGATGGCAAAACCCAGGTTGCGGTAGTACTCAGCCTGGCCTATTTCCAGGTATCCCAGATAAGCGCCGTTGTAGACAATGCCCTGGGCGTCGCACTCCATCCAGCGGACGCGGACCGAGGTTTTGAACTTAAAATCTGACTGTGCCATTCGTTTTGGGATTACTCCGTGCTGCTGGGTGGCTCGTAGCCCAGCGTTCTGAGGTACTTGAAATCCGCGGGGCTAAAGTCGGCGGTCAAAAGCAGGTCAGGCCGACGCTCCAATGTGCGCTGCAGGGATTGCTCCCGACGCCACTTATCGATGTTCGCATGGTGGCCGGAGAGTAATATATCCGGAACTTCCATGCCCCGGAACTCGGCCGGGCGAGTGTATAGCGGGTGTTGGAGCAACCCCGATGAAATCGAGTCCTCTGTCACGTTCTCTGGAGATCCAATGACTCCGGGTACCAGCCGAGATACAGCGTCGATCAGGGCCATTGCCGGGAGTTCCCCTCCAGTCAGGACAAAGTCTCCCAAGCTAATCTCCCGGGTGGCTAAGAAGTCTGGCACGCGGTTGTCGATACCAGCGTAATGGGCGCAAATCATGGCCAGGGCCGGCGCTTCTGCCAGTTCTTCAACCAGCTTCTGGGTCAGCATCTCTCCCTGAGGTGTGAAGAAGATTATGGGAATCTTGACCCGTTCATCTTCGGAGTATCCCGATAGTGCGGCCTCTGTGGCTTCGAAGACGGGGTCGGCTTTCATAATCATGCCGTGGCCGCCGCCAAACTGGTAATCGTCTGCTGTGTGGTGCTGGTCATTGGTGTAGTCTCTGATGTCCGTGACTTCAATAGAAACCAAGTCGCGTGCTAAAGCTTTGGCCAGCATGCTGTATTCCAAGTGGTCGTGGAAGGCGGCTGGGAACAATGTCAGGACGTGAAAACGCATCGGTCAATGATACTTCAGGCCGATGCGTTTTGCTTATTCCCAATTGCCTATTTAGCTAAAGGCTGGCGGCTGTTTAATTGGAGGCGGTTTGAAGGTCCTTTACGGGTAGGTTGTCCACGTAGGCAACGCCGCCTTTCATCACCATCTTGATGCTGTTCTCAGCCCGGAACACGCCTATGTCCTTCAGCGGGTCCCCGTCCACGACTAGCAGGTCGGCGTATTTGCCCACGGTGACCGTGCCAAAGTCTTTCTCGCGTCCGATACATTCAGCCGCCCAGCCAGTGGCGGTCTGGATGGCCTGCATATTGGTCAGACCACGCTCCACCATGAGTTCAATTTCACGGGCATTGTCGCCGTGGACGAACCCACCAGCGTCGGTTCCGGCGGTAATTTTCACACCGGCGGCCAGAGCCATCTGAGTGCTCTCCTGGTGGACCTGCATCAGAATTTTGGTCCGCTCGATCACGTGGGGTGCGCTGATGGTGGAGTGGAACTCATAGACCTCAAAAGTCGGGGTTAAGAAGGTGTTGTGATCGGCCATCATCTTTACCAGGTCCGGGTCTTCAGCGATGTAGCACCCGTGCTCCACTGAGCCAACACCGGCCTCGATGCACATGCGTAGGCCAGGGCCGCCGACGGCGTGGCACATAGTGTACTTCTCCTGAGACTTTGCCTCTTCTACCAAGGCTTTGACCTCGTCCGGGCCGAAGGCGATGTCCTTGGGGCCATGGCCGGATCGGGAGCTTGCACCTCCGGTTGAGGCGAACTTAATCACGTCGGCACCAACCCGCACCAGTTCGCGTACCAGAGCCCGAACATCGTTCGGGCCGTTGGCCACACCAGACGGGCGCATGGGGTCGGTAATATATACATTCCTATGGCCTGAGGCAGAGACGCGGTCTCCGATTCCGCCGGTGGGTGAAACAATGGACACAGAGGTCAACAGTCTGGGGCCGATCAGCAGGCCTTCTTCCACGGCGAATTTGAACCCGGCGTCTAGACCGCCTGCGTCACGGATGCAGGTATATCCAGCCAGCAAAGATTCCTCAATGGCCTTGGCTGTCTTCAAAGTACTCATCGAATTGGGTTCTTCGACCTCCCACCGGCTCATCAGGTTGTAGTTTTTGCTGCTCAGATGGTCATGGGTGTCAATCAGTCCAGGAAGCAAGGTCAGGCCGGTCAGATCGATTTTTTCCGTTCCGGGGGGGAGGGTGACGGCCGCCCTTGGGCCGACTTCAATAATCCGCTCGCCATCAATCAAGATTGCCGAGTCTTTCAGCACCGGCCCGCCGGTACCGTCAATCAAATTCGCTCCAAGTAACGCTTTCATGGCCTACCTCGCTAAGTGTCAGGTATGGCTGCGGACAACCGCAGATTGGCCTGATGCTAGTCAAGCGGTGGGCTAGTGTCAAGGGCTTTTAGCCGTTCTGGTTTTCCCTCAATCTGGCAACCTAATTGAAGCCAACCACCATCTGAGGTTGGCTATAATCAACTCGTTGCGGGCCGTAGCTGGCGTCTGGACAGACGAATCTGCGTGTCTAAAGATACCAAATTCGAAGATACCGATTGCGTGGGATGGGCGGATGAGACATAAGCTAATGGTCAGATTTTTCACTCTGGCGTCCCTGATTCTGATGGCGCTTGTTATCGGCTGCGGGTCAGACACAGGTAAAATCGTGTTTGTATCAGAAGTTGACGGCGATGCGGAGATTTATGTGATTGACCCCGAATCGGGTCTCGCCGAACCTCTGACTGACAATCGCAGCCAAGACATCAATCCGGTCTGGTCTCCAGATGGAAAACAGGTGCTGTACGTTTCAGACGGGTCTGGCGATCAAGAAATCAGCCTGGTCGATGCCAAACACGGAAAGATAGCCCGTCTGACCAATATCCCCGGCGACGACATATCCCCTCTTTGGGCACCCGACGGCGTGAACCTGGCTTTCATATCGAATCAGGATGGCAACGCAGAGGTCTACCTGATGCCGGCAGAGGGCGGTCGCCCTATACGCATCACCGCTAAAACTCCGGATGACCGCATGGGCGATTGGTCACCCGACGGCGAATGGTTGGCGTTTTCCCGTGGCGGGTCTGTGGAAGAGCAAGGTTTGTGGCTGCGTAACCCCGACGGCGTGAACCTGGTTCATCTCACCGAAGAAAATGATTTCAGCCCAACGTGGTCCCCCAATGGAGACCACATTGCCTTTGTCCGCGAGACAGAGGGGAATAAAGACATCTATCTGGCCAGTAGATTAAAAGACGGCACGTGGCAAGACGATGTTGAACTGACCAGGCTGACCCAACATGAAGATACTGATGATACTCCGGTGTGGTCACCCGACAGCGACACCATCGCCTTTGTGTCGTTCCGTGACGGCAACGGCGAGATATATATAATGGAAGATGACGGCTCCAAACAACTCCGCTTGACGACCAACGAAGCCGATGATTTGGAACCGGTCTGGTCTCCGGACGGTAAAGACCTGGCTTTTGTCTCCCACCTTTATGGGCCAGGTGAGATTTTCATCATGGACAATGAAGGCGGCAATCAGCGTCGGCTGACCACTAACGATGCTGAAGATCATTCACCAGACTGGTAGGCAATCTTTAATCTAAGCAGACGACCATTCTCCTTGCTGGTAAGAGGATATCTAACGGTGCCAGGAGAGGTTTTTAACCTGGTATCCGAGAATTCCTAGTGCTACACTCCCGGTGCCTAAAACCATCTGGCTAGTTACGGGAAGAGCACTATGAATTACTCTGAGATCGCTCCAATCATGGGCCGACTTTGGTCACCCCTGGCAGCAGTCACCAGCCATTGGCAAGGTCAAGACAACGTTCAGATTGCGGTGGCAATTGCCGCAGCATCAATCGTTCCTGACCGGCCCAGGGTAGTGGTGCAACTCTACAAGACGAACCATAGCCACAACATGGTCCTCTCCAGCGGCGCCTTTGCTCTTAACTTTCTCAAGCCAGACCAAATAAACGTTATCGGCGATTTTGGCTTGGTCTCAGGTCGCGAGAAAGAAAAACTCGCGGGAGTAAAAACCAGCCACGGCGAATCAGAAAGTCCAATATTGTCAGACTGCTACGGTTACCTGGATTGCCGGGTGGTCAACGCAATGGACGCCGGGGACATGACCTGTTTCTTGGCGGAAGTAATCTCCGGCAAGACCCTGGCTGAAGGCGAACCACTTTGGTGGCGAGACGCCCGCCGTGAACTACCCCAGGAATGGCTGGAACGCTGGGAAAGCAAGCAATCGTCTGAAGTTGAAACCTCGCGTGCCAACATGGACCAGATCAGTTACACGCCCTGGAAACCACCCAAATAAGACATGTTCTTTCCTTTGAACATAAAGCCGGAATGCAGGCGTTAACAGCGCCGACCAAGTATTCAAATAGAAAGTTAGGATGCAGGCGTTGACCGCGCCGACCGATAAAATGGATGAAATTCGCCCGCACATAGAAAAAATTCATGACACGCCCCATAAATCGGTGGTGGCAGTGTCTGG